>Ga0208060_1000024_pt1 | contig 42787 bp, 43 predicted proteins | sample DeeseametaMP0901_FD_184200 | JGI IMG/M metagenome (GOLD analysis project Ga0208060, IMG submission 184200) | Marine microbial communities from the Deep Indian Ocean - MP0901 (SPAdes) | ecosystem: Environmental > Aquatic > Marine > Oceanic | place: East of Durban, South Africa, South Indian Ocean... | reverse complement strand
TCTAGAAATATAGATCGCTCAGTTATTTCAAAACAAATTAGCCGCCTCGAAGATGAATTAGGTGTTCGTTTACTAAATCGTACTACACGTTCTTTTTCGTTGACTGCCGCTGGTGCTGAAATGGTAAAAAAAGCAGCTGAACTGAGAGATTTGTTATCAGATACCGTAAGACTTGCTGAAAATTACCACCAAGAACCCCGTGGTACGTTAAAAATTACCTCATCAAGTATTATTGGTAAGCGTTATATTCAGCCAGTCATTAACGACTTTCAAAAACGCTTTCCGCAAGTTGAGGTGGAGCTACGTTTAGACGACAGGCTGATTGATTTAGTATCAGAAGGCTATGATTTAGCGTTTCGTGTTGGCGAACCAAAAGACTCGTCATTTATTGCCCGTAAAATTGCCCGCAACCGTATGTTGCTGTTGGCTTCACCGGAATTTATTGAAACTTACGGTATGCCAAAACAGGTTGAAGATTTAAAAGAGCTACCCGCTGCTAGCTATTCAAGCCCAAGTAAACGCATCAGCGGAATTCGTTATCGTAATGCCGATGGCGATATTATTGAGCAAAATATTAAAAGCGTCTTTCGTGCGAACGATGCAGAAGTACTTTTAATGAAAGCTATTTCAGGCAATGCGTATGTTTTGGCGCCGGCATTTATTCTTGACGATGAAGTTAAGCGTGGCGATCTGGTGCCCATTTTAACCGATATGGAATTACTCGATTACAGCGCGGTGTATGCTGTTTACCCACACAGAGACTTACCAGTAAGAACGCGTTTATTCTTTGATGCTATGCGTGAATACATAGGCAAAGATATTCCTATTTGGGAGGCAAACATCCCTGATTTCGACACCATGTACAAAAGCTAAATTTATAAACGCTAACTCGCTTTATTATGCTCAATTGACTCTTGGCTCAACTCATAAGCTGTTACAACTTTATTTCGTCCTTGCTGCTTTGCTTGGTATAGCGCATCGTCAGCACGTTTAATAAAGTTTTTCAGGGTTTGATTTGGCATGTAGCAAGCAACACCAATACTAATAGTCAGATTAATTACTTGCTCATCAATATTGTGGATGGTTGTTGCTAAGTGCTCGCGCAGCATATCTGCGAATTCATAAGCACTTCTTGGGTCACTACTGGGTAAGAAGATAGCAAACTCCTCACCGCCAATACGAAATACATAGCCTTTACTAATGCGTTGCCTAAAGAAACTGGTTACTTCAATCAAAATGCGATCGCCAACATCATGGCCATACTGATCATTAATATTCTTAAAATAATCAAGGTCGAGCATTAAGATAAACAAGCCATTTTTGTTTTTTAATTCAACTTCAAAATAATGGGTCATTGCCAAGCGGTTCCCCGCGCCAGTCAAAGGGTCGAGCAAGGCTAAGTTTTCAAGTCGCTGTCCATATTCAGCACGACTATTTTCAAAGGTGTGAGATACTGCCCAAATACAGATATATGTAAATGAAAAATTGAGTAAAAAATTAACACTATTGAGAGGTTCAAGACTTGATTTACTAAATAAAATCAGTGCTTGTAATAGTGCAACCATCAAAGACAACACTTGCCCATATTGCTTACCAAGTAGTAGATAGAACAATACAGGCAATGAACATGTCCAGATAAAAAGTAAACTCTTAATACTGCTTAAGTAAGTACCTAATGTAATGAGTAAACTTAAAAACAAACACAGAGTAAGTGATTGCCAAAGCTGAGCATTACGTTTTCGGGTATAGAAAAAGATATAAAAACAAAACGAAGCAAAAACGACTTCTAACGCACCTAGAACAACAAAGTCATTTATAAATAGATTAAAAACCGCGAACACGCCCGCTAAAACACCTAGACAAAAGCCCATCCATTTAAGAACGTTATTACGTAAAGCTTGAGTGCCTCTTAGCGCACCAATATCCATTTAGTTTCTCGTTATTATTCTAGTGACTAGATTTTAACTCCAAATTAAAAAATTAGGAACAAATTATTAAGCGAACCCTCATTAAACTACGTTTATTAACATAAAATCTTGAAAAACTGATACTTTCTAACTTTTATTTTAAAAACATAAGCAGCTAGCTGCCATCAATTTCATATTACGTGCAAACACACCTAGCCCATTAATCATCAATCAAGTCACTTACCTCTTCGATTAACTCATCAAACTCATCGCGAACGTTACGACGCTGTTTATCGGTTAATGTAGGTTTTAGTTCCACTAATAAATTAACGTAGTTATCGAGATTTTTATCATCGGCTGCAATTAACTCATCGCTCATAAAAGCTAAGCGATTATTAATGATGACTGCCAACTGGCTATCAAAGTCTGTTGGTTTTTGCTTTTGCATAAATAACGTTTTTAATGCATCTAAACGCCTTTGTTTGTACTGCATCCACATTAAAAATGTACTGACTCGAGAATTTGATGAACTCTCTATGAGTGTTTTTTGCTGCGCAGTGAGTTTGCTACCGAACCACTCTTTATAGTTTTCAAGGTTTTCTTCTAAACGTTCTTTTTTATGTTGCTCAGGCGATTTTTCTTCGTGTTCTTTGTACTCATCATTAATGTTTTCTTGCAGTGCAGCAACAAACTCTACGCGCTGCTTATAAGAAAGTGAATTCGCTAAAGCGATAAGTTCAGGCTCAATTTTATTAATCAATGTTTGCCAGTGCTGCTTCGCTTGTACAAAGTGTGCTTTAAGCTCGTTATGGTCAACTTGCTTATCTAACATGGTCTTTAAATTTTCAAGGTCGCGTTTATATAAGGGGAGTTGTGTTTCTCGATGCCAATCTCGGCTGGTTTTGACAATATGCTCAAATTTATCAGCCTGGTCACTGTTAAGGTCAACATAATCATCAATCCAAAACCCTGATAACCAACCTAAATTATTGTAAGTAAAGCTCGGAGAACACCCTGTTGCTGTAAACAATAAACTAAATACTATTAGATACTTTGATAGCTTTTTCATTGTAGTTTTTTCAAATCCTATTTCAAAACAAAGTAAACTTACCACTAAGAACAAAAATTCAGCAACCAAATTAAATGAAATTAATTATCATTTGAGTATTGACGAACGGTTAAACCTAAGTAATAATCGTTATCAACAACTTGGTTCGCTAGACTATTCTCACAGCAACATCATACTGTTAAAGGTTTTGATGCTGTTTTACCAAGTTAGTTCAAGATGTAACTCTTGATTGTCATCTGTTTCCTCGACCCAAACATAGACATAAAACGTTACACTTTACTTGCTACATTGCTCATATCGGTGACGGTAGATATGACACGAAAAAGCCCGCTAAGGGCTTTTTTTATTTCTTTAATTTTTCTGGAAAATCTGTATCTTAAGCCTACTTGTTAATTGCAAAGCTTGCCGCTGTCTATAAATTGGGCATTTGCAGCTGTTGGGGCTAAACTAAAAGTGATGTTTTGCTCTGAGGCTGTTTGGCAAGGCATTTTATCAATAGCTCAATGCTTTGTTATTGATACCTAACACACATTTGGAGGCAGACTATGATCAAGCCTAATTTTAAATCACTATTGCTCGCTAGCACGTTAATCTTGTCACCTTTAGCAAATGCCAGTCTTGAAGATGCCCAATTAGCGGCAAATGAAGGCAGTTTTGAAGAAGCGCTTCATGAATTTAATTACCTTGCAGACAGAGGCTATGCCCCTGCAATGTATGAGCTTGCTAAAATGTACGAAGGTGGCTTTGGTGTGCAACGAGACTATCGTAAAGCAGCAGAGTTGTACGAAAAAGCAGTAAAAAAAGTGCATGCTGATTCAATGTTCGCATTGGGTGTACTTTATCAAGAAGGTAAAGGTGTCAAACTTGATAAAGAAAAAGCCATTTCATTGTATGAAATGGCGTCACAAAAAAACCATCCAGCGGCACAGTTTAATTTAGGGGTTATGTATGCCAATGGCGAAGGGGTAATTCAAGATTACCGTACCGCGCTTAGTTGGTACCAAAAGGCGGCTGCAAATAACTTTACTCTTGCGCAATTCAACATGGCTTTAATGTATTACGAAGGGTTAGGAGTTCCTAAGAATCTCGAAAAGTCATACATTTGGAATACCATTGCTGAATACAACGGCAACATGGATGCAAGTCATAGCCGTAAGCTTGATGAGCGAAGTATGATGCCTGCAGAAATTGAAGCTGCTAAAGAAAAAGCAGATGCCATTTATGCAAAAATACAGGCTGGTTTATACGCACCTGACGGGCGTCTATAAATAAACTTCGTACTTGCGCTTAAGGTCGCAAGTACAGCCATTTTAATAGTTTGATCAGCAACTTATTTTGTTTTAGCAATAAACTAGTGCGAGGGTTAAACTTACCGGATACCAAGGTATTTCGTGCATGGCTAAAGGTCTTAAAACCTTCAATGCCATGATAGTGCCCCATCCCTGACTCACCAATACCACCAAACGGTAGCTGATCTGCTGTTACCTGCATCAATACATCATTAATTGCTAATGTACCGCTTCTGATTGATGTGCTTAATTTACTGATTTTCTCTTTATCGTGCCCCAAAATATACAAAGCAAGAGGTAATGAGTCACCATTGATCGTATCAATCACCTGCTGCAATGACTCATAACCGATAATGGGCAGTAAGGGGCCAAAGATCTCATCTTGCATGACGCGCATATCATCATTCACTTGCGTTAAAATGTGCAAGCCCATACGGTGTTTTAGTTCATCAACTTGATGACCTTCTATCGGCTCAAATACTTGCGCGCCTTTGTCTTTTGCGTCAACTAAATAAGCAGCTAATCGCTGGTATTGACTCTCGGAGATAATTGAAGTCAGATTTTTACCTTCAACTCCTTGTTTAAAATGTTTTCGGTAAATATCACAAAGCTGCATTACCAACTGATGTTCAAGCCGCTTTGGAACAAATACGTAATCAGGAGCAACACAAATTTGCCCTGCATTGTTCAATTTACCAAATAAAATTGTTTTCGCTGCTTCTTTGATATTTGCATCATCAAGAACAATTACTGGCGATTTACCACCTAGCTCTAACGTCACTGGGGTAAGGTTTTTACTAGCACTTTGCATTACTTTACGGCCGACAGCGGTTGAACCAGTAAACAGCATATGAGCAAAGGGAAGTTGGCAGAATTTTGCAGCAAGTTCTGCTTCGCCTTCAATCACGATACAATGCTCTTTCAATTCATCAGCCAAAATCGTTTTTATAACTGCGTTAGTGTGAGGTGTATATTCGCTTAACTTTAGCATTACGCGATTGCCTGCGGCTAATGCGGTTATGGCAGGAACTAACGCAAGTTGAATTGGATAATTCCATGGGGCAATGATGCCTACAACCCCTTTCGGCTGATAACTGATATGTGCAGACGAAGGCCATAAACTAAGTCCAACACCACGAGATTCATTTTTTGCCCACTTTGGCAAACGCTTAATCACATCACTGATTGTTTTAACTGTTGGGAAAATATCGCCTAGTACAGTATCGAAAGCTGTACGGTATCCAAAATCTTTACTTGAAGCATTCACTAAAGCCTGCTCGTTCTCAATAAGCGCAACTTTGACGCGTTTTAGAAGCTTTATTCTAATATCTATTGGTAAGTAAGGTTCAGCTAAAAATGCATCGTTCAGCTGATAATATTGTTCTTGTAATTGTGAATCTAGATCGACCAAAACGAGTACTCATCAAAAAGGTTTAAACAACTATAACGATGAATAAAATCGAGAGCAAATAAAAACAGCGCCCATAAAGAGCGCTGTGAGTGGTTGGTAAGAGTTGAAACTATTGTTCTGTATTCATTAATTTTTACATTTAAAAAGCAAATACACTCGCTGCTACAGTCATTGTAACTAAGGTGATCATGGCAATAGCTATTAAGTTAAGTGCGAACCCAGAACGGATCATATCGCGCATTTGAATTTGCCCAGATCCAAACACAATCGCGTTTGGTGGTGTAGCGACTGGCATCATAAACGCACAGCTACATGCAATTGCAGCAGGAATGACCCATACAAGTGGCGTACCAAATACTGATTCAGCAACTGGGCCTAATAGTGGTAAGAAACCTGCAGCAGTGGCTGTGTTACTGGTTATTTCTGTTAAGAATGTAATAAGAGCCGTTACCGCTAAAACACTTAAAACTAACGGAATAGCGCTTGCGCCCTCGATCATATGGGCAATATATTCAGCAAGGCCAGACGACTTGATTTGTGCAGCTAGTGTTAAACCGCCACCGAATAGTAGCAACACGCCCCACGGCACTTTAGCTGCACTTTCCCAATCAAGGATTCGCTCACCATCGCCTTTATTTGCTGGTAATACAAATAACATCAATGCTGCAGCAATCGCTATGCCCGTATCAGAAATTTTAAGGCCAGAGAAATCAGCAATCATAGGTCTAAAAATCCAGCATACTGCAGCTAAAGCAAATACAACAGCTACGCCTTTTTCAGCGCGCTGCATAGCTCCTAACTCTTGTAACTGTGACAAGAATAAAGATTTAGTGTCTTTGCTTGCACTTTTTGCACATTGTGTATCTACTTTATAGGCAAACTTAGTTAACCACACCCAGCATAAAATAAGCATAACTGTCGCAAGTGGTACACCTACTTTCATCCACTCAGCAAAGCCAATATCAATCTTGTAGCTATCTGATAGGTATGCAGCCATTAATGCATTTGGTGGCGTACCGATTAAGGTTGCGATACCACCGATGCTAGCACCATAGGCAATAGATAATAACAATGCTTTACCAAATTGGTCATTATCTGGGTTAGACTGTTTAACCAACATAGTAATCGACATTGCAATCGGTAACATCATCACAGCAGTCGCTGTATTTGACATCCACATTGATAGAAATGCCGTTACTAACATCATGGCTAAAATTTGTAGGCTTGGCTTAGTACCAGCACGAAGCATGGTATTAAGTGCAATACGCTTGTGTAAACCCCAACGCTCCATCGCGATTGAGATCAAGAAGCCGCCTAAGAATAAAAAGATCAAAGGGTGTGCATAAGGTGACGCGACCCCTTTGATTGCTGCAATGCCAGCAAGAGGTGATATAACCAGTGGCAATAGAGACGTAGCAGGAATTGGCACAACTTCGCTTACCCACCAAGAAGCCATCCAAAATGCAAGGCCTGCAGTACGTAATGCAGATACACTCATACCCGCTGGTGGATCAATTAAGCAAGTTAATAACATCACTAATGGGCCTAGCAGTAACATCACTGTGCTCATTAATGGGCGTGGCTGTGAGCCATCTTTTGTTTGATTTACTAATGACATACCGACTCCTTAGAACTTGTATTTAAGGCCAAGTGCAACGCTGTTATCTGATTCAAGTTCTAAATCTAAATCAGTATAGAATAAGTAAGCAGTGGTTTGTTTATCGAACACATAGTCAACACCTGCTGTCCATTGTTTACCTTCTTCAGCATGGCGAATCTTTGAGTCGTCTTTAACGTATTGCAGTTTAGGTACCCATTTATCGATTGCGTAGCTTGCACTAATTGCATAGCCATTGCCTTCTTGCGTACCATCGGTCGATTCACTGCGCTGGAATAAACCCGCTAACTGTAGGTTTTCATGTTTCCATGCGGCAACCACACGACTTGCTGTCAACTTGTTCAGCGCATCAACATGGCTGATAGCAACATAGTAGTCTTTAGATTTTAATGCACGGTCACCATAAATAACCGTTGCCGCAAAACCATCTTCATCGTTGCTACTGTCATCTTTTGGTGCATAAGTTAGCGCAAGTGATGCACCACCATACGTTTTTGAGCTGTAAGTAATGGTATCGCCGATACGGTCTTGACCCGGGATCAACTGAGCGATATCAGCTTGGGTTTCGTTAAAGCCGTCAACTTTACCTTCAGAATATTTAAAACGGGTATCGTTACGACCTACAACCACTTCACCAAAATCGCCTGCAAGACCTAAGTAAGTATTACGAGCTGAAAATGGTTCATTTGTATCATCATGCTCAAAACCTTTTACTTGTACTTCGTATTTGAATACTGCTTTTAGCGACTCAGTTAGTTTGTGACTACCTTTAATACCAATGCGCGAAAAAGGTGCTTCGATTTGCGTACCTTCATCAACATAGCGCATAACGCCTGTATCTGTGTTTGCTATTTGAACTTCTGCTTTACCGTATACCGCGTAGTCTGCTGCCATTGCTGAGCCAGCTGTGCTCGCTAAAATCACAGCCGCTGCTACGCGTGTTTTTGTATGAGTGAATATTGTTGTCATTATGCGCCCCTTATTAGGTTCAAATTGTTGTTCCTAACTAGTAAGGCAAGTTGGTTGCCAACTTAGTTAATTTTAAAAAAGCTGTTAAATAACAGTCGATTAACTTTTTTGGCGTAAAAGAGGCTGGCTTTTATGGGTGGGTTTCCACACATTTTTAAAAATGTGCTGTCACTTGTTCCACCCATTGTGAAGAGTTTAATGTGAGAGGTTTGTTTAGTCTTTAAACATTTCGCGATTAATACCGTATTTGGTCATCTTGTCGTAAAGGGTTTTACGGGCAATTTGTAATGTGACCATGGTGTCTTTTATGCTGCCGTTGTTTCGCTCTAGCGCTTCTTCGATGAGTGACTGCTCATAAAAGCTAATCTTCTCAGCAAGACTTAGATCTTGAGCAAGTTCATTTTGATTATTTGTGTCGCTGTAAGAAGCAAAAGCCAGATCAGAACCTAGCAATACCGCACGTTCAGCCTGATTTCTAAGCTCTCGCACATTTCCCGGCCAATCATACGCAAGGAGTCGTTGTTTAGCTTCACTACTCAATGGCGCAGGCGGCTTATGAAAACGTGTCGCCGCTATCGAGCTGAAGTGTTTAAAAAGCAGTGGAATATCAGCTTTTCTGTCACGTAATGCCGGAATACTCACTTTTACTAAATTTAGGCGGTAATATAAATCGGCTCTAAACTCCCCTGCTTCGACTAGTGTCATTAAGTCTACTTTGGTAGCAGCAACTATACGTACATCTAAATCAATGGCGTGGTTGTCACCTACAGGGGTTACTTTGCGCTCTTCAAGCACCCTCAACAACTTTACTTGTAAACTCGCAGGCGTAGACTCTATTTCATCTAAAAAGACAGTGCCGCCTTTGGCAAATTCAAACTTACCTTGGCGAGATTGTGTCGCCCCTGTGTATGCACCACTGGCTGCACCAAAAAGCTCACTTTCAATAAGTTGCTCAGGTATTGCGCCGCAGTTTATAGCAACAAAATTAGCCGCTGAACGATTACTTTGATCGTGTAAATAGCGAGCAACTAACTCTTTACCCGTGCCTGTTTCACCTTCTATTAGCACATCTGCTGGCGTATCGATTACCGCATTAAGTAAATGCATCATTTGTTGCATTTGTTCGGTTTCACCCAAAATACGCACACCGGGCGCAGAGGTTTTTTCAACAGCAATTTTTAAGGCGCGGTTTTCCATTACTAACGCACGTTTTTCTGAAGCACGAGCAATACAATCTAATAACTGCTCAGTTAGCGGCTTTTCAAATAGATCATAAGCACCAAGCTGCATGGCTTTAACGGCCACAGATACATCAGCAAAGCCGGTAAGAAAAATAACCGGTAGCTCGCTATCAAAGGCTTTAACTTGCTCTAAAAATGCCAAGCCATCCATTTTTGGCATGTTTATGTCGCTTAGTACAATACCTTCGAAGCGACGACTTAATTTTGAAAGTGCCGCTGTAGGCTCACTAAAACACTGAACTTGATAACCTTCAATCTCAAGGAGCTGCTTCAATGAATCACGGATCACCGCTTCGTCATCGATAACGATTACCTGATCACAGGTCGCTGCAACTTCACTCATGATGTTTCCTTGTTAGTTTGTAAAGTTATAATAAATTGTGCTCCGCCCTTAGGGCGATTATGGGCCGTTAGGCGGCCATTAAATGAGTCGATTATTTGCCTTGAAATAGACAAGCCCAGGCCTAAACCATTGCTGGTTTTAGTGCTATAAAATGGCTCAAAGATATTACCTAATGCATGTTGATCAATACCCGGGCCAGTATCGAGAATTGATAGCTTTACTCGGTCGTCAAACAGTTCAAGCTCAAAGCTCAGTTCGCGTTTGTCAGATTCACTCATTGCTTGGCTGGCATTAGTGATCACGTTAACCAAGACTTGCTCAAACTTAACGCTGTCGACCCATACTGTTATGTTTGCATCAATATCTGCGGCTTTAACTTCGATATCATCTTGCTTTAACTGTGCGCTTGCAATCATTAAGGCATTTTTTAACATACTCGCTAAGCTTTGCTGTCTCAGTTGAGTTTGTGCCGGTTTACTAAAATGCTTTAGCTGTGCAACAATTTTGTGTACACGCTCTATTAACGACTGCACCAAAACTAAATTTTCGCTGGCTTGCTCAATATTTCCTTTGATAAGTAACCTTTTTGCACTCACTAAGTAGGTATTCATAGCACTTAATGGCTGATTGATTTCATGGTTAATGCCTGCACTTAACTGACCAATAGTTGCAAGTTTAGCTGTTTGGATCAGCGCTTTTTGAGCCTTTTCGAGAGCCTGAGTACGTTCTATAACCTCTTGCTCAAGACTGTGCCTAGAAAACAATAGCTTTTTATAACCAGCAAAACGTACCATTGCCGTATGAATAAGTACTACCGCAATAGCATAAAACACACTAAACCAAAGAAGCCTAGGGATTTGTGCAAGCTCGACATTCGTCACATCCACCAACACACTCGCTTTGGCGTTAATGATATCAATGCTTTCAACAGCACTAATAAAGCGCGATTGCTTACCGTTTAATAAAACTTTTTGCAGTATGGTTTGTTCATTTAGAGGCTTATGGGTATAGGGCAGTAAAGTGGGTTTATGTGACAGATATCGGCGCGATTTAACTAATGCAGCCATTTGTTGATTATCAAGGGGCTTAAGTGACTTTAAACGCCAATCAGCTACATCAGACATAACAATAACGTTGTCTTCAAGAGCAATGTAGAAATGTGAAGTGTCTGATGCATTGAGTAGCTGGCGGTCTTGTTCAAATTTTTTGGCATTAACTTTTAGTGCCACTACCGCAACCACCTCGCCTTGATAAAATAACGGCTCAGAAAAATAAAAGCCTCGCTCACTAGAGCGCATACCCAAAGCAAAATAAGCAACTTTTTCACCTTGTTTGGCTAAATAAAAATACGGCCGAAAAGCAAAATTACTTCCTAAGAAAGTATAGTCAACTTGCCAGTTACTACTTGCTAAAACAGTGCCTGACAAATCCATTACGTAAACATCTGAAGCCCCACTCGCTCGTTGAATATCTTCAAGATAATCATTGACCGCATCTCCACCAGCACCTTTTTCGACAATAAATGATTTTACCAAATCATTGGCACTTACTAAGCTAGGTATGGTTTTAAATCGTGCTAATTCACTTGCGATATAATGGCTTAGCTGAGTAGCTTGTGTTTGACTTTGATGCTGAGCTTGTTCGTAATCATGGCTTCTACCGAGATAAAAAACTAATATTAACAGCATTATTAGCAATACACCTGCTGCAATAAATTTTTTACTTAATGACGACATTCAAACCTTACGAACAGGACTACTAGAAATTGAATTGGTAGTGTAACGATAATTCCTCAGTTGTACCAGCGACTGCGCCATTGTCAATGCGAGGATCAAATGCGTTGTATTTTTTTCCTAACAAATTTTCTGCTTTTAGCATTAGTTGGCTGTTGTTGTTTAACTGCCATTTTAAACTGCCACCCAATAAGCTGTAAGCAGATTGTTTAAAGTGAGCACCTGTCTCTGAGCTTACTTCAACTGTATCGCGCCACAATAAGTTTAAGCTCACCTGCCATGAATCAGATAAGTTATAACTACTGATTATGCTTGCAAAGCGCTTAAAGCTCGCATTGATTGGATCTTCAAAGTATTGCGTATAAGTGCCTGTAATCGAAAAGTCTTTACTTGATTGCCAAGTGCTATCAAGCTCGATACCACTGTTTTGAGTGTTGAATGAGTTTGTAAAGGTAAACAATGCATCATCTGATAATGTTGGCTCAATATTTATAAAATCATTAAGTTCATTATAAAAAAGCACTGCATTAGCTTGTAACTCTGAGGTTTTATAATGCCAAACAAGTTCAGTGGTTTTTATCGACTCAGAGCGAAGCGATGGGTTACCTATTGTCACATCATCATTTGAAAAAAGCTCATTGGTAACCGGTGTTCTAAACGATTCACCATATTGCAGCTTAACAGTATGCTCTGAATTTATTTTATAGACACCCGCAAGACGTGGAGAAAGTTTACTGTCGATGTCCTTCACATCGTCATAGCGTGCACCAATAAATAAAGTAAGTGCATCTGAGGATGGTATTTTTAGCTGTCCATAAGCACTCAAGGTTTCGAATGTAAACTTAAGTGACGAAAACTCAGGAAAGTCCATCACAGACACGATCCCTTGCTGTTCAAAGGCAGGGTCGATAATTATTTGCTCTGAATCGAAATCATAATAAGACGTGCGGACTCCTGCTTCAGTTTGCTTAGCTTCTGAGTATTCAATTCCCGCAGCAAGCTGCCATTGGTTATCGAATTGATAACTTAACTCAGTTTCGAATTTACTGTCAGTTGTTTGCCACGCAGGGCCAACGAGAAAGTCTGGAATATCGTCAAATGTAGCGATTAACCCTGCACTTGAAATATTATGCTTTGTGAATGAGTAACTAGAATCTAGCTTTAACTTATCGTTATTGATCCAGTTGTATTTAATTCCCACAAAGGTGTTATCACTGTTATGTTGGTTTTGCTTAGAATATCCAGCGAGGTTTAAAAATTCATCAAGAGAGGTTTCGTTGTAACGAGCACGTAATTGCAGCTTTTTGTAATCAACACCTGCTTCTAGGTAAAGCGCCTCAAGAGGATCTTTTACTCCTTGCGGGTAGCTTTCGCCGTCTTTTTGATCATACGAAAAACTCGCAAAGAGTGATGTATCATCACTTAAAGAGGTATTGAACTGCCCTGTTGCCCCGTAGCGACCATTATTGCCAAGCACAAGTTGCAGTGTATTTCGCTCTTTAGAGGTAACAATATTCATCACCCCTAAAAACGCATTACTGCCATACAGAGCCGAGCCTGGACCGCGAATAAACTCTATTTTTTCAATGATTTCAATAGGAATATAAGGCATGTAAACAGAAGCCTTACCAAATGATGATTCATTAACTCGCTCACCATTTATCATCACCAAAACATTACCGCTATCTAGATAAACGCCCCGAGCATGATCTTTAGGCACCGCCCCTACCCAATCACCTCGAGTTGATTGCATACCAGGCACAAAATTCATCACTTCGTAGGCGTTATCAACCCCTAATGCTTGAATTTGCTTACGACTAAAAACACTTATTGTAGAAGGGACTGATGACAAAGTTTCGTTGGTTTTACTTGCAATATCGACTTGAACATTAAGTAAGTCTTCAAAACTTAAAGAGAATAAGTCTTGCTCTTCAGCCGCGTTTGCAACCACTGGCGAGGTTGAGGCAACTGCAATAGTAAAAAGTGCTGAACATCTGAAAAGATCCACGGTAAGCGATACCTGTACTTATAGCCCGTGTTGCAAAAGCAACACCATGTTTACACTATTAATACAAAAGATTGGTAAGCTTGCAATGTTTTTATAATTTTAGTTTATAAAGTTTTCTTAAATAGCAACAAAAAAACCCATTTTCAACTGTAAATGGGTTTCTAAAAACGTCTGTTTTAATGAGCCAAGCTTAATTAAGCTGTTTCAACATTTCCAGTACGCTTTGCTTTGATGTACTTATATAATCCAATAAGTGACGCCGCTATCCAGAAAATCTCAATAACAAAACTAGCAAGGTTAAAGTTATAACAAAGACTGATCAGTAACAGAATTGCGCCCGTTAAGTTCATCATGTTATACACAAGGCCGGTTGGCGATGCTTTATTCAGTTGTAGTAAAAAGAAAGCACCAACCACTAAGAATGTGCCTGTCATGCCAATTATATCAAATAAAAGTGCTATCACGTGCGTGAGTCCATTTTGTTCATATGTTTATACCCATACAACTGGCCCAATCCATGGGGAGGGTTGTTTTCATTCATTGAAACAGCAAACCGGTCAATAGTATCAGAGCATGAGTAAGAAACGAGGATAAATGTCCGTATTTTAATTCTATTTATGTGTCACCTTACCACCGATTATTTTTAAAGCTGGAGTACCACGGATCATGGTCTGGCGGGCAAATGGGCGTTGGCAGTCAGGGCAAATACCGGTGTCATTGGTAAAATCTTGGCTAATCCGTTCAACAAAACATTTAACCAACGCGCCTTTTCCACCTTTACGGTATTTAAATAACTGCGTTTTACATTGTGAACAAAAAATATCGACCGTTTTAGTTGGCCCTTTTTTATTTGGTTTTGCCATTAATCCATTTATTATTTCAAAAAGTGCATGCTATCACGCTATGACCAGAGACCCAAAACCAAGCCAATTAATGAAAATTGTAAAATAGCATAACCTGAATTTACCAAAAACAGTTTTAACGGCCGCTGCTCGAATATGTAGCCTATGCCTATAGCAAGGCTTACCCAACATAAACCAATTATAAAACCTGTACCAACAGCCACCCCAACAGCAACATTGGGCCCAACAAATAATGAAAAGCTAAATGAGATCAAACAGCATAATATTAAACTGCTACCAAAAACTTTAAATGGATTAATTTGTTGCAAATCTAACTCAGTTAGACCACAGCTCTCCATCCAAATACGCTTAAATAACCAAGGTGAATACCAGACAATTCCCAATAAGAATGAAGCAAGACCTGCAAAAAAAATTGCGAAAAAGTTAAGTTGATAAAAATGCATACACCAGACTCATACAACGATTAGGTTTAACATGACTTTAGTTAAGGATCAGCGATGCAGCAAATTTAAAACACGTAATTTTGTACCTATTTAGAATTCAATCCTGTACTGATTTACGCCTTCTAATTATTTTACTTACGTTAATAATCACTTTACTGCTTAACTGGTTTTTTCTGTAATTTACGCTGTAATGTTCTTCTGTGCATATTCAGTTGGCGCGCAGTTTCGGAAATATTACCATCGTTACTGTGCAAAACATGTTGGATATGCTCCCACTCAAGGCGCTCTGGCGACATAATTTTGTTTGGCTTTGACTCTTCAAGTGATAGGTTTACCTCTGTGTCTCCCAAGATTGTTTTTAAAAGTGAATTAAAATCGACAGGTTTTGGTAAATAGTCGTCAGCACCTAATCGTATGGCTTCGACTGCACTGGCAATACTAGCAAACCCAGTGAGCAATACGATACGAGCTGAAGGAAATTGTGCTCTTAATGGTTTAATCAGGGCAAGTCCATTATCATCCCCGAGTTTTAAATCCACTAGAAAGTGGCTCGCCTCAAAAGTGGTTATATGCTGTAAAGCTTGCTCAGCGTTATGAGCGAGTGAACATATAAAGCCTTGTTTTGTAAAACGCCTTGCCAGTGTGCTAGCAAGATTTACATCGTCTTCAATAATTAAAAGTTTCATAAAATTTTTAAACTAACCATCGCAATTGCACCTTGCTGTGGGTGATTGCTTAGTGTTAATGAGCCATTTAAGCGCTCTAAAGTCACATTCGAAAGCATAACTGCCATCCCCATACCATTGTTACTTGGCATGAGTTGGCCACCTAATGATGCCATTTGTTGTTCGCTAAAACCTTGACCGAAATCACGTAACGACAATGAAACTGTTTGCTGATCTATGTGCCACTTAGCTTCTACGCAGTATTGCTGATTATGGTTATTCGCCGATACGGCGTTTTGCAGCAAGTTTAAAATAGCCGGTAACAGCATGGCATCACTTAAAATCGAACAATCAGGGGCGTCATTTAGCCACTGTAAGTTTTGCTCCGGAAAATGCAGTGTCATCGCATCTTGAATGGTGCTTTGTAGTGTTTCAGCGCTGATCACTTGTTGTGTTTCACCGGTTCTTAGTGCATTTGAAAGTGACCTAAAATGAGCAAGCTGTTCTTTACACTGGGCTAATGGCTTAGCCATTTCTTGTACAATGGGGTCATCAGCTTGTTGTTCTTTCAGTTCTTCAAATAACAGCTGTAAGTTTGCGATAGGCGTTGCAAGTTGGTGCGTTACTTGTGCAGCAGCGCCATCAAGCGTTAATAATTGCTCATGCCTTAATTGTTGCTCACGAGTTCGTGCAATGGTGGCTTCTCTTGCTCTCAATGTACTGTTTAATGTACCAATAACAAAAGCAATAACAATGGCGCTAATAACAAAGTTAATCCACATACCAATAAAATGATGCGTCATCTGCATTTGGTGCATGGTGTGCTCAGGCATATTTATCAGTAAAAAGCTATAAGCGGCGATTGCCAGCACTGCGGTATAAGCAAGCCCTTTCGCATTAACAGAGACCGCAGCGATCATTATCGGTAACAGTAATAACGACACAAATGCATTGGTAGCCCCGCCACTTAATGAAAGCAAAATCGTTAAAAACAGTAAATCGGCTGTCAGCTGCATCAGTACAGCGGCTGGTCTGGCTTTGGTTACTTTTCTATAAGCGAAAATACTTAACAGCTGAAAGATTGCTTCAACACAAATAACAGCAAGTAAAGGCAGTAAGGGGATTTGGTATTCAAATAGAAAGTACACCGCAATAACAGCGACAAATTGTACGGCGATTGCGGCGCTTCTTAAAATTAGTAGGCGACTAATCGCCGGATCGGTTTGCATAACGGACTCTTTAAAACTTAATCATCGTCCATTGAAATTGTAAAAACAGCACAAGGCGTTCCTTGATGAAACACCATTTGCCATTGTTTACCATTAAAACGCCACAGTGACATACGAATGGAGTAATTAAACTCTGACCGCGCAGAACGTCTAAAGGCTGCTTGATAGCTCAGCTGTGCAATATCATCACTGAGCATTCGACCTTTAAAGTGTTGATTATAAAACTGCGGTACTACCTCAGTTGGCAGACGGGTTAACACTTGGAACTTATTAAAAGACGTACCATCAGCAGCTATTTCAATAAAATCATCATCAAGTAATGCATCAAGCGCTTCAGCAGATTGCCGAACTTCTGGCTCAAGTAGCTGCCGCTCAGCATCAATTAAATGATTAAATAACGTCTCTTTAATTTTACCGCCCATAGTAACCCTTACTGTTTGAGCACTTTACCGCCCTTCATAACAAACTGAACCTGACTAAGTTCACTAATGTTATCAAGCACATTCATATTAACGCTGATAATATCTGCTTGTTTACCAACACTCAAGTCACCGAGGTTATGACTTTGACCTAATAGTTTAGCAGCTTCAACGGTGGCTGATTTAATAGCTTGTTTTGGTGTCATGCCATATTTAACTAATAACTCGAACTCTTTAGCATTATCACCATGCTTAGATACGCCAGAATCTGTACCAAAGGCTATTTTAACCTTGTTTTTTAATGCTAATTTAAACGACTCTTCCATTTTTGGCGCCACAAATTCAACCTTCTCAGCAATAGCTTTTGGCATATTAGGGTTATTTAGCACTTCTTCTTTTACTGTCGCGCCAGCGAGTAAGGTTGGAACTAAATACGCGTCTTGCTTTTTAAAAAGCTTAACCGTGTCTGTATCTAAAAAAGAGCCATGTTCGATTGAATCAACACCCGCTCTGAGGGCTGCTTTTACACCTTCTGTGCCATGAGCATGAGCGGTGACTTTTCGGCCTAAATGATGAGCAGTGTTAACAATGGCACTGAGTTCTTCATCAGTAAATTGCTGATTAACCCCGGCCGCTGTATTACTTAAAACACCCCCTGTTGCCGTAATTTTGATCACATCGGCACCACTTTTAATTACATCGCGTACCGCACGAGTACAATCGTCAGCACCATCACACACACCTAATCCCCCACCCTCTGTCGCTTTGGTAATATCACGGCGATAGCCATGCATGTCAGCGTGGCCGCCGGTCGGTGTGATCATATCACCTGCTGCAAAAATGCGCGGGCCAACAATGTCGCCACGCTCAACCGCTCGTTTTAAAGGGAAGATAACTTGATAGCTGCTACCTAGGTCGCGCACAGAGGTAAAACCCGCATTAACCGTGTGTTTTAAGTATTTTAAAGAACGTAGTGCATAATCTGCTTCGTATTCAGTGACCCATTGATGTGGGTTACGCTTTGCATCTCGCTCAAAGGTAACATGAACGTGCATATCAATTAGACCCGGCAAGACCATCTGATTTTTTAAATCAATAACATCTGCATCACTGAGGTCTAACTGCTGTGTTGTTAAGTAGCCTGCTTTTATTGCAGCAATTTTATTACCTTCAATAACCAACGTTTGCTGCTCTTTAACACTCTGTTCAGTGCCAACAAGTACCTTTCCTGCATGAATAAGGGTGGTTTGTGCATTAACCACAAACGTAGATAACAAAGATAGTACCGATAATGTGCTTATTTTTAGATTTATTTTTTTCATAATCGCCTCTTTTTTATACTAGGTTTAACTTAAATACTGAGTAAATGCCATTATTTACGACATAGCGCGGCAATGAACTAGTGTTAACAAGTGAATTTTGATATAACTTCGGGAAAATTTAACAAGTCTGACCACATAAAGAGAACACATTATGTCTTATGCCCAAATTACTGGCTGGGGTAAATGTATACCACCAGCAAGCATCAGCAATGATGAAATTAGCAATATTGTTGATACCAATGACGAATGGATCACAACACGTACAGGCATCAAATCTCGCCGTGTCAGCCATGTTTCTACTGCCGATTTAGCGACCGTTGCCGCAAAGCAAGCGCTTGCTTGTGCTGGTGTTGATGGTAAAGACATTGATCTTGTACTTCTTGCGACTTGTACACCATCAACCATGGTGGCAAATACGGCCTCTTTAGTGCAAAAAAACATTGGCGCGGTTGGCGCTGCAGCAATGGACACAAACGCTGCATGTTCAGGCTTTTTATATGCATTACAAGCAGCAACGGCACAAATTCGTGCAGGTATGATCAAAAAAGCAGTCGTTATTGCCGCTGAACGTATGACGTGGTACATCAACTGGGCACGTCGCGACAGTGCTGTATTATTCGGTGATGGTGCTGGTGCCGTGGTATTAGAAGCCTCAGACACACCATCAGGTTTACTTGCCACTAAAACAGGTTGCGACAGTGAAGATCGCGACATTCTGCATATCGAAAACTTCGGTAGCGATTTAAATAAGTACGAGCCTATAGGTCCGTCTAACTTATTATTCGAAGGTCGCGAAATCTTCAAACGTGCTGTTAAAGGGATGAGCGAAGCTTGTGACGACGTTCTGAACCAGGCGCAGTTAGAGCTTGATGACATTGACGTATTAGTTCCTCACCAAGCCAATTTACGTATTATCCAAGCTATTCAGCAACGTTTGAAAGTAGCTGACGAAAAAGTCATGGTGAACATTGCCGATTACGGTAATACGTCTGCTGCAACAATTGCGATCGCAATTTGTGAAGCGGTTGAGCAAGGCCTTATCAAACCTAACTCAAACATTATGTCAGCAGCCTTTGGTGCTGGTTTAACTTGGGCGGCGAGTTACATTAAATGGGGCGAGCGTGTAACACCTATCTCGGTTTCTGATGCAGCTCTACCTGAGTGTGATAAAACAGGTCTTGAACTGGTTGCACCGGCTGTTGCAGCATGTAAAGCGGCAGAGTAATCCCCCTATCATTTATAGAGAAGCGCGGCTGAGTCCGCGTTTTTTTATGGGCATAAAAGGATTAATTTATGGAACTATTAGGCATACATCATGCTGCAATCATCTGTAGCAACTATGAAAAATCAAAGCATTTTTATAATGAAATATTAAAGCTACCAATCATTCACGAACAATACCGCGCTGAACGTGACTCGTATAAATTAGATTTAGCACTTCCTGATGGCAGCCAAATAGAGCTTTTTTCGTTTCCTGGAGCGCCACCGAGACCAAGCTATCCAGAAGCACAAGGGCTACGCCATTTGGCGTTTAAAGTCGCCGATATTGCAAAATCTAAGCATTATTTAGAACAACAAGGCATTTCGGTTGAAGAAATAAGAGTGGATGAAATCACCGGGAAGCAATTTACGTTTTTTGCCGATCCCGATGATTTACCGTTAGAGCTTTACCAGCTTTAACTTATTGGAAGCGATCTTGTAGGTAGTTGAACACAGCACGAATACCCAGTGCCTCACCGCCTGCAGGACGACCCGGTAATGCACGTAAGTTCCAGGCCATCACATCAAAGTGAACCCATGGCGTACTTGGCTCGACGAACTCTTTTAAGTAAAGTGCCGCGGTGATCGCACCACCAAATGGAGTGGAAGCACAATTAGCAATATCTGCTACGTCACTTTTTAATAATGCTTTGTATTGATCAAATAATGGCAGTTGCCAAACAGGATCATGACAGCTTTCGCCTGCATCCATCAGTTTATTAGCCACTTCACGGTTATTTGCGAAAAAGCCAGGTAATTCTGTACCGAGTGCAACACGGCAAGCACCAGTTAAGGTTGCAAAGTCAACGATAAGATCGGGGTTATCATTTTGCGCTTCAGCAAGTGCATCACACAGCACTAAACGGCCCTCAGCGTCCGTGTTATCAATTTCTACTGTGATCCCTTTGCGAGTTTTTATCACATCACCCGGTCTAAATGCATTTCGAGAAACCGCATTTTCAACCGCAGGTACCAGAACACGTAAGCGAATTGGTAAGTTGGCAGCCATAATTAACTGCGCAAGGCCAATAACATGCGCCGCACCGCCCATGTCTTTTTTCATGTTGCGCATACCTGAGCTTGGTTTCAAATCTAAACCGCCAGAATCAAAACACACGCCTTTACCGACTAAGGTAATTTGCGGTGCATCTTTTGCGCCCCAACGTAGATCAAGTAAGCGAGGTTTATTCTCAGACGCACGACCAACCATATGAATCGTTGGGTAGTTTTGCTCTAATAATTCATCACCCACCCACTCACTGAACTCACCATCAAAGGTATCAGCTAAATCAGCCATTACTTGTGATAAATGCTGCGGCATCATATCCGCAGCAGGCGTATTCACTAAATCACGCACTAAATTAATTGCACTTGCATACTGAGATAAACGCTTTACTAACGATTCGTCTTTAATGGCAAGGGTAGCGCGTGGCGAAGGTTTTTCTTTATATTCACTAAACTCGTAACCGCCTAACACAAAGCCCAGTGTTACTTGCTCTACAAACTTTTCATCACCTTGTATTTGGTAACAACCTGAAGGCAATTTTGTTGATAAGTCACCTGCTAACCAAAAGTCTTGTAAATCATTTACCAGACAATAAACATGCTCAAGTGAGCCGGTTTCATTATTAGCAACTAAGGCCATGCCTTTATTTTTAAAATCACAATTTGTTAGCCAATTTTGTAAGGCTTGCGGCTGCTCGGTTAACCACGTTGATAGGTCAGCTTTAGCAATAAATGACAGGGGAATTCCCGAAGAAGAATGACGAATTAATGAACTCATTAAACGACTCGATATAAAGAAAAGGTATTTAAGCATACCAATATCTTGATACAAAAGGTATAGGCAAAATCAGATAAAAAACCTAATCAGTCTTTGTTTTGTTTCTCTTTTTCTTCTTTTGCTACTTGTTGATCCAGCTCTTTAATTGACTTATTTATATTGAATGAACTAGGTAGCACATCGACACCAACCCATTGCCCCAGCTTTACAACCAAAGGAATGGTAATAGGCGCAAAGGGTAAAACTGCAAACACACCTAAACCAAGCCCTTTTAAGATATCTAAAAACTGCTCATTAGCAGTATGTAACTCTTCTTTAGTAGCTTGGCCTTGGGTGTATCGCCTATAAATATGAAGCATTTCTTTTGTTTCTTGCTTTTCTTGGGCAAGTGCGATTTTGAGTGCTACCATAGCGCGCTTAAAACGTAATGTTTGACGCTTTTTGGTAATTTTAGCCACTCGAAATGGGGCTCGATGAATAACTTTATATAATCGCATTTAGTTATTTTCACACAGCATGCGACGTTCACAAAGCATAATTTACTTATATTAGATTTTACTTTATCCTTAATACTCTATTCGTAACTATTTTTCAGTATTAAAAATGAACCAACCTAAACAACAAGCTGAGCCAAAACCCAAAAAACCAGCTTCAGATGAGTGTTGTGGAGGTGGTAGCTGTTGCCCATGTGTATGGGATGAATACCGAGAAAAACTGCAACAATGGCGGTTAAGCAATAATTTGCAACAAGCTTAATAGACCGTTCCAAATCAAAAACCGTTCAAAAACCATCCAAAAAAGCCTTCTATCTAATTATTTTTGCATAATTTATATATTTTCTTACGCTAAAACCCAATATCGAGAATAAATTATCCTCTTTACTTTCAATAAGATAATCCACAAAAGAACGACAAAAAACAAAGAACCCCCACAAAACAACATAAAATTAACAATTTGCAAAAATTATTTACAGGATGTATAAGAGATTTACACCAAGTTCTAATACTTTATTTGGTGACATAATCATAACTATTCTAACTGGGGAAGTCGGAATGAAATTCAAAAATAATGCGCTACAACAAGCAATTAAATTTGCTTTAGCGACAACAACAGCAGGCCTGTTTGTGTCGGGTTCGGTTGTTGCTGCAGAGCAAGCAGCTGAAGAGACGAAAGTTAACAAAAATGTAGAGAAAATTGCCGTGGTGGGTACTCGTTCAGCACCACGTTCAATCGGTGATTCACCAGTACCCATTGATATCATTGGTGGTGAAGAGCTAGATAAAGGTGGTAACACTGATATGCTTGAGCTTTTAAAAGGCTCCGTTCCTTCTTTTAACGTTCACCAAAACCCAATTAGTGATGCTGCGTCACTTGTTCGCCCAGCTAACTTACGTGGCCTTCCTTCTGACAGTACTTTAGTACTTGTTAATGGTAAACGCCGTCACCGTGCATCTGTTATCGCTTTCTTAGGCGGTGGTATTAATGATGGTGCTCAAGGTGCCGATATCTCTGTTATTCCAAGTATTGCCTTAAAGCAAGTAGAAGTACTTCGTGATGGTGCTGCTGCACAGTATGGTTCTGATGCAATCGCAGGTGTAATGAACTTTGTATTAAAAGATGCCTCTGAAGGCGGCTCATTCGAAATACGTCAAGGTGAATACTACGAAGGCGATGGAGATACAACGCAAATTTCTGGTAACGTGGGTCTACCGTTTACCGATAGTGGTTTTGCTAACTTAAGCTTCCAATATAAAACAGCTGATGCGACTAGCCGCTCAGTACAACGCCCTGATGCAGCCGCACTAGATGCCGCAGGTGTGCCTGAAGTATCTTCGTTAGCACAAGTTTGGGGTGCACCAGAAGTTGATGATGATATTACTATCTTTGGTAACATCGGTCTTGAGTTAAGTAATTCATCTGAATTCTACATGTTTGGTAACTACTCTGAGCGTGATGTACGTGGTGGTTTCTACTATCGTAACCCACACACTCGCCCAGGTGTTTACTCAAATGACGGCGGTGAAACACTGCTTGTTGGTGATTTAACTGGCGATATGAGCGGTAACTGTCCTACCGATATCATGATTGATGATAACGTTTTAGATAACCAAAGATACATCGATGAAGTTGCTAACAACCCAGACTGTTTTGCGTTTAACGAAATGCTTCCGGGCGGTTTTACACCTAACTTCGGTGGTAACATCACAGATACTGCATTAACAATTGGTACTAAAGGTGAAATCACATCTGGTTTCCTTGAAGGTGCATACTATGACTTAAGCGGTACAGTTGGTTACAACGAATCACGCTACTTCATCTATGACACAATCAATGCGTCATTAGGTCCAGAAAGCCCGCGCGATTTCAGCCCAGGTAAATACTCACAGTTAGAGAAAAACTTTAATGCTGATTTATCAAAAGGTTTTGACTTTGGTTTAGCTTACGATGTAAACGTTGCCGGTGGTCTAGAATGGCACGAAGAAACATTCACAGTTGTTTCTGGTGACGAAGCGTCTTTCACAGCTGGCCCACTAACAGAACAAGGTTTTGGTATCGGTTCAAATGGTTTCCCTGGTTTCAAACCATCTGATGCGGGCGAGTATACACGTCGTAACTATGCTGCATACGTTGATGTTGAAGCACCATTCACAGAAGACTTCTTAATGGGCTTAGCACTACGTTATGAAGATTATGATTCATTTGGTTCAACAACTAACTACAAGTTAACGGGTCAATACCACGTAACTGAAGACTTGAACATTCGTGGTTCAATCAGTACAGGTTTCCGTGCACCAACAGTTGGTCAAGCAAACGTAAGTAACGTTCAAACTAACCTAAGCAGCGGTGTACTTGTTGACTCGGCACTTTTACCACCAACAAACCCAATTGCAGTGCAATTAGGTGGTACAGAGCTACAACCTGAAGAGTCTCAAAGCTACACGTTTGGTGCAGTATGGACACTTGGCGACTTATTCTTCACAGTTGACTACTACAACATCCAAGTAGATGACCGTATCAGTCAATCAGATAAAATTGAGTTAAGCCAAGCAGATAAAGACACGCTTGAAGCAGCAGGCGTACCAAACGTACAAAACTTAGCGCAAGTAAGCTTCTTCACCAATGACTTCGATACAACAACGCAAGGTATTGATGCAGTAGCTAACTACTCAACTGATTTGTTAGGCGGTAGCTCAACATTCAGCTTAGCGTACAACTGGAACGACACTGAAGTAACTAAGTCAACAGACATTACTGGTGAATTTAAAGTAAGCCGTTTAGAAAATGACTTACCAAACCACCGTGCAACACTTAGCTGGGCACAACAATGGGAGAACTTCTCTGCATTTACACGTGTTAACTACTATGGCGAATACCAAGGCGTTCACGTAGATTACGATGCAACAGCGAAAACAGCTGATGCTGCAGTAACGATTGATGCAGAAGTGACTTACTTCCTAACTGAAGAGCTCAGCTTCTCTGTTGGTGCGACAAACTTATTCGACCAAGAAGCAGAGAAACTTGATTTCTTCGATAGTACTGGCATCCCTAACAATAACTGGGGTGGTAAATACTACGAAACGTCGCCATATGGTATCAACGGCGGCTTCTATTACGTGAAAGCTACCTATACTTTCTAAATAGAACAGCTTTCTAGGTTGAGCAATCAACCTAGAAAGTCGATACCCCGGATTTTTTCTGGATATTTATAGTTAACCAAGGCGAAAGACATTTCGCCTTTTTCGTTTTATAGTAAATAAAAATAACAAATAACCCGCCATTCCTATGCTGTTAGAAAAAGCGAATCAACTACTGAATGAAAACAAGCTTAAAGAGGCCGAATTTCATTTTAAAACCCTTCTCGATTCAGATCCTGAAAATGGCGAAGCGTTATTTGGACTGGGCCGCATTGCACTGCGTTTAGAACGTTATGATGCTGCGGTTTACCTTCTACAAAGAGCCTGTGAACGACTACCCCACATGCTTGAACCACTGCATGCGCTTGCCGATGCTTTCAATGGCGTGCATTCACCGCAAGATGCCTTAACTGTACTCGAATATGCTAAATCAATTGCCAGCCATAACCCTGAGCCACATTACTATCTTGCCCAACATTATTTAACTTATGGTGAGTTAGACAAAGCGTACAGTATTTTAAAGCATGCACTCGGTATGGGAAATTACCCAGTGACGGCGTACATTTTATTTGAACTAGTACAGTTTGGGCGCTTTAACAACGAACAAAATTACATAAATGAGCTACACCAGTTTTTAACTTTGACCAATAACCTGCGCTTAAAAATGGTGTGTTATTATGCCCTTGGTAAAAGCTATGATCAGTTAAATGATACAGAACAAGCTTTTAACTACTTCAGTCTTGCTAATAAGCTACAAACAAAACTCACGCAGTTTAAAACCCATGACTTAGTGCCTTTTTATCAGCGCATCATAGAGCAAAATACAGCTGAGCTAATTGATGCCAGAGACAAAACATTTACAGGCACAATTACCCCCATTTTTATAATTGGCATGCCAAGAAGTGGCTCAACGCTGGTAGAGCAAATGCTGGCAAGCCACAATGACTTTGCCAGCCTTGGCGAAGATGCCAGTATCAGTAATCAGGTTGTTGCATACCTTGAACAACAAACGCAACTCCCCTACCCAGATTGCCTAGCAGAGCTAAACCAAGGGCTAATTAACAATGCCCGCAATATTTATATTGAACGAATAAAACAAGCGCCAGTTGTGCGCCCTTTTATGATCAACAAGCTACCTGCTAACTACCAGTCTCTCGGATTGATTTACTTACTCTTTCCTAACGCCAAGTTTATTAATATGCAGCGCGAATATGATGCAATTGCGTGGTCGGTGTTTAGCAACTATTTTGCTGAAAACGAACCTTATTTTTGTTCACTCCCAGAGTTTAAACAGTACTTTGATTTGTATCAGCAGTTAATGGAGCATTGGCAAAACGTGATGCCAGAAGCGGTTTTTGATTTAAGCTATGAAGCACTTATCAGTGACAGCGAACAAACACTAACAGCCCTGTGTAAGTTCTTAAACATCGAGTACAGCACACAGTTCTTAGATTTTTATAAGTCAAAAAAACCGGTGGCAACGCTCAGCAAAACGGCTGTAAGACAGCCGTTAACTGATAAAGCATTAGAAAAATACAAACGCTACGAGAGCGCAATGGACACGCTTATGCGTGAGTCTCAAACCAGTTCAACAAGTCAACAAACTGATCAAAACGCGCCTGTGGGTGAGTGAGCATATTAATGTGATCATAATCGACCTTATGGCCAAACTTACGGCCATAAATGGTCATCCTTTGCTTGCCGATGCCCGACTCTTCCATAAATTTTTCAATATCAATCGGCTGGCATAGAGCTTTATCTTTAACACCCGCCACATGCATAATGGGCGGCAGTGCCTTATCAGCTAATGCGTTGGCGTAATCAAAGCCATCGTCAGTATCGACCCAAGGTTTACGCTTAGCCCACTGCATACTTTGATAATGTGACTTACGGGTTTCATCATCACTGCCCCATTTCAGTTTTTTAGCCGGCACAAAACCATGCTTACGGGCAACTAATGGCGCCAAACCATACCAAATTAAATTACCTTGAATATACTTGCTTGGATGATGGTTATACAAAGACCGTTTAGAACCAAAATAGCCGCAGGCTTTCACATCATCAATCAACTCGGGAAAACGGGCAAACACACTGTTCATTAGCACCCCGCCCCATGAGTGTGCCACCCAATAACGAGCGGGCTCACCTTCAAGCTGTTTAATTTTATCTAAAAATGCGGGGATATCTTCTAAAATAGCCTCGGTTTGGCCATACTTTGCATGCTTTGAAATCGCAGGTTTACTCTCACCACGACCACGCAAATCAGCCACATAGCAAACATAGCCATGCTCAGCTAAAAATGGTGCTAAACCTTTATTGCTGTGGGTGTAAAAGATTTTGCCATTTTCAACGGCACCATGCATAAAAAACACCGCAGGGCCTTTCGCATCAGTCTTACTGATACGGCGTAAATGTAAAGTTTGGCTTTCGGCGAGTTTAATAAACACCGATTCTTGTTTAATCGTCACGTTTGACCTTTTTATTCTTATAGACTCATCGTACCAGTGTTAAGGTACGCCAGTCTATTTAGCAAAGCAAGTTTTGCCGTGTGGCGATTGCCATTCAAAATGAGAATCTCAGGCACGATGAGATTTTGCTTAAATAGTAACACCAATGCAGAGCCATTATTCATTGAAGTTAGAAGTCGACTCTCAGGAGCCTCTAGCTAAATGATTGATGATTCATATGTTACGTAATTAAAATATTCGAGAGAGATGGCCTTTGCTATGAGCGTTCTAAAGGCCATCATTGAGTGCGAGCATACGTTGAGCATGATACATATCTGGACAAAAATGTTTGGTAGCGCCGCAAGCAGCAGTGAGTAAGAACAGTCGGCCTTATCTTGTTAGGCACTTGGCACCCTAAGTTCATAGCTTGTGTATTTTTGACCAAACATCGTGCTTTCGTAAACCCTTGATGCCATTTTTGTAAGAAACTTGTATTCAGGGCGAGTATTAAACAAATGCAAAACTACAAGTCTGTGACCCAACTCTGAAGCCCATACCATCATATCTTTAAACACGGTAGTACCAATGCCCCAGTAGGCTTCATTCAAAACTACTGCGAGCTCATAAGATTCATTTTCAAACTGGATTCCACACCAACCAGCAACAGCCCCATTTAAACGTATTCCTCTTACTTTACATCTCTCGGCTGAATCTACACTTAGCTTGTTTGAAACCCATTCAGCTAATGACATTTCGTTGAATTGTTCGTGTAATACCAAGTGTTCTCGGATCTTATCTTTATTTAAGATTGAAAGTAATTCATCCTGATCAAGATCTTGCAAATTTGTATATTCTATTTTTGTCATAAGTGGTCTTATTGTTGTTTAATGCCAAATTAAGGTGTGAACAACGCTTACACCTAACCTAATGCCTCGTGCTATAAACACAAAACTTACTTGAAGTGAGGGCCCCAAGCGTTGTGAATCGCCCTTAAATTCATTGTTAGATTCTTTTCCGTGCAGACTTAATTTACCTAGCGGAAGTGGCTCATCACCTGTATGTGTAATCCGATGGCAGGTAGGGCATAAACTGATTAAATCACCAATAATCGTATCACGAACACCAGCAGAAAGTGGGTGTTTATGATGACATTCAATCAAATAACTACCATTGAGTCGCAACTTAAAGCCACACGCTTGGCATGTATAATCGTCAAGGAATTTTCTTTTTTAGCGAGTGCTCGCTAGTATTTCATCATCTTTACTATAACCTTCTCTAGCACTATCACTATCAGCACTATCAGTTGGATATCTTGATTGAACTTTCGATTGGCCTTCAGATTTACCTTCACTATGGGGACATGTGTAATTACGTACATAGTGTTCAAAATGAGCAGAGCTTCCATCAGAGCCTGTATTATGAGGCTTTACAGCTTCTTTGCAGACAATACAACTAAAGAAAAGCTTAGTGTTAGACCTTTCCCTCAACTCAATAGCTTTTTCAACAGAAAGCTTTTGACCATCATAACTACATCTAGCTGCTCACTTCACCTTTCTCCCAACAATTATCTAACGTCCAAAGCAGCGGCTCGCAATATTGTCGAGCTTTTTGCCTGCGAAGCGGGTTAGAACAAAGCACGACAACGTTACGAACCTTACTGAAATAGCTCATTAGAGCTAACTAGTTATTGTTTACTTTGTGTGCCAAATCAAATTCTAAGTTTTCACATACAGATAATTCTGCAAGTGACTTAAAGTTTGCGGTTACCCGTTGATCTATAATAATAACTTCCAGTTCACCAGTTAATGTTACGATTTTTTTATTAACGTGCGCATTTGCAATACGGGGATATTCTTCTTCACTTATAGTGAAAGAAACACTGATTTCTTTATCTCTATACTTTGTTCGTAATTTTGCTGTCCCTAGCTCCTCGTCATATCCACGATGAAGGTTTTCAATTTCTCCAGAGAGCTTAATATTTTTCTCAACCTTAATTCGTTTTAGAGCATCCCTAAAATCGACGATTTTTTGCACATTACGTGAATATAACTGAATGGACGTTAGATACCTTTCTTCTATAGTTTCCTTTGGTGACCAATTGATATTTATTTCGATATCCTGTGGGATTGATGGCCAAAGATATCTATTAATGAATCACAGTCTTTCTTATCGACACCAATGTAAAGTAAATCTTCAATCACCTTTTCTGGATTAGTATCGCCATTAACGATTTTTGATAACTTAGATATTTTTGAATAAAAAGATTTATTTATCATTCTACCAAGAGACACATTATTCTCAAAAAGTTCAGGCTCGTCATTCGTATTTACTCTATATAAAGGAGAGTGGATGGAAACGATATAGCTTCCTATTTGAGTTTGTCCCATTCCTATATGATTAAAGTAGCTATTCAAATGTTTATTCTTGTTTTTAAATTTCCTTAAGCTACGTGAACAATGCTTAAGTAGCTTATGTGATGCCGTAAGTAACTTTAGTCCATCTTCGAATGGAATAGAACCATGCTCAACATCGTTTCCAATGGCCCTTACCGTAATAGCATCAAAATTCTGAGGAAATATTTTGTTGACAAGTGAAACTTCTTCAATTTCCAAATATTCAGATAGCTCTTCTATTGTATCTTGTAACAGTAATTCATATCGTTTGTGATTCTCGGACAATGGCAGTGTTACTTCTGAGTTTGGGAATTTATTACTGTGCCAAATTTGAAAAGCGTCTCGAATTTCTGAAGTTTTTCGCCAACCGTTAATAGTTAAAAAACTTAAAACTGACGACAGGGGAAGTAATGAATTCATATAGTTATCCCTTTAGAGCTGTAGTAGTTCATAAGTTCGATTAGAGTCAAATTATTAAATGCTTGTGAAAAAGGAATTTTTACTGTGACTGTTTTTTCGTTTTCTACAGTAGGTAAGCCTTCTAAACTCAACCAATACCCAGAGAATCTAACTTTTGTTTGTAATGCAGAATACTCAATCCATTCACAATGATCTTTGGGGCAAAAAACAACTATTAAAATTTTTGGTAAATCATCAGTTTCTCGGAGATCATTATAATTTTTTAAAGAAAGTGGAAAGCTTAGCTCCTGTTTTTCCATATCAATATATTTATAGTTTGAGGTACACTTAAGCTGAGCTAAAACTCTGGTTTTTTTCCATTTCCCGGAAAAACCTTTGCCTATAAGCTCAATGTCTATGCTTTCGTTATCGGTTTTAGGTTCGCTATAATTTATTTTTGCAGCAGCGCACATTAACTTTACATATGCAGCGCTAAACCGTTCCTGTGCATCTGTTATATGTAAGCCATATGAAGTAAGAGCCAAATCGGCTACAACTCCATTATCAATGACTTTCTCAATTTCCATTTAAAACTCTCGTACTACGATACTAACTTTAATTATTACTCGGGTTTACAGTTTACACAAAGCTCTAATGCCTCGCTAAGAGGCGAGTAGCTGTTGGCTAAAATGTGAAGCGTAGTGGAACCAAGCCAACTGTTACGAGTCCTTCTTGAGTGATTTGTTATGTTTCTTTACACCAGAATAGGCAGGATAAAGTAGCCCCAATAAACATTATCGAAATTATGGTTGAAACGCAAAAAGGAGCTACAAACCACATAATACTAACCAAAGCGAGCCAAGTAACAACTAAAGTAAAAAACCACCATGTAAAAGCCGAAGATGGTGATAGTGAATACCATTTACTTTTTGCAATAGGTCCTTGGATATCGAACATATAGTTTTTTATTTTTTTGTTAATATCTCTATAATTTTCGTATCCCCTTTTCTGGAGGAATATAAATAATAACAGACAAAACAAAAAAACAGAAAGAAATGTTGATGCTACCGAAATTAAGAAGGAATATTTAGAGGTGATAGCGGTAATTACGTCACTCTCTCCCTTAAGTAAATATGCAAGAAAAGAAGCAAAAACACCAACCACAAGAAAAAATATCTGAAATTGCTTTAAGCGTACAGTTTCACATTGATGGATGTAAGCCCAATTTTGCTTGTACTCTTCTAGTAAAAATTCCCTTTTATAATCAGTGCTCATTGATAACTCCAATCTATCGAAAAAATAACAATTTTATAGTGCGCGCGTCGAGTACCTTTATGCCGTTCTCACGCTTGTGTATTAATAAGTCTATTAGTAACAAATAACGTAACATATTGCCAACTATAATATTTTTTTATTGGTACCAAGGTATTCAGAAAATGAAAATGCGCTCGTCGCTAATTATCTTGAATATAAGAACGAAATAACTATGCTGTGTATTTTTACAGTAACCGATATTGCTACCTCACAAAACGTCTCATCTGTATTTTAATTAATCTTGTCATGTGGTGATTTACACAATTCATGATGCCTGAGGCGGTTACCAAACAACGAAGTGAGTCTATCTGTACCACCTGTTTTTTCATAAAACTCTTGTACTGTGATTTCTTTTTGTTCGTAGCTCATTAGCTGCCAAAAACCGTAAAAGCCTCTAAACCAAAAATAATAGAACACAGCTCCTACGCCTAATAAAAGATATACCGCTTTACCTGCTTTTTGTTTGTATTTTATGGCGCAATAAAAAAACCAGATACAACTTAGTACAGCGACAATGGAAAACCCTAAAAAAGGTGTCACTACAGAGTTGGCATTATCCCAAAGTGAGCTTAGACAGGTTGAATGCCAATTTAACTGCATAGAAAAAATTAACGTAATTTTAAAAAGGAAGTACAATAAAACGGTTGTAAATACAGCATATAAGATACCACTTTCCTTGCTTTGTTCTTTTTTCAATTCTTTCCCTTTATGTTATTAAAAGCCCTGCATGATTATTTTACTGTTGAGTGGTTAGGTTGCTGTTTAAACCAAGTATGATAATTTCAGGTGAAGTATATGTTTTACTAATCTCTATTAGTCTTTACACTCAAAACCTTTAGAGTCGACTTTAGCGATGTTGTCTTTATTGCCACACTCTTTAATTGCCATCTCTGTGTGATTGTGCTCATTGTATTGTTTAGCAATTGCGCCAAGGCTTAGCAAAATTACTACAGCTATCACTATTTTTTTAATTTTAGACATAAACATTCCTTTGAAAATAAACTATTTAAATACAAACAGTTGCGCTTGCTATTTTTGATAAAACTTAATCAATAAGCGCCATCGAATTTAAATTGAAGTTATAAATAGAGAATGACTCACCTTCTTCTTTTAACGTGACGGTTATTTGTGCGTCTCCATTCGTGTATGAAGCGGGAATTAAATAAGTAACATAAGTACCAGAACCACCTCCGGTAACAGCTTTAGAGCTAACATTTATAAATTCAAATTCACCTAGTTCTTTTAATTCGCCCAACTTTGAGAATGCACGCATGATTTTAGAAATATCTTCATCTGTGGCATTTTCAATTGATGATGGGGTCATATAGTTTTTGAGAATTTGAGGGTCCCATTTAGAGATATCTGTAATTGCTGAATTTAGGTAAGGAATAGCAGTTTCTTTGTAAGCAGAGGATTTATTCGCAGTCCAAATTGCTAAAAGTACAAATAAGCTAACTAACACTAAAAATGTTATACCAATTCCTTTAAGTATCTTTTTGACCATGATTTTTATTATTTTTCCTTGATTGAATCACTTACGAATTTATCAGCTTTAGGTGTTTTATGGTAGTACCCAATGTGACCCAATTTGAGTAGAAATTTTTAAACACTAATTTTAGTAGCTTGTATCATGGCCAATATACCCGATCTTTCGCTCTTAACCTCAAGTAGCCCATACTTTAAGCAAAGCAACCTATCAGTTATCAAATAATTTTGCTTACCATGTTTAATAGACTAAGTAAAAATAGCCAGAACCACTGGCTATTTTTATAAACACCGCCTATTCGCAGTAGTTATCTACGAAAGTTAAATCATTAATGTGCTCTGGTGCATCCATAACGTAACTAGAGTCAGCCGTTTGAGGATTAACACTGTAAATCTTCGCATTTTCGCCTGCTTTTCTTCCTGAAACATACAATGTTCCATCATCAGCAATCGCTAATCCTGATGCCCAATTAATGCCGTGTTCACCAATTAAGGTTAACTCCATCGAACCATCATCAATGGTATAGAGTGATTGACCTGTTAATACGTAAAGTACATTATTATCAGCAGAATATGCTACATCACCATGTGAGAAAGAATCTCCCGAATAGCGCATCTTGCCTAGTACTGTTTTTTCTCCAGTTTGCAAGTTGTAGTCATACATATAAGTTTTACTTGTCGCACGTAAAGATTGTCCGTCTGCCGTGACTGCTGAACGATAAATTGGCCAAGATGTAGCATCAGCCTCAGCAACTTGAGCGCCCGTTTCTAAATCTAACGACCAAAGTTTTGACGCTTTCGTGCCCGAATCAAGTTGTTCCATGAAATAAAGTTTGCCATCATAACTTGCAATGTTTGAAGCCGTATTTTGCGCTCCTGCGACCACACTGTAAGTATTTGTCTCTAGGTCAAATTTATAAACATAACCCGTTTCAGAAGAACCAAAATTGTTAATACCAAATATACCAGAATGACAAGCCTGCTTTTGAGTGACAACAACGTTATCAATAAAACCGCCTAGACTATCACTCGCACCTGCGCCGCTAAAACGAATTTCTGAAGAGTTTGAATCTGCTTCTACAGATAATGTAAATGATTGCCAGCCTCTTTGCGTCGCATTTACGTTTAGTACTGTTGTTCCATTCCACTTCACATCAACTTTATTTGTATCATTGTTACCGTTAATACGAGGCGAGTAGTAAAATGAAACTTCATAAGTTTTTCCAGCCTCAGTTGCGACTGTTTGAAAGATGCTGTAATTGGAAGTAGAGTCTAGCTCGACATATTGATTACCTTGCTGAGCAGTAATAAGACCTAGACGCGATGTTTGAATTTCAAATCTTGCACCTTCACTTTGCCATCCGTTAACTTCATCTAACAATGTCCATGTTGAGTTTACGACATCCAGTTCAAATGAGCCGTTTGCAATTAAATTGTCTGCAATTGCAATTTGCGAAGCAAAAAGCGAAGACATTGCTAAAATAGATAACTTCATATAATAATTCCCCAACATTAGTTGTATTCACTGCATTGTGAAAAAACAAACCACCTCAATCATTAAACAACTTATGAGTAGAAAAAGTTAATTGATAAAAAACTAACTTCTCTCTGCAATTGAGCGCTTTGAAATGGACTGTACATAAGAGAGAGCACAAATGATGCCAAAATTTAAAATTTATTTGGTACAATCAGCCTTTGATATGGCTAACAGATAGGTTTTCCTTAATGCATCCGCGAAATCGCCACTTAAATGGCTACGACTTTACTTTGCTATGCAAAGATACTCCTGCCCTAACACCTTATATAACACAAACGCCAGCGGGCACTGATAGCATTGATTTCACCAATGCGTTAGCGGTTAAAACCCTCAACCAAGCGTTATTAAAAAGCCATTATAAAATCGATTTTTGGGATTTACCCGACAACTACCTTTGCCCGCCAGTTCCTGGCAGAGTGGATTACATTCATCACTTGGCCGATTTATTAGCAAGCGATAACCAAGGTCATATTCCTACGGGTAAGCAAGTAAAAGTGCTTGATGTAGGCACGGGTGCAAATGTGATTTACCCGCTTACGGGTAACCACGAATATGGCTGGCACTTCACAGGCTCAGATATTGATGTATTGTCTGTTAAAATTGCTAAGCAAATTGTGCAATTTAACCGCCTCAAAATAAATGTTAAGCAGCAAAGTAACGCCAATAAAATGTTTACGGGCGTAATATCGAATAAAGATGTCTTTCACCTAACTTTATGCAACCCACCGTTTCATGCCAGCGAGCAACAGGCAAATGCAGGTACTGAACGTAAATGGAAAAACTTAAACAAAGCGCCACAAAAAGCGCTTAATTTTGGTGGCCGTCAAAACGAGCTTTGGTGTGAAGGCGGTGAACGCGAATTTATCAGTAAAATGTGTATTGAGAGCCAAGAGTTTGCAGAGCAATGTATTTGGTTTACATCACTTGTTTCAAAGTCTGACACTTTACCGCATATAAAAAAGCTACTTAGCACACTTGATGTGAAAGAAGTAAAAGTTATAAAAATGGCACAAGGCCAAAAAAATAGTCGTTTTATTGCTTGGAGCTATTTTGACCAAGCCGACCGCGAAGCCATTCTTAACGAACTAGTATAAGGATAATAAAATGATCGACTTTCGTTCAGACACAGTTACAAAACCAACAGCAGCCATGCGCGCGGTCATGAATGACGCCCCAGTAGGCGACGACGTTTATGGTGACGACCCAAGCGTTAATCAGCTTGAACAATTTGCTGTTGAGCGCCATGGCTTCGAAAGCGCCCTTTATTGCAGCTCAGGCACGCAAGCAAACTTACTAGCATTGATGGCACATTGTGAACGTGGCGACGAATACATTTGTGGTCAACAAGCGCATAACTACAAATTTGAGGGTGGCGGTGCCGCTGTATTAGGTTCTATTCAGCCGCAACCAATTGAAAATAATGCCGATGGCAGCATAGATTTAAACAAAGTTGTGGCTGCAATTAAAGCTGATGACTTTCACTTTGCTAAAACCAAACTACTTAGCTTAGAAAACACCATTGGTGGCAAAGTTCTCCCGCTAAGTTATCTTAAACAAGCCAGAGAGTGTGTTGATAAACATAACCTTGCTCTGCACTTAGACGGTGCCCGCGTGTATAACGCGGCGGTTAAGTTAGGTGTTGATATTACTGAGATCACCCAGTATTTTGATTCTGTATCTATTTGCTTATCAAAAGGACTCGGTGCGCCGGTTGGCTCCCTATTGCTAGGTAGCAAAGTACTGATCGATAAAGCGCGCCGCTGGCGTAAAGTACTTGGTGGTGGTATGCGCCAAGCGGGTATGCTTGCAGCCGCTGGTCAGTATGCACTTGAGCATCACGTAACAAGACTTGCTGAAGATCACGATAACGCGGCGTATTTAGCAGAGCAATTAAACACGTTAGCTGCTTTTGATACATCACCTTTTCAAATCGATACCAACATTGTTTACGCAAACGTTGCCGAACATATCGACTTAAAAGCAGTGGCACATGCGCTAAAAGAACAAAATATGTTATTTTCGCCAGGAAAACCACTGCGATTAGTGACCCATTTAGGCGTCACTAAGCAAGATATTGATAGCTTTATCTCGGTATTAGCGGCCGAGATTTAACGCTTCTTTATAATGTTTGCGGCACACTGATACATACCGGTCGTTGCCGCCAATTTCTACCTGATTACCGTCTGCAATCGCATTGCCATGCTCATCGGTACGCAGTACATGATTAGCTTTACGACCACAATGACACACTGTTTTCAACTCAATTAGTTTGTCAGCCCATGCAAGTAAGTATTGTGAGCCACTAAATAACTCACCTCTAAAATCGTTACGTAAGCCATAACACAGCACTGGAATACCAAGCTCATCAACCACATCCGTTAATTGCATTACTTGGTCTTTTGATAAAAACTGACACTCATCAACTAAAATACAATGGCGCTTTTGCTCTGCATTTAAAGATTTGATCAATTCAAATACATCTTTCTCTGCATCAAAAATATGCGCATCAGCCTGTAAGCCAATACGTGAAGACACCTTGCCAACACCTGCTCTATCATCAATAGCCGCTGTTAAAATAACCGGTTCCATACCACGTTCGCGGTAGTTAAATGCAGATTGTAAAAGTGTGGTAGATTTGCCTGCATTCATTGCAGAATAATAAAAGTACAGCTGTGCCATGATGTTGCCCAAATTTTAAAGTCGCAATATGCTACCCTAATCGAACGACAACATCATCCTTTACCTTATTCTTTTGTCCCATAATGGGTGTTTTGTACTGAGCTCGTATTTTGCAACATTCTTGCATAAATCCCTGCCAATTTTTTACTAGCGAGCTGCTCCCAAACTAGGTTTGCATCTAGTTTATGCTTATAGAAAAACTCATTTGAAAAAGCCAAATATGCTATTGAGGTATTGATCGGTGGGAACAGTGGAGCAAGTTTAAATTGGTAGTACTGACTAAGGTCGACTTTATTCTTAGAAATCTCACAAATCACTAGTGCTGCATCAGCATTTCCCTGAGCAACTCGTTCAATCGCAGTTTGTAGCGTAAATGTGTGCTCAATAAAAAACGCATCTTCACTTGCAGCATCACCAACAAAATGGCCATTAGCAACAGCTAACGAGAATGCTTTTGACTGAAATACCTCACGTGAATTCCACTTTGAATGAAAACGTCGTTTACCGATTAAACATTGGCTCAAAGATGCGAATGAATATTTATCGAGAGGTTTGCCCTGTTTATTAACAGGGAAAACAGCATAGTCACTTTTAAGCGCGTTAAAACCAGAAATAAATGCATCAACAGTGCCGTGCTTTATTGATGATATACATTCTTGCCAAGGCATTTGTTGGTATTGAAATTGAACTTCATCTATTGCGAGATCTAATTCCTTTAGAGTATTAATTTGTGCTTGGCTATTAATAATGGGGATTTCGTTTTTAGCATCGATAAACATCGGCGCTTTATTATGATCCGCCACACAAATTTTAATTAGTAAGGGAGACGCCTCTTTCGCATAACAAGTAAAAGTAAAAAACAACCCTGTACACAAAAATACTCTAGTAAAAAACAACATCACTGTCATAATAAGTTACTAATTTAGTTAAGCTTTAAATAGTGTAGAAGGCAATTTAACTTTTTACAAAATTCCTTCGTGTTTCAGTAACCACTCTTTTCTTTCAAGGCCACCCGCATAGCCTGTGAGTTTACCGTTTGCGCCAATAATCCGATGGCACGGTACAATAATGCTAATCGGGTTTTTACCATTTGCAGCGCCCACTGCACGCACCGCTTTTGGGTTATTAATGGCAAGTGCTATCTCTTGGTAACTTTTAGTTTGTCCAAATTCAACATCCATCAGTGCATGCCATACTTTCCTTTGAAAGTGGGTACCTTGGGTATCGAGTGGAACAGTAAAACGCCTACGCTCACCATTAAAGTACTCATTAAGCTCACTTATACATATTAAAATAGGTGTAAGGGTGTGCTCATCAACAGCCTCTGTTTGCATCGTAACCACTGGGTAGAAGCCAACGTAACTGACACCTTTTGCTGTACTTTGAATGGTAATATCGCCAATGGGGCTTGGCATTATAACTTGTTGCATACTCATAATTGTTGCCATAGTTGAAAAGTTAAATATGAACGAAATGGTGCACAGTGCTCACTGTTAAATTCGCTTATTCCAGCGAGGGCTTTTTTAACCCCTAAGTCGCCCGCTAGTAAAATGTCGGGGTGGCTTTGACCGCGTAGCTTGGCGTAATTAACTGTCCACGGACCAATGCCTTTGAGCTCAAGCCAATTATCAAGCTCTTGATTCTCTGGGTTTTGCTGACAATAAGCACTTAAACGCCGTAGTGCATCTTTGCGTGATTGTGGCATTTTAAAAAAGTCGAGTTCAGAATTGGCAACCCAATCAGGGCTTGGAAAATAGTAGTTAGTACTTTGCTGATTAAATTCATTCACAAGCTGAGTTACGAGATTGTGAGCCGCAGTAACACTCACTTGCTGACCAAGAACCGCACGTATGCCCGCTTCATAGTCTGACCAAATTCCCGGCAAACGAAGCCCAACACAAAGTGGTATCGCGCCTTTAAGCTCTGCATCTAAATGCTGTTCAATAGTGTGCGTGTCGGCGTCTAAATCAAGCACACGACGAATGTTATGGATCACTTGCTGTAAATAGCGGGTGTTATCGATATCAATAACCACTTTAAAATGATTTTTATGCTCAACAAAATGCGCAGTGAATTGCCCTTGGCAATATTTGTCTTTAAAAGTACGACCATAGCTCGTTGCACTCAGCCATTCTAGGCCACTAATTAAACGGCGCTGCAAAAAGTCATGCAGTGCTTGCCAGTTATAAGGCGGCCTAAATGCCAGTGTTAAGGTTAGCGTGGCGCTTGGTTTTTTATCTGACTTGCGTAACTTTGAAGGAGCGATATTTAACTGCTTCAAAAAAGCATCATTAAAACGACGAATACTATTAAAGCCAGAAGCAAATGCGATATCTGCCACCGACAAATCTGTTTCTTGTAATAACTGTTTAGCAAAATTACATTGGTTAAATAATCGATATTGGGTGATCGAGAGTCCAAAGTGTTGGTTAAACAAACGGCGTAAATAGCGGCTCGACACGCCGAGTCTGTCGGCTAAAACCTCACAATCGTAGGCCTCGCCTTTATCAATCAGTTGTTTGGCGCGTAATGCGGTGGTTTTAGTACCTAACCAAGCAGGGCTATTCGGTGCGCTATCTGGGCGACAGCGAATGCAGGGTCGAAAACCATCCTGCGCAGCCAAGTGCGCGTATTGGTAGTATTCAACGTTCTTTTCTTGTGCTGTTGGTGCGGGGCAAATGGGTCTGCAATAAATGCCAGTACTTTTTACCGCCACAAAAAACACCCCATCAAAGCGTGGGTCGCGGCTTTGCCTCGCAGTTTGCCATTGTTGGCTAGTCATAATTTTTCTCGTTACACGCTAATACCGTTAGCTTAACTGAATATTATTTTTTGACTAGCCAGTTTCGGACCTTAACTAATTAAACAGCTATTTAATTGCAGCTAAATATCGGCGCTCAACTTCCGGCCAATTGATCACTTCGTAAAATGCCGCAATATATTCAGGGCGACGATTTTGATACTTCAAGTAATATGCATGCTCCCACACATCTAGCCCTAAAATAGGTATGTGATTTTGCATAAGTGGACTATCTTGATTGAGGCTACTTTCAACAATCAATTGGTTATTTTCATCAACACATAACCACGCCCAGCCACTGCCAAAGCGACTTACCGCTGCATTCGTAAATTGCTCTTTAAATGCGTCAAAGCTGCCAAATGTATCAACAATTGCTGTATTTAATTCACCACTTGGCTGACCACCGCCGTTTGGTGTCATTATTTGCCAAAATAATGAATGATTATGGTGACCACCCACATGCTCTTGTACTGCTTTTTGTAAAGACTCAGGCATTGATGAAATAGTGCGTAGTAATGTTTCAGCATCTTGCTCAGAGTAATGGCTGCCCTCGAGTGCAGCATTCGCTTTATTGATATAGGTTTGATGATGCAAGGTGTGATGTATTTCCATGGTTTTCGCATCAATGTGCGGTTCAAGTGCATCATAGTCATAAGCTAAATCGGGTAATGTAAAAGGCATACTGATTCCTTATCGTTAATGTAATAACTGCGTTTTATGGGGATGGTCAGCTAATAGCTGGTTGATTCGGTTAATGAGTGTCGGAAATGCCGATGCCATGCTCGCAAATTTAACCAGCTCATAATAGGTTTTGTGATGATGGTGCAGCACCAAGATGCGAACCTGCTGCTCTGGGTGATTTAACAGCGCGCTTAATCGTTGATGAGCATGGCAAAGCCAGGTGCAGGCTTTATCTGGTTTTTGCATGACTTTAAATGTGTCGGCAAGATTCAAAGTGGCAACAACAAATGCTGCAATACAATGCTCTAACGAGCGAGTTACCGAATGGTTGATTGGAAAATTAGAAAACTGTGCGAGTAGTGTTTCAGCGCAGCTGCTGGCAACCGTGTAATGATCACGCGCAGTAATAAGCTCGCCAGATTCAAATGCTAAGTTGCCTTGATAAATTGCACTTTGCCAAGGGGCAAGCGCGTCATCAATGGCGTTCGAGGTTAACGGTGTGTGGCGTGTTGTTTGAGTCATAAAAATCACCTGCACTTATACCAATCATTCTATGTGTATTTAAACTACACATAGAAAAGATCAAATGCAAATGATTTTTATTTATATTGTTATTTGTTAATTTTAAGCTATAACAACATTACTTATTGATGCGCAAAGTCGATAAGCTCTTGGCCTGTTAGGCGGTAAATAATCCATTCGTTTTGAGGTTTAGCACCAATGCTGTCGTAAAAATCAATGGCTGGTTTATTCCAATCAAGTACCACCCACTCAAAACGACCACAGTCTTTTTCGAGTGCTTGCTTAGCTAGATATTGCATAATTTGCTTACCAGCACCTTTACCACGGCTATCTGCACTGACGTAAAGATCTTCTAAATACAAACCATTTTTACCAAGCCAGGTTGAGTAATTATAAAAATACACAGCAAAACCAATTGGTGTGTCGCCCTCTAAACAAATAACACTGTGAGCTGTAGCACCTTCACTGAATAACGTTTTTAAAATAGCTTGCTCGTCTGTTTTAACTGCGTCAGGTTCTTTTTCGTAGATAGCAAGTTCGGTAATAAAATGTAGGATTGTTGCAGCATCACTTGCGACTGCCGGACGAATTGTAATTGCGTTACTCACTTTGTATTCCTTTTTTACATCATTATTGTAACGCCCAGTTTATAAGGGCTTTAGCATGGTGTAAACGCCCTTTACAGAAATACACGGCATTAAAAAGGGGCTACTAAAAGTTAGCCCCATATGCTTTATTTACTCATCGACTTATTTTATTCACTCATCGACTTATAAAGAACCGGAAGTACAAATAAAGTTAAAAAGGTAGCACTGACCAAGCCGCCAACAATAACCGTGGCAAGGGGCTTTTGTATTTCGGCGCCTATTCCTGTGCTAAGTAGCATTGGAATTAGCCCAAGCATTGAAGTAAGCGCGGTCATGAGTACGGGTCTTAGCCTTGAAACAGCGCCTTCAAATACTGCTTTATCTTTGCTATCTCCAGCATTAATCCTTTGATTAATGCTTTCGACCATCACCACACCATTCAATACCGCAACACCAAATAGCGTGATAAACCCTACTGAACTGGGTACAGATAAGTACTGTCCTGACAGATACAATGCAATCACTCCCCCAATCACAGCCAAAGGAACATTAACAAGAATCAGCACCACTTGCGATAGGTTACTAAAGGCAAAATACAGCAATAACGCAATGAGTAATAAGGCTACTGGCACTAATATCATCAGCCGCTGCTGTGCCCGTTGCTGGTTTTCGAACTGCCCACCAATGGCTACACTGTAACCACTTGGTAGCTGTATTTTATCGGCTATGGCAGCGC
>Ga0208060_1000009_pt1 | contig 59545 bp, 63 predicted proteins | sample DeeseametaMP0901_FD_184200 | JGI IMG/M metagenome (GOLD analysis project Ga0208060, IMG submission 184200) | Marine microbial communities from the Deep Indian Ocean - MP0901 (SPAdes) | ecosystem: Environmental > Aquatic > Marine > Oceanic | place: East of Durban, South Africa, South Indian Ocean... | reverse complement strand
ATATGTAAAAAATCGTAAGTTAATAGACAACTTTCTGGTCTTTTTATTTTTTATGTTAAAGGAACACCGCATTTGTTAAGCACTGTACTGTATACCTTGATTGCACTTTGTGCGTTTGCAGCTAACTCTTTGCTGTGCCGGATGGCATTGCAAAGTGGAGATATTGATCCGTTAAGTTTTACCGTCATTCGCTTAGTGAGTGGGGCGTTTATGTTGCTTGGTATACTTTTATCGCAAACAACTTTATTGAGATCAAAATCACAATCAGCACAACCTTTAACCGATAAAGGTAGCAATATCAGTGCGCTTAGTTTATTTATTTACGCGCTGTGCTTTTCAGTTGCCTATGTTGATTTAAACACAGGCACAGGCGCACTTATCTTATTTTCGGCGGTGCAGTTAACCATGATAGGCCATAGTGTTTTAAATAAAGAGCCACTCAGTAAAGTGCAGTGGGGGGCTTTGTTTGTTGCTTTTGCGGGTTTTATTTACTTAATGCTGCCCTCAGCCACCGTACCTTCTTTCATGCCTGCAATGCTCATGGCGTTAAGTGGTGTGGCGTGGGGTGTTTACAGTATTCGCGGAAAATCATGCAGCTCACCTTTGCAAGCAACCAGCTTTAACTTTCTAAGAAGTTTAATACTTGTGCCAATTTTAGTCTTTCTAGCCGTGGTTGATTGGCAGGGTATCACAGCAACTGGCGTTTATTTGGCGATAGCTTCAGGAGCGCTTGCATCTGGGTTTGGTTATAGCATTTGGTACATAGCATTACCTAGGCTTAAAAGTAGCCAAGCAGGGGTGGTGCAGCTAACCGTGCCTGTGCTTGCCACATTAGCTGGGGTGGTGGTTTTAGATGAGCAATTAACAGCGCGTTTAGTTGTAGCCAGCGCCTTAATTCTTGGCGCTGTACTGGTGTTTTTGATGGCTAAAAAGCGCAGTGTCTAGATTAGGGCTTATTAACATTTAATACGTAGCGTTCATACAGGGTGTTTAGTTCGGCTAGTATCGCTTGTTTACCGCTGAGCTCACTTTGTTCAATAGATTGTTGTAATGTTGCAACTGACAAATACTGCATCATCTTAGCTGATACACCGATATGGCTGATATGCCAAGGCTCAGGGGCAACTCCACCTTTGTACTCTTGGTAAGGGCGATAAAAACCATACTTTTCTAAGTTATCGTCAAGCCATGCAGTAAGCTTGGCAAAGGGCCCTGTGGGTGAATACTCATCAGGCGTTAATTGCAGCTGGTAATCATCGTCAATAGGGTGGGTATCGTAAATGTCGAGGTCGGTACCAAAGTGGTGCCTGCTTGCCCCCGGAAGTGCTGAGTAAAGCATAATAGCGTGGCACTTTTCAGTATCACTTAGGCTTGCTAAATCTACCGTTTGTTGCTCAAGGGTGTAAACCGGTCGAAGGCCCTGAAATTTAGCATTCCAAATAGCACTTTGACGATGAAAGTCGCGAAAGCTTGAGGCAATTGTCAGATCAATACCTGCTTCTTTTGCCCCTTGCTGCAGAGCTAAAAAATCATTAACAATATCACGATGCAAGCGATGATTTTGTAGCTCAACTAAATGTGAGCTACTTAACCCAGTGGCGCATTGCTTAAGCTCTGTTTGGTTCATGTAAGCAGCTGCTCTAAAATCACTTCGTAAATATCAGCAAGTTGAATTAAATCATCGGTGCTAACACATTCATCTACTTTATGAATGGTTTCATTACGCGGACCAAGCTCAATGACTTTGGCACCCGTTTGTGCAATAAAGCGACCATCAGAAGTACCGCCGGTGGTTTCAAGTGCGGTGTCGCGTCCAGTTACTTGCTTTATAGCGTGCACGGTGGCATCAACTAACGGGCCATGATCGGTTAAAAACGGTAGTCCATTAACAATCCAATTTAGCTCGTAATTGAGGTTGTGTTTCTCAACAATATCAACCACTCGTTGCTGTAGCTGTTGGTGAGTTACTTCGGTGCTAAAACGAAAGTTAAATTGAATTTCAAGTTCACCTGGGATCACATTACCAGCACCGGTGCCACCGTTAATATTCGAAACCTGAAAACTCGTTGCAGGGAAAAATTCGTTACCTTGATCCCACTCAGTTTGACTCAGCTCAGTTAACGCAGGAGCAGCTAAATGAATTGGGTTTTGCGCTAAATGCGGGTAAGCAACATGGCCTTGCAGACCTTTCACAGTTAAAAAGCCAGTTAATGAACCACGACGACCATTTTTTACCACATCGCCAAGCACATCACGTGAAGATGGTTCGCCAACTAGGCACAAATCAATCTTCTCACCTCGTGCTTCAAGAGTATCGATAACACGGGTTGTGCCGTTGATAAACGGGCCTTCTTCATCAGACGTAATTAAAAACGAAATTGACCCTTTATGATCAGGGTGTTTAGCGACAAAACGCTCGGTGGCAACCACCATGGCAGCTAAAGAGCCTTTCATATCGGCTGCACCGCGGCCATGTAACATACCGTCTTTTACCAGTGCAGAAAAAGGAGGGTGCTGCCAATTTTTTTCAGGACCTGTTGGTACAACATCTGTGTGACCAGCAAAACAAAAATGCGGTGACGCATCGCCCTTACGAGCCCAAGTATTTAGCGTATCAGTGAAAAACAGTGATTCAATATTAAAGCCTAGTTTTTCAAGGCGTTCGTTCATTAACGCTTGGCAACCAGCATCTTCAGGCGTTACTGATTCACGCTGAATAAGCGCTTGAGCAAGTTCAATAACAGGGTGAGTCATTAGGCAAAAATCTCATCGTATTGAGCGGCTTTAAAACCTAAGTGGTATTGGCCGTTATGCACAAGTACCGGGCGCTTGATCATCGCAGGTTGCTCAACCAGCAATGCTAATGCAGATTCTTTATCTAGGTTTTGCTTTTGCTCATCAGATAATTGACGGTAAGTTGTGCCGCGTTTATTAACTAAGTCTTGCCAATCAATGTGCGCTGCAAACTCATTAACTAGCTCAGCACTAATGCCGTCTTTACGGTAATCATGGAAAGTAAATTCTTGATTGTTATCAGTTAAATATTTTTTGGCTTTTTTAATTGTATCGCAGTTGCTGATACCGTACATGATAGTCATAAATTCTACTTTTTAGTTACAGTGAGTAATGTGTCTACCCCAGCAGTGACCTGAGATAGTGAATAATATAGGGGTCCAAGGTGTTGGCTATTGAGAACGCACAGTGTGCCAAGCATAGGACTGCTCAGCTCGCGTAAATCAAAATAGGCTAATCGTTCACCTTTGCTAATTTTACTGCCGTTTAATTTAGCAATATTGGTGTGGTTGATATGTTCTTCAACCGATGAAAACGATAAGTTTAATAAAACTTTTAAACCGTTTTTTGCCTGTAAAATGTATTCTTTACCGGCATTTTTAACTTGTAATAGGGTGCCATCGAATGGCGCGATGATGTTGTGGCTGGTTAGTTCAACACTAATCCCTGGGCCAAGGGTGGCAAAACGAAAAAATGGCTCAGGGTGCTCGCTAATGCTTTTTACACGCCCAGTAAATGGGCTTTTAATGGCCATGCAGCGCGCTTTTCTGAGGCTGCGTTCGGGTAAGTATTGAACTTCGTTAGTCATGGCTTATTTAACATCACCTAGCACATGGTAACCGTCTTTTTTCAGGGCTGTAATGGCTTTGGCCATACTTTGCTTTTTCACCAATACATAATCTGTATCGTAGGTTGATAAAGCAAAAATCGAGATCGACGCTTTTGCTAGCACCCCAGAAATATTTGCCATAATACCTGTTAATGAAAAACCAAGTGGGCCAATGACTTCCAGTGCTTGCCAGTCGGTTTCTTGGTCCAGACTGTCGAGCTGGAAACTACTTGGGCAGACAATAGACAGCTCATCAGCCGTTTTTGCAATAAAGAAAATAGCTTGTTGGAGTAAGGCAGGATCAATCGTCGCATCGACATCTAAACTATGAATGGTAAGTTCTTCACTATGAAGTTGTAACGTTTGTTTTGACATCTGCGATCCTATCTTTGAAGCCTTTGAATTTATAGTATAGGTAAACAAAGTTAAGATAAAGCGCAATAATTTTGATTGCTGAGGTTTTGCCCAATATCGCTGTTGAGGTTGTCCACAGATTCTGTGGATAAATATGGGAATAGGTCAGTATAAAGAAGGTAATAGGCTAATTTATAAAGGGTTTATAAATTAGCCTAAATTTTGAAGGGTTAATTTTCTAAGCTTTCAACTTGCTTAGCTTGAATCGCTGTAAGGGCAATGGTGTAAACAATATCGTCTACTAATGCACCACGGCTCAAGTCATTTACCGGCTTACGCATACCTTGCAGCATAGGGCCAATACTAATTAAATCGGCACTCCGTTGAACGGCTTTATAGGTTGTATTACCCGTATTTAAATCAGGGAATACAAACACTGTTGCTTTACCTGCAACCGGGCTGTCTGGTGCTTTCTTAAGTGCTACGTTTTCCATAATTGCAGCGTCGTACTGAAGCGGGCCATCAATCACTAAATCAGGACGCTTTTGCTGGGCAAGTTTAGTGGCTTCACGCACTTTTTCTACATCAGCACCTGAACCCGAGGTACCCGTACTGTAGCTTATCATTGCAACACGCGGTTCAATACCAAACGCAGCCGCTGAATCAGCTGACTGGATCGCGATATCGGCCAGTTGCTCTGCCGTTGGGTCTGGGTTGATTGCACAGTCACCGTAAACCAGAACTTGATCAGGTAACAACATAAAGAACACTGACGATACCAACGATGAACCTGGTGCAGTTTTAATTAACTGTAGCGGTGGGCGAATCGTATTCGCTGTAGTGTTAACCGCACCCGACACTAGGCCATCTACTTTGCCTTGCTCAAGCATCATAGTACCAAGCACCACGTTATCCAGTAGTTGTTCTTGAGCAACTACTTCTGTTAAGCCTTTGTTTTTACGAATTTCGACCATAGGTGCAACGTAATCGTTGATCACATCACTTGGCTCAACAATAGTTACGTTATCGTTAAGCTCCACACCTTGTTGCTCAGCAATACGTAAAATCTCTTCTTTGTCACCAAGTAAAATTGTTTTTGCAATGCCACGTTGACCACAAATTGCCGCAGCTTTAATTGTGCGCGGCTCATTACCTTCTGGTAAAACAACCGTTTTATTCGCTTGACGAGCTTTGTCTGTCAGTAAGAAGCGAAACGCTGGTGGAGACATTTTACGAGTACGACCAACACTTTGTGCCAGGCTGTCTAACCAGTCAGAGTCAATATGGCTGGCGTTGTGATCTTTTACTTTATCGATACGTTGGTCATCATCACACGGTACTTCCATATTGAAGTTGTGCAGTAATAAAGATGTGCGCCATGTATCTTCTTCTGTAGCAAGAATTGGCAGGCCAGTATCCATCGCTTGTTCGCATAATTTCATGATGCGATCTTCAGGTTTAAAGCCACCGGTTAATAAAATAGCCCCAAGCTTGGTACCATTCATAGCCGATAAACAAGCGGCAACGAGTACATCAGAGCGATCGCCCGGAGTGACCAGTAATGCACCCGGGGTAAAGTGGCTTAAAATATTCGATACAGTACGAGCACAGAAAGTAACGCGACGTAAACGACGGTGAGCCATGTCGCCTTCATTAATAACTTCAGCCTTTAGGTATTCACATAAATCACGCACACGCGGCGCCACTAGGTCGAAATCCCACGGGATTGAACCTAATAACTTAAATGGGTGTTTTCTGAAAATAGGCAGTGATGCTAAACGGTTTAATTCGTTTTCAAGTTGCTCAGGCTCATGGGCTTCAACAAGGTCAGCACGGGCACGACCTTCGTCATCTAAAGGTGCATTAACTTTATTGAAAATACAACCTAACACGCGAGGGTGGTTAACACCGCCATAGTTGCCTGAGGCGATTTCTAAACGGTCTTCAATTTGGTCGTTGCTATCGTTACTAGGCGTTAAAACAAAAACAATATCAGCACCCAGTGTTTGCGCGATTTCACGGTTTACACGGCCTGCATAAGGCTGACGGCGTGTTGGCACCATACCTTCGATAATAGCAATTTCGTCTTCTTTAATAGTGCTTTCAAAGCGCTCTACGATTTCTTCTAGTAAATCGTCGCCTTTACCATCACCAATCATTTGCTCTGCATAGCTAAGCTCAAATGGTGTCGGCGGATTAATTGGTGAGCCATGGGTGACAATTTGCGTCGACTTTTCAGGGCCTGTATCGCCAGAACGTGGCTGTGCAATTGGCTTGAAAAAGTTCACTTTGAGCGCTTTTTGCTCAAGCGCACGCACTAAACCAACAGAAACAGATGTTAAACCAACCCCAGTCGAAATAGGGATCAACATAATTCTACGTGCCATTTACTTAACCCTCCTTTGCAATGCGGGCTGCATCGTTAGCAATAACCCATTCTTCGTTGGTCGGGATCACAAACGCTTTAGCATGCGTTTGGCCTTTTGAAATTAAGCCTTCTTTACCAAAACGTGCCGCTAAGTTTGCAGCTTCGTCACACTCAAGGCCTAAAAAGCCTAATTGGGTGATCACTTTGTCGCGAATGATATCTGAGTTTTCACCAATACCACCGGTGAAAATAAGCGCATCAAGGCGCTGCACAGGCACTAAGAATGCGGCGATTTGTTTTGCTAAACGGTAGCAAAAAATATCGAGTGCAAGGTTCGCTTGCGGGTGGCCTTCAACAGCGGCTTCTTCAATAGTGCGACAGTCATTTGATAGTTCACTAATACCTAACAGGCCACTTTGCTTATTAAGTAAGTCATCAATTTCTTGCACTGAATAATTTAGTTGCTGAGTTAAAAACGTGAATAAACCCGGGTCGATGCTTCCACTGCGCGTGCCCATCACTAAGCCTTCAAGCGGTGTTAGACCCATACTGGTATCAACGCTCTTACCATCTTTAATCGCACACACTGAACAACCATTACCTAAATGCGCACTGATCACATTGGTTTGGTCGCGCTCTTTGCCGAGCATTTTTGCTGCTTCACCTGCAACATAATAATGGCTTGTACCATGGAAGCCATAACGTCTTACGCCGTGCTCTTTATAAAGCGAGTAAGGCAGGGCGTATAAGTAAGCAATATTTGGCATGCTTTGGTGAAATGCCGTATCAAATACAGCAATTTGTGGCAGCGCTGAGAACGCTTGCTGTGCAGTGCGAATGCCTAATAAGTTGGCTGGGTTATGAAGTGGAGCAAGTGCGGCTGTTTTTTCGATAGCTGCAAGTACATCATCGTCGATAAGCACAGATTCAGTGAAATGCTCACCACCGTGTACAACACGATGACCCACAGCAATTAAATTATCTGCAAGGCCTAGCTCATTAACTAGCTTCACAAGCTCAGCAATTGCTGCATCGTGGGCTTGGCCCTTTGCAAGCTCAATAAGTTGTTTTTCACCATTATATTTATATTTGATTGAAGGCGTGTCTGAGCCAAGGCGCTCAGCTAAACCAGAAATAACTTCGTCAGAAGTGGCGGCATCTAAAATGGCAAATTTTAAACTTGAACTACCACAGTTCAGTACTAAAACATGTTGTGGTGAGCAAAGGGGCGTCGACATAGCTAGGTCCTAAAAGTACGATATCAGTCAGTGTATATTAAGGCTTGATAATTAGAATTCTTTGCCAGTATAGTAAATAAGTATTTTGTTGCTACACTTAACAAAGCTAGGCTGTAATTATACTAAAGTCTGGTTGACTTAAGCCGATAACATTTTATCTCATTTAGACTTTAAACGTTAGTCTCCTAACCATTAATTTGGTATTAAAACTAGGACAGGTTTTGCAGGGATTGTATCCGGGAGTGTGTTACACTCGGTTGTGAAACAAGTTGAAAACCCTAGGAGTGATGATGCAAAAAGGTGTCATGTCACAAGTGCAAACAGGTCGTCAATACGCTAAAAAATGGCCAATGCGACAAGAGCTCGCTCCATTGTTTGCCGAATTTAGAGTGATCAAGGCCACTGATCTGGCAATTACAGTGATGCCAATATTGGCAATGCTGACCGTATTTATGCAAGTTAATTACTTAGGTAGTGATTATTTTCCACAAGCTATCACGATCGCGCTTTTCTTTTTATCACTACCGCTGCAAGGTTTGTTGTGGCTAGGCCGCCGTGCAGAAACCCGTTTAGAGCCAGCAATGCTAAGTTGGTATACCGAGCTGCACAGTAAAATGAAGGCGCATGGTTATCAGTCACAATTAACGACTGAAAAACCACGCTACACTGACTTAGCTCAATTATTAAAAGATATGTTCGAAAAAATGGATAAAGCCTTCACTAAAGAACACTTCTAATCGCGAACAAACTGGCTCACATAAAACGATAAAGTTACTTTTTGTGGGCCTTGTTGCTCTATCTGCTGCCAATGCTCTGGGCGAAACTTCCACGCAAACGGCGTCATCATAATTAAATGTTTAATCTCATCGACAGACAACAGCACCTGTTGCTCTAATAAGTTTATCGACTCTTTGCTAAAGCCTGCTGGTGGTTCTATCTCTGTATGCGGTTTCACATCGGCATAAATAAACGCTTTTAACTCTTTAAGGTGCCAAGGGCCAGGACTTGCAACAATTAAACTAGCTTGCGGCTTGGCAAGGCGGGCAAGCTCTTGTGCAAATAAAGGGGCAAACACACTAACAAGCACATCAGCCTGCGCATCTGCAAAAGGGGCTTGGCTAATCGACGCGACACTAAAATGCGCATTTTCGTAGCGCTTAGCGGCGTATTTTACCGCGGGCTTAGAAATATCGACACCATATACATCGGCACTCGACTGCGCTGCTATAGCTTGAGTATAAAAACCTTCACCACAGCCTAAATCAATCACTGAACTTGGTTCGAGAGATGCCACTAACTCAGCTAAAGCCTGCTGTAAAAACAAATAGTGTCCGGCACTTAAAAAAGCGCGGCGAGCCTGCACCATTTCAAGGTTATCGCCCGGTTGTTTCGACTTTTTATTTTGCACGGGAAGTAAATTGACATAACCCTCTTTGGCGATATCAAAACTGTGGTTATTGTCACAACGGTAAGTTTTGTCGTTTAGAGTAAGTTCAAGTTTGCAAAGCGGGCAGTGATAGTAAAGACTCATGAGTCTAAATAGTCCTTATCATAAAAGGTTTTAACCCAATGAGGGCGATAGGTGATCATCAAGGTAATGGCCATGCCATTGAGCATTGCTTCAGGAAACCAAATTATGGCACACAGAATCAGATAGTTTTCTGAAATCTCAATAAAACTGTAATCACCAAGCAAGTAATAAAACACACCGCTGGTAAGTATTTTAATACAGGCGGTAACAGCAGCGGTTAAAAACGCGCATAAAAAGATATAAATAAAAAAGTGTCTCGGCAGGTAGCTATAACAAAGCACAAAACACAAATAGCTCAATGTAATTGGTAAAAAAGCAGTAAACAATAAATGCACTGGCAGTATTGATACTGGCAACTGAGCGACTAATACCAAGAGTAAACTTGCAAGAAGGCTTGCAAAAATAGCCAGCCGCCAACCTAAAATTAGGGTCACTGCAGTAACCCCTAAAATATGCAATTCGAGGCCTGGCAATATCCCCGCTTTAATGCGCCACAGTACCGCAAGTACTAAAGCACATGCGAGCACACCCACTTGTCTTATTGGCGTTGCCAATAATTGTGATGCGCTTTGCTTATCAAAGCTGAGCCAAAGTATTATAGCCACACAGCTCCACAATGGGAGCTGCCATTGCAGTGTGCCTATCATGCGTTAAATGTTGACCAAATTGGCGCATGATCAGATGGTTTTTCGATACCACGTAATTCGTAATCGATACCAGACTCAGCACAACGCTCGGCAAGAGCAGGGGTTGCTAAGATCACATCAATGCGTAGACCGCGGTTGTCATCAAAACCTTTTGAGCGGTAATCAAACCACGAATATTGCTCGGTTTTTTCTGGGTAAAGTTCACGGAAGGTATCTTTAAAGCCCCAGTTTAATAAAGTGCTTAACCATTCACGCTCTTCAGGTTGGAAAGAACACTTACCTGTTTTTAACCAGCGCTTACGGTTTGGTTCACCAATACCAATGTCGAGATCGGTCGGTGAAATATTAATGTCGCCCATCACAATAACATCTTGCTCTGGCGTGTGGTTATCTTCTAAGTGAGTCATTAAATCTTTATAGAATTGACGCTTATAAGGGAATTTGGTTTCGTGGGAAATATTATCCCCTTGCGGGAAGTAGCCATTCATCACCGTTAGGTCACGACCATTTTCTTGTGTCACGGTAACACTGATCATACGACGCTGTGATTCGTCGGTATCGGTTGCAAAGCCTTTAACAACTGATTTTGGCTCTTGTTTACATAACATTGCCACGCCGTAATGTGCTTTTTGACCGTGAAAATAAACGTGATAACCCATTTTTTGTACGTCTTCGAGAGGGAAGGCTTCATCATGTACTTTGATTTCTTGTAAGCCAATAATATCTGGTTGATGTTTATCAATTACGGCTTGCAATTGGTGTAAACGAGCGCGCAGGCCGTTAATGTTAAATGAGATTACCTTCATGGTGCACCTATTATTTTTGTTTCAGTGTTTAGCGCAATTCTATCATCAAACTAGGGCTTATTCATGAGCTAATTACGAAAATCAAATTGGGTAAATGTTGATCAATTGCTGCTTAATTTAAAAACATTGTTAACTCACTATTAATTATTAAATTAAATAAATAATTCAGTTGATCTGCTTATTTTTGTTTATATAATGCGCGCAAACCACCCGTTCATATTATGTACTATTTAAAGGTAAACCATGAAAAAACAATTAGTGATGCTTTCTCTTGCATGTATCTCATTTGGCTCATTAGCAAGCAACCCGCACTACTTTTCAGCTGATAACAGTATTGAATCGAAGTTATGTAGCTTAAGTGCAAACGAAGGGTTTACCGCTGCACGCAAAGAAGCAGCAAAGCATGGCATTTCAATGTCACGTTTTTCAAAAAGCATTTTATGTAACGGTACTGACATTCGTGAAATTGCAAAAAAAGCACAATCACAAGAAGTAGCAAAAGCAGCGATTGAAGTGTTTGCTAAAAATGAGCAAAAAGAAACTCAACTTTGCATCACTGCACTTAAAAAAGGTTTAACACCTGTGCGTGAAAAAATTGGCAACTTAAACACGTTAAAATGTAATGGCGAAGCAGTAACAGACTTCGTTAAGCGTTACCAAAACGCAGCTATCTAATAACGGCATTTTTGTTATTTGTAAAAAGCGCTCTTCGGAGCGCTTTTTTTATGAAAAAATTACAGCAACCTATGAAAAGCTTGCTAAATCATAGGCTTAACAGTAACTTAACTAGATTGTAAGTGCTTGATTTTAGTCAATAAGGCATTTTGGCATTCAACTTGAAATAGTCTAATTGAATCTAATCGACTACAAGGAAATGTCTTATGAAAAAGTTAACTTTAGCATCTACAATTTTAGCAGCACTAAGTCTTTCAGCATGTTCTGCAAGTAACTCTTTAGCAAAAATCGACAGCGATTTTGGCAGTCTAGATAATGACAATGACGGCTATATCTCTAAGGTAGAAGCTGACGATGATGCAATTTGGGAGCATTTTTCAAACATCGATACCAATATGGACGAGCAAATCAGCCGTACTGAATTTAATGCATACATGCAATTAAATACAGGCAAGGTGGCAGCTGATAGTGAGGTATCTGAATCAGCATTTAAAGCTGAAATCGCTAAATTTGACCCAATCGAAAATGACTTTAAATCGTTAGATAACGACAAAAATGGTTATGTTTCAATTGAAGAAGCCGATGACGACGATATCGCAAATCACTTTGGCTATATGGATAGCAACAAAGATAAGCGTATAAGCCGCACTGAGTTTGTTAATTACATTAGCAAATATGGCAGCGACGTTGCCGAAGATGATGCCCTTGAAATGGTTAAAAATAGCTAATTTCAAAATTCATTCGTAAATATCCCCCAAAGCCAGTGTTTTACACTGGCTTTTTTACAATAATTTTTCCAACCTTGGCCGACTTCTGTCATAATAGAGCGTTAGTGATTTAAAATGACCTTTAGTAGCAATGGCCACAAAACGTATCAGTGATGAACAGTTAGTCGAAATCATAGAAGCCGCGATTTTTGTTGCTGGAAAACCTGTGTCTAAACGTCATTTAAAAGAGACAGTATTAGCTGATTTAAGCGTATCTATGCCGCGCATTAATAATGCAATTGAACAAATTCAAACGCATTATCAAACCCGAGGCATTAAGCTTGTTGCAGTAGGCAGCGGTTACAGGTTTCAAGCCTGCGCTAGTTTAGCGCCTTGGCTGGCAAATTTATGGCAAGAGCGCGCACCTAAATACTCACGAGCACTACTAGAAACGTTATCCTTGATTGCCTATAGACAACCTATTACCCGTGGTGAAATTGAACAAGTACGGGGGGTTGCTGTTGGCTCAGGAATTATTAAAACCTTATTAGAAAGAGAGTGGGTTAGAGTTGTTGGTCATAAAGAGGTGCCCGGGCGCCCAGCGTTGTATGCCACAACATCCGCTTTCTTAGATTATTTTTCATTAGCTGGTTTAGATGAATTACCGCCGTTACCTGAACTTCAGGAGAGTAAAATCAACCAGTTATTGAGCGATCCTTCTGTGAGAGAACTATCTGAATGAGTAATGTAGAAACTGAAAAGTTACAAAAAGTATTAGCCCGTGCTGGCGTGGGTTCACGTCGTGAAATGGAAAAATACATCGATGCCAACCGTGTGAGCGTAAATGGTAAAGTGGCTCGTTTAGGCGACCGCGTAGAAGCAACCGATGTAATTCGTGTTGACGGTCACGTAGTAAAAATTGAAGACAAAGCTGACCGTATTTGTCGTGTGCTTATGTATAACAAACCAGAAGGTGAGTTATGTACGCGTAAAGACCCAGAAGGTCGTCGTACGGTATTTGACCGTTTACCACGTGTTGATGGCGAACGCTGGATTGCAGTTGGCCGATTAGATATTAATACCGCAGGTTTAATGCTGTTTACTAACGATGGTGAACTTGCTAACCGTTTAATGCACCCAAGCTACGAAGTAGAGCGTGAGTACTCAGCTCGTGTGTTTGGTGAAGTGACTAACGAAACGCTACGCACTCTAACAAAAGGCGTTGAGCTTGATGATGGTCCTGCGAAATTCTTAAACATCAAACCTATGGGTGGTGAAGGTATCAACCGTTGGTTCAATGTGACTTTAACAGAAGGTCGTAACCGCGAAGTACGTCGTTTATGGCAATCACAAGATGTTGATGTATCGCGTCTTATCCGTATTCGTTACGGTAAGTTAGAGCTTGATAAGCGCTTGCCACAAGGTGGTTGGGCTGAACTTGATTTAGAGACGGTTAACTATTTACGCAAAACAGTACAACTAGGCCGCGAAACGCAAACTAAGCTGTCGGTTATTCCTGAAAAGCGTAAAGACAAACGTGCCAAAATTAACCAAATCCGTAAGGCGGTTAAAAAGCACAATCAACGCGCTAAACAAACTAAACGTCGTTAATCAGAAATATAATTGTTTGCAGATAAACTAATTTATTTGCAAACAGGCATAAAAAAAGCAGCGATATCGCTGCTTTTTTTGTTTCACAATGCTAATTAAGCATTTTCAACTGCTGTACGTGGGTCAACATATTCCATGTTGAAAGCTTCAGCTACTTCTTTATAAGTAACTTGGCCTTTGATCACGTTTAAGCCTTTTAAGAAGTTAGCATCGTCAAGAAGCGCTTTCTTATAACCTTTGTTAGCAAGGTTGATGATGAACGGTAATGTTGCATTGTTAAGTGCGAACGTAGAAGTACGTGGAACAGCACCTGGCATGTTAGCAACACAGTAGTGAACAACGTCATCAACGATGTAAGTAGGATCAGCGTGAGTTGTCGCTTTAGACGTTGCGATACAACCACCTTGGTCGATTGCAACGTCAACGATTGCAGAACCAGGCTTCATTGCTTTGATGTGCTCAGCTGTTACTAGTTTAGGCGCTGCTGCACCTGGGATTAGTACGCCACCGATCACAAGGTCAGCTTCTAGTACGTGTTTTTCTAGTGCGTCAGCAGTAGAGTAGATAGCTTTAACTTTATTACCGAACTGTGCGTCTAATGCACGTAGTACGTCGATGTTACGGTCAAGAACAACAACGTCAGCACCTAGGCCAACAGCCATTTGCGCTGCGCTACGACCAACCATGCCGCCGCCGATAACAACAACTTTAGCTGGCTCAACACCTGGTACACCACCAAGTAACATACCACGGCCGTGGTTTGATTTTTCAAGCGCTTGTGCACCAGCTTGAATAGACATACGACCAGCAACTTCACTCATAGGAGCAAGAAGAGGTAAACCGCCACGTGAATCAGTTACTGTTTCGTAAGCGATACACACTGCGCCACTTTTAACTAGGTCTTCAGTTTGTGGAAGATCCGGTGCTAAGTGAAGGTAAGTAAATAGAATTTGGTCTTCGCGTAACATTGCACGCTCAACAGCTTGTGGCTCTTTTACTTTAACGATCATTTCAGCTTTAGCAAAAACGTCTGCTGCTGTTGGTAAAATTTCAGCACCAGCTGCAACATAATCTTCGTTAGTGAAGCCAATGCCCATACCAGCATCAGTTTCAACAAACACTTGGTGGCCATGGTTTACTAGTTCACGAACACTCGCAGGAACCATACCTACACGGTATTCATGGTTTTTGATTTCTTTAGGTACACCAATAATCATAGTTTTTCGCCTTAATAGAACGGGATAAAATTTTTGACTATTATATTCATGACCAGCCAGTGTGTCTCACCTTTTTTAAGTGGTATTCTAGTGATATAATCTAAAAATATATTTTAAACAGTGCAAAACTCTGGTTTGGCTTATGCATCAATTACTCGACAGAATAGACCGTAAAATTTTAATGGAATTACAGCTCGATGGTCGGATCTCTAACGTAGAGCTGGCAAGGCGTGTAGGACTAAGTGCCACCCCTTGTTTGGAGCGGGTAAAAAAGCTCGAAAGAGAGGGGTATATACTTGGATATAAAGCAGTAGTGGATCCTGCTAAGCTTGGCCAAGGTTTGTCGGTTTATGTAGAAGTAACCATCACTAAAACCTCACCAGATGTTTTCGAAGAGTTCAACGCTGCAGTTAAAAAGCACGACGAAATAATTGAGTGCCATCTCGTGTCGGGTAATTTCGACTTTCTATTAAAAACACGTGTAAATGATATGTCGGAATATCGAAATGTACTGGGTGATATTCTACTAAAACTACCAAATGTTAGTGAAAGCCGAACTTATGTGGTAATGGAAGAAGTAAAAGGTGAAGAAGGGGTCATTATTCGCCCATATATTGCCTAAACTGTTAAAATACACATTGAGTAACAAAAACTTGTTCATTATCAGTCCATCAAGGCTAAGATAAAGTGCATCAAACGGCATTTCCTGCTAAGGTATTTCACTGCTAATCGATCAGTAAAGAATAATAAGGAATAGGGAGCTATGCGCCTAAATGGTGTTCAAAGACTGTTAGAAACGGGGCTAATCATCAGCACCTTTGCTGCAGTATTTATTTTATGTGCATTAATCAGTTTTGATCCTGCGGACCCTTCATGGTCGCAAACCGGTGAATTTGTTAATGTTAAGAATATTACCGGCACAGCGGGAGCTTGGGTTGCAGATATCCTATTACTCACTTTTGGCTGGCTTGCTTATTTAGTGCCTGTTGCTATTCAATTGTTCGGTTATTTATTGTTTAAACAGCCACACCGTATTTTCCAGCTTGATTACACCACGCTTGCCTTACGTGTTATTGGTTTTGCGTTGTTTATTACTTCTGCGACAGCTATCAGCAGCATTAATTTTGATGATATTTATAACTTCTCATCTGGTGGGGTAGTGGGGGATGTTATTGCGACAGCAATGATGCCTACCTTTAATTTTACCGGCACCTCAATTTTATTACTGTGCTTTTTCTTTGCTGGTTTAACCCTATTAACCGGTATTTCGTGGGTGCAATTTGTCGATTTTGTCGGTAAGTGGGTAATGAAAGCATTTTACTTTTTACGTGAGCAATTTTCTGCTTGGTTACATCGTGAAAAAGAAGCTGTTAAAGATATCGCCACTACAGAGCCAGACGCTAACTTTGTAGAGCCAGAAAACGAGCCTGCTATTAACTTTAATGATGCAGATGAAGAACAACCAAAGCCTGCTAAAGCTAAGCAAAAGCCTGCTGAAAAAGCCGATGATGACTTTAAAGGCTTTGATGAACTAGACGATATTCTTGACCAAGAAATTGGTTTTAGTGCCCTTGATGATGAATCATTTGATACCGTGTCGGCACTGAATGCGCTTGATCAGAGCCCAGTCGTTGAGCCAGAAAAACCTGTTACAACGGTTGTTTCGCCTGCGCGCCCTATGCCTAAACCAAAACCTGCATATGAGCCACCACCAACGGCAAAAGAAAAGTTCGAAGCACTGCTTGAAGAGCAGCCGCCTACAAACCCGTTACCGTCACTTGATTTATTAGACCGCCCAGATAAAGCGAAAAACCCATTATCTCAAGAAGAGCTTGATGGTATTTCGCGTCTAGTTGAAACCAAATTACTTGATTTTAACATTCAAGCTGCGGTTGTGGGTGTATACCCAGGTCCGGTTGTAACGCGCTTTGAGCTTGATTTAGCGCCGGGTATTAAAGTGGCTAAAATCACTGGCCTAGCGAAAGATTTAGCGCGTTCACTGTCTGCTGTAAGCGTACGTGTGGTAGAAGTTATTCCGGGTAAAACCTATGTTGGTTTAGAGCTGCCTAACAAACACCGTGAAATTGTGCGCTTAAGTGAAGTTATTAACGCGCCTAAGTTCGAATCAAACCCATCACCACTGACTATGGTGTTAGGTAAAGACATTGCTGGCGAGCCGGTATGTGCTGATCTTGGCAAAATGCCACATTTACTTGTTGCGGGTACCACAGGTTCAGGTAAGTCAGTGGGCGTTAATGTAATGATATTAAGCTTACTGTACAAATCGGGCCCTGATGATGTTCGTATGATCATGATCGACCCGAAAATGCTTGAACTTTCTGTGTACGAAGGCATCCCACATTTATTATGTGAAGTTGTTACCGACATGAAAGAAGCAGCCAATGCATTGCGTTGGTGTGTAGGCGAAATGGAACGTCGTTATAAGCTGATGTCGGCACTTGGGGTGCGTAACTTAAAAGGTTACAACCAAAAAGTATTGGATGCCAAAGAAGCGGGTCAACCGATTCTAGATCCACTGTTTAAAGACACTGACGGCATGGCCGATGGCCCTGAAGAGCTAGATAAACTGCCAAGTATTGTGGTGGTCATTGACGAATTTGCCGACATGATGATGATCGTGGGTAAAAAAGTGGAAGAGCTGATTGCACGTATCGCGCAAAAAGCCCGTGCTGCAGGTATTCACTTAGTGCTAGCAACACAGCGCCCATCGGTTGACGTAATTACCGGTTTGATTAAAGCAAATATTCCAACCCGTATGGCGTTCCAAGTTTCAAGTAAAATTGACTCGCGTACCATTTTAGATCAGCAAGGTGCTGAAAACTTACTTGGTATGGGTGACATGCTTTACTTACCGCCGGGTACCAGTGTACCTGTGCGTGTACATGGCGCGTTTGTTGACGACCACGAAGTTCATGCAGTTGTAGACGATTGGAAAAAACGTGGCAAACCAAATTATATTGATGAAATTTTAAGTGGCGATGCCACAGAAGAAATTTTACTACCAGGAGAAACCAGTGAAGACGGTGATGAAGAGTCAGATCCGCTTTACGATGAAGCAGTATCATTTGTAATTGAAACCGGCAAAGTGTCGGTATCGAGTGTACAGCGTAAGCTTCGTGTTGGTTATAACCGCGCAGCACGCTTAGTTGAACAAATGGAAACATCAGGCATTGTTAGCGCACCAGGACATAACGGTGCCCGCGAAGTCTTAGTGCCAAATGGTGGAGCAAATTAATGAAAAAAATTAAATACCTAGCCCTAATTATGGGTTGTTTATTAAGCGGTCAAAGTTTTGCAGACGACAGCAAAGCGTTGCAACAACAACTGGCCGCGATTAAAAGTTTTAAAGCAGAGTTTTCACAGCAGGTTACCGATTCGCAAGGCGAAGCTATCATGCAAGGTGAGGGGAATATAGCCCTTCAGCAACCTATGATGATCCGCTGGCAACAGCAAAGCCCAGACGATACTTTGTTTGTATCAAATGGCGACAAAACGTATTACTTCGACAGCTTTGCTGAGCAAGTAACAATTATGAATACTCACAGCCTGATTGATTCAACACCGTTTGTATTGTTGACCTCAAAAGATCCAGAGCAGTGGGCTAAATACCAAGTTGTGGCAACTGATGCAGGCTTTAGTGTCACACCAAACAAAGGCGTTGAGAGCCAAGTTGAAAAGTTAGACATTAGCTTTAACGCTAAAGAACAAGGTCTAGCATCACTGACAGTATTAGATACCTCTGGTCAGCAGTCTTTATTTACCTTTAAAGATGCCAAAGTAAACGAAGCACTTGCAACTCAAACCTTTGAATTTACAATTCCTGAGGGCGTTGAAGTTGACGACCAAAGCCAAGGTGATTAAGGCTTGAGTAATCTCGGATTTAATTTTGGTCCTGATGTGCGCCCACTTGCGGCGCGCATGCGACCCGAAACACTCAATGACTACATAGGTCAGCAGCACCTTTTAAGCCCCGATAAACCTCTTTACCAAGCGATTCTTGCAGGTCGATGCCACAGCCTCATTTTGTGGGGGCCGCCAGGCGTTGGTAAAACCACCTTAGCGCAGATTATTGCAAACCATGCCGATGCCAGCCTTATTCAAATGTCGGCAGTCACAGCAGGTGTCAAAGACATTCGTGAGGCCGTAAGCGAAGCAAAAGCAAACCTTGCTGGGCGAGGGCAGCGCACCTTATTGTTTGTTGACGAAGTGCATCGCTTTAATAAATCTCAGCAAGATGCATTTTTACCGCATATCGAAGACGGTACTTTTATTTTTGTTGGCGCGACCACCGAAAACCCATCATTTGCACTTAATAACGCGATACTGTCTCGTGCTCGTGTGTATGTATTAAAAGCACTTGAACAAGCCGATTTATTTAACGTAATTGAGCGTGCTTTACGTGAAGACGTAGAGCTCAGCCAAAAAAACATTGAAATTGCCGAAAACGCTAAACAAGCGCTTTGCCAAGCAAGTGATGGCGATGCACGTAAAGTACTTAACCTGTTAGAACAAGCGGTTGACTTAACCACTGAGCAGCAGGGCAAATACCTTGTTGATCAACATGTGTTAAGCCAAGTTTTACCAACTCACTTAGCCAAGTACGACAAAGGCGGCGATGAGTTCTACGACTTGATTTCAGCGTTTCATAAGTCAGTGCGAGGTAGTTCACCTGATGGCGCTTTATATTGGTATTGCCGTATTTTAGCTGGCGGCGGTGACCCACTTTATGTAGCTCGGCGTTTATTAGCGATTGCTACAGAAGATATCGGTAATGCCGACCCGCGAGCAATGGAAGTCGCACTCAATGCGTGGGATATTTTTCAACGCGTTGGCCCAAGTGAAGGTGAGCGCGCTATTGCACAAGCCACCATTTATTTAGCCAGTGCCCCGAAAAGTAACGCTGTGTATATGGCGTTTAATCAAGCAATGCAAGATGCTAAAAATGAGCCGAGCCATCCGGTGCCAGAGCATCTACGTAATGCACCAACCAGCTTAATGAAAGACTTAGGTTATGGCGCTGAATATCGGTATGCACACAATGAGGAAGGTGCGTTTGCAGCAGGCGAAAAGTATTTCCCTGAGGCAATTAATGATCGCCAGTATTACTTCCCAACCGACCGCGGGCTTGAACAAAAAATAAAACAAAAGCTGGACTATTTAACCCAGCGCAACGAGCAAAGTGATATTAAACGTTATGAATAGTTTGAAACTTTACATGATGATTGCAATGGGTGGTGCTTCAGGGGCATGTTTACGCTATTTTCTTAGCGAAACCATGCTAAAACTGCTCGGTAGGGGATTCCCTTTTGGCACGTTGACAGTTAATATTCTTGGTTCATTGTTAATGGGCATTTTATACGGCTTGATTGAAAAAGAAATAATCGCTGTTAGCCCCGCTAAAACCTTAATTGGTATTGGCTTTTTAGGTGCATTGACCACCTTTTCAACATTCTCAATGGATTCGTTGTTGCTCTTGCAACAAGGTCACTTTTTTAAAATGGCCCTCAATATCACCTTAAACGTGGTGGTGTGTATATTTATGGCTTGGCTGGGCCTTCAGCTGGTAATGCAAAAAGGTTAAAAATCGAACATGTTAGATTCTAAATATTTACGTCAAGATATCGAACAAGCGGCTGCACGTTTAGCATCACGCGGTTACGAACTTGATACTGCAGCGGTAACTGCACTTGAAGAAAAACGCAAAACATTACAAGTAAAAACGCAAGAACTTCAAAGCGAGCGTAATGCAAGTTCCAAAGCTATCGGCCAAGCAAAAGCGAAAGGCGAGCACGAAAAAGCACAACAGCTGCTTGATTCAGTCAGTAACCTTGGCGATCAACTAGACAGCGTAAAAGCAGAGCAAGACGCAGTACTTGAAGAGCTTAAGCAAATTGCACTTGCTATTCCAAACTTACCTGATGAGTCTGTTCCTGTAGGTGAAGACGAAGATCAAAACGTTGAAATTTCAACCTGGGGTACGCCTAAGTCATACGACTTTGAAGTAAAAGATCACGTTGATGTTGGTCAAGACGTAAACGGCCTAGACTTTGAAATGGGCGTTAAAATCAGTGGCGCGCGTTTCACTGTTATGCGTGGTCAAGTTGCACGTATGCACCGTGCTCTTACGCAGTTCATGCTTGATACGCACACAGAGCAAAACGGCTATACAGAAATGTATGTGCCTTACCTTGTTAATAGCGCAAGCTTATACGGGACAAGCCAATTACCTAAGTTTGCTGGTGACTTATTTCACACTTTAGGTTTAGTGGATGACGACGGTCAGCAACAACCAGGTTTTAGCTTAATTCCTACAGCTGAAGTACCGCTTACGAATAGTGCTCGTGACGAAATTTACGATGAAAGCGACTTACCAATTCGTTTAACAGCGCATACGCCTTGTTTCCGTAGTGAAGCAGGTAGCTATGGCCGTGATACACGTGGTCTTATTCGTCAGCACCAATTCGACAAAGTTGAATTAGTACAACTAGTAAAACCAGAAGACTCAATGCAAGCGCTAGAAGAGCTAACAGGTCACGCTGAGCAAATCTTACAAGCATTAGAACTTCCATACCGTAAAGTGATTTTATGTACGGGTGATATGGGCTTTGGTGCAGCAAAAACTTATGATTTAGAAGTATGGTTACCTGCACAAAACACCTATCGTGAAATCTCATCATGTTCAAACATGGTTGATTTCCAAGCGCGTCGTATGCAAGCGCGTTTCCGTCGTCAAGGTGAGAAAAAGCCAGAGCTACTTCATACATTAAATGGTTCAGGTTTAGCAGTTGGTCGTACACTGGTAGCAATCTTAGAGAACTATCAACAAGCAGACGGCTCGATTGTTGTACCAGAAGTATTGCGCCCTTACATGGGTGGCTTAGAAGTTATTAAATAACGTTTAAGTTCATAACGTTTTAAAAACCGTATTTTGATCAGAAAATACGGTTTTTTTATGCCTAGCATTAATAATAATTGCGGTACACAGTATTTTTAGTAGACTAAAAAAAGTACTACAAGTTTAAAAACTAAACTACATAGTATTTTATTAAAATACACGAAGGACTGCTGTTATGAAAAGACTACTCGCCGTAGCATCCGCTGCTTTATATTTAGCAAGCTCTGTCGCTTTTGCTAAAGACAAACCCAATATTCTAATTATATTCCCCGATGATGTTGGCTGGCAAAATGTAAGTGCTTATGGACTTGGTACCATGGGTTATAAAACGCCAAACATCGATAAACTCGCCCACGAAGGGGCAATGTTTACCGATCATTACGCGCAACCATCGTGTACTGCAGGGCGCGCTGCACTTATTACAGGTCAATATCCAATTCGTAGTGGCATGACTACAGTGGGCCGACCAGGCGCAGAGCTTGGTTTAAAAGCAGGCTCTTATACCCTTGCAGAGGTTTTAAAAGAGCAGGGTTATGCAACGGGGCAGTTTGGTAAAAATCACTTAGGTGATCGCAACGAGCACTTACCAACCGTGCATGGCTTTGATGAGTTTTTCGGAAATTTATACCATTTAAATACCCAAGAAGAATTCGAGCAACGAGACTACCCAAAAGATCCTGAATTCTTCAAAAAGTATGGTACGCGAGGTGTTTTACACACTTACGCAACTAATGTAGATGACAAAACAGTTGATCCACGCTTTGGTAAAGTAGGTAAGCAAAAAATTAAAGATACTGGTCAGCTTTCTCGTGAGCGTATGAAAACCGTTGATAAAGAGTTTATGGACGCAAGCATAGACTTTATTAAACGAGCGAAAAAAGCAGACAAACCTTTCTTTGTTTGGTTTAACCCAAGCCGAATGCATATGTACACGCGTTTAAGTGATGAGAGCCGTTATTTAGCAGAAGAATACACCACAGAGCATGATTTATACGGCAGTGGTCTGATTGAACATGATCAACAAGTGGGCGAGTTAATGGCTGCACTAGATGATATGGGTGTGCTTGATAACACTATTGTTGTTTATTCTACAGATAATGGCCCAGAGCACAGTGCTCGATTACATGGTGGTACAACGCCTTTCCGTGGTGAGAAAATGACGACCTATGAAGGTGGTGTACGTGTGCCTATGATTGTTCGCTGGCCAGGTAAAGTACCTGCAAATACAGTATTAAACGGTATTCAATCGCACATGGATATTTACACAACGCTAGCTGCAGCAGCAGGTGAACCTAATATCGCGGAAAAAGCGCTGAAAGAACATAAGCAACCGATTGACGGCGTAAATAACTTGAATTACTGGCTTGGCAAAACTGACCAAAGCGCCCGTGATCACTTTTTCTACTATTACGAATCAAGTATAAAAGCGATTCGCTACAAGCAATGGAAGCTGCACTTTGAAACGAGCGAAAATTATTATGCTCCTTATGAAAAGCAAAAGTTCCCAATTTTCTATAACATACGTATGGATCCGTTTGAAAGCTTTGATGGTTTAACCGACCGCTCAGACATAGTGCAAGCTAAGCAATGGCTGAATGAGCCTGTGCAACATCTACTTGGCGAACACATAAAATCGCTATCAGAGTATCCACCACTGCAAAAAGCAGCAAGCTTCGACTTTAGCCAGCTAATGGAACAGTTGATGTCTGGAAAGCAGTAACTCTCAATAAAACAATTTATTGGCTTGTTAATTAAATAAATAGCCGCATCGGGAAGCAAATAAGCTAACCATGCGGCTTTTTGCTTTTGGCTAGAAGACAAGTGATAGTAAAGCTAAAGTCGATCTAAACTCGAACAACCAACGTATTCAAAGTATTAAGTTAATAGTGTGAAGTAATATGAGTGATAAACAAAAGTCTGTGCCAACATCACGCTTTGCAAGAGCGGCTCGGCTTGGCTCTTTAGCAGGCAAAGTTGCGGGTAATTTGTTGTTTGAAGGCACAAAAGCATGGGCGACCGGCAAGCAAACATCACGACAAGAGTTATTGTTACAGCCAAAAAATATTCAGCGCTTTGCAGAGCAGCTTGCAAATCTTCGCGGGGCTGCAATGAAACTGGGGCAGCTGTTATCCATGGATAGTGGCGAATTACTTACTCCTGAGCTGTCAGCAATTTTAGCAAGGCTACGTTCAGAAGCGACGCCCATGCCACAAAAGCAGCTAGTTAAAGTAATGCGTGAGCATTGGGGCGATGCGTGGCTAGAACAATTATCGCATTTTGAACTCAGACCATTTGCTGCGGCATCAATAGGGCAAGTGCATATTGCTTACCGAGAATCGGGCGAAAAGTTAGCAGTTAAAGTGCAATACCCAGGTATTGCAAAAGGCATTGCCAGTGATGTTGATAACTTAGCTTACCTTCTCAAGCTCAGTGGCTTATTACCTAAAGAGGTAGAAATACAGCCTCTTATCGAGGAAGCAAAACAGCAGCTTACAAACGAAGCTGACTACGAATTAGAAGCGAGTTTTTTAAAACGCTACAGCGAGTGTTTAAAGGGTGATGACAATTACCTTATTCCAAATGTGGTTGATTCGCTTAGTTCTTCTCAAGTTTTAGTCATGAGCTTTGTTGAAGGGCAAGAGCTAGATGAACTGGCAAGTAAAGAGCAAGCTATACGTAATAAAGCGGTTGAACAGTTACTCAGCCTATTTTTACATGAATTATTTAGCTTTAAACTAGTTCAAACTGATCCAAACTTTGCCAATTATCAGTATCAAATCGACAATCAACGCTTGGTGCTTTTAGACTTTGGCGCCACCCGCGAACTACCTCAGCATATTAGTGATGGCTACTTACAGTTATTATCTGCTGCGATTAATAACGACAGAGTAGATGTGGCTACAGCTGCACAGCAAATTGGCTATTTTCAACAAGGGCTTGCTCAAGAATATATAGATAATGTCGTTGATATATTTCTACTCGCTTGCGAGCCACTCCGCCACCAAGGTGGGTATGATTTTGCAAATAGCGACTTACCAAAACGCATTAAAGAACTAGGCCTAAAAATGAGCACCGCCTCAGAGCATTGGCACGCACCACCCGTAGATGCCTTGTTCGTTCACAGAAAACTAGCAGGCCTCTTTTTAATCGCTGCAAAGCTAGGCGCAAAAGTGAATGTGAACAGTATTTTTAAGGATTTTGAAGTACAGAGTGATAAATAATTGAAAGGGAATTTGGGGTAACTCATTTCTGGCCCAAAATGAGTTCACATGATTACTTTATAGGTCGGCTTTGAGTAATCAGATACAGTATTATTCATCTAATGCTATTGGTTCTACTCCATAAACCTGATATTCCACTAACTTTTAGGTCATCATCAAAACAAGTAACTGTATGAATATACAGTTCAGTTGTTATGCTCCCATATTCAAGAAAATGAGCGACGAGCGCATTTTCTTTATTTCTGGATGCTTTAGCATCAATAAAAAATTAAATTTGGCAATGCATTAAGTTATTGGTTAATAATAGATTTATTAATGCATGAGTGTGACATCCGCAGAAAGATGCGCGATGCGCGCACTAGAAAATTGTTATAAGCCTAGCGTTGAGGTTTAGTCTTTGAACAAATTGTGATGATTGCAAATACAAACTGACGAAGTGCTCACTCAAATTAACAGACTCAGTCAAAAACTAATAAGCAATATTTAATCAGATAATACAACCCTATAAGCTTCTATAGTGGCATTCCTTTAAACATTTTTATACCATTGATATCTCGGTTTTTTTATATAGGAATTAAAGTGTCAAATCTCCCTTCAGACGATAAAACAATCTTTCCAAAGTGGTTAATTAGGTTTTCTGTATGGTTAAGTAAGCTCTCCAAAGTAAAATGGTGGCTCACTGTGTTGACTGTTTTTTCATTGATTACTGTGATTAGTTATTGGATAACTTTATTTGCAGTTGATGCGAACATTCTCACTATTATAAAGCAATTTCCTCTTGCATTGAGGGAACACTTTTCTATCGAAACTTGGTGGCTAGAAAGGTTATTTGAGCTTACTATTCCAATGTTCTTGTCTATCGCACTGTCAATCCAACTTGCTCGACTAAGTGAAGACGACTCCCAGACTATAAAGAGGCTGGTTCCATGGTTGCCAACGGTTAAAGATTTTTTTGCCGTTAAGCTTCCTGTGTTTTTTGTTGCTACTGCGGGAGTATTCACAGGAATGGTCACCTTGCTAGTTATTGGGGGCCCCGAGATTGATCTAAAACCATTAATCTTATTACCTGTAACAATCGGTATGTTGATGATCGCATTTGTAATGAAGGTAGTATTGTCTGAAGACCCTAGTAAGGGCCCGTTTGGCACTTGGACTATGAAACACCATAAGTGTATAACGATTTGTTTAGTATTAGCGTCTGCGAGTTTCTGGCTAACAGCTAACTGGGTTCTACCCATACTTGCTAGAATCGAATTGTATCAATTTGGTAAAACGCTGTTATAGATAATGCACTAAAAAGTGTTTTTGAAACTTCAGTGATATAGCAAATCTCATGAGTCCAATTTGAAGTTCAAATTAAAGCTGAGAGTCTTATCGCTTGAGGGGTTCTTGCGAACAAGTAATCAGATTTCAGTTTTGTTATGGGCGGCTTATAACAAACACATTAAGTCGCTCGCAGCTCGCTGGGACAGTAACGCGTGTGCTATGTCGCTTCACTCTGATTCTAGCCCACGCGTTACTGCCCCTTATGTGGGTGTTACCAAGGCCTTTCTTTTATACAGAGCCGACCTTCGGCTTTAACTCATAATTGTCCATAGATGGTGTTTAAATATAACTCGCCTTTGCCCCAACACGAGCTAAGCTTAATTGCTCAGGCTAGCGGCCTCTGAACACATAAGCCTATATTTGCTTATTAAGACTAATTTAGGTGTAATGAATACATAATAAGCGCTGAGTAATTTAGAAAAAGCATACATAATACTAGCTAAGTTGATCAAATTCCAAAAAGAGGTTTTGACACACAAATTACGTGTTGCATAAATACTAAAGTGTCATACGTACGTGGAGAAAATATGAGTTCGAAAATTGAATTATGGGATAACAATAATAATTATATTTATGGTGAGCTTAAGGGTACTAAGTTTGAGTTATGGGATCACAAAAACAACTGCATATACGGTGATTTGAAGTCTAATAATAAAGTCGAATTATGGGATCACAATAATAATTATATTTATGGTGAACTCAAAGGCACCAAGTTTCAGTTATGGGATCACGAAAATAATTATATATACGGTGATCTCAAGTAAAGCACTAAAATATGTGAGCTAGATAGGTATAACAATCGCATTAGGGGTGGAAGCAAAAAGCTTGGCTTCGCTCATTCTTGGCTTAGTATAGCCAAGCTTTATTGCGCCAAATATGTGTTTATGAGAAATTAGTGACCAACTAACAATTTTCGAGAACATTATAATCAGTTGGTCAAAGCTGTTCTGTTAATTATTTTGAATTGTTTTTTCTAAGACCACATCCAGAGAAGACATTATTCAAATGTTAAAGTCTAAGACTAATTATACTGATGGCTCATGTGAGTCTCGTACAGGTCATGCCCAAAGTATTATTTCTGCTGGCTTCACTAAAAAAGCACTGGAAACAGTCATCAGCTCTCAATTACCAAGAGTTTCAACTGAAACCAGAGAAAAAGCCCTAAAACTGCTGGCACAATTAAAAACATGATAAAGCCAAGCACAAGGGATAGCGCAAGCTGTCATAAAATTTCGAACAAATTTTCCGTCAGCTAGCAATATCCATGTTGGCGGCGTTAAGTTCACAAGGAGGTTCAGTGCTAGATCATCACCTTAATATTGTTTGTGACGATGTTTGGAATCGTCTAGACAACTCTACACAGTTTGGTATAAATCAAGGCGAAGAAACATTAACAGACAATTTGTTGTTATATTTAGCCTCTCAAAAATTATCAAACATTAAAATTATCCAAACACCTAAAAATAAAGAAAAAGTCAAAGGAACAGATTGGGAGTGGTGGATAGGCAACAGAAAGCAAGGATATTTACGCTATGCTGTTCAAGCAAAAAAGCTGGATTTGAAATCAGGCAGGTATGCGTCGTTAAATCATGTGGTAGGAAAAGGTAGTAATGCCAAACCGCAACATGAAATATTAGAAGCTTATGCTAAAGCAAATGAAGCGATTCCAATATACGCGTTTTATAATCACTTGAAACATTCTGAGTACCCGAAGAGCTGGAACTGTCCATTACCTCTTGATATCCCTAAATTTGGATGTACTGTCACGCCTTTAAAAAACGTTAAAACTGCACTTTCGAAACGAGGTTTTCGTACTTTTGAAAAAATTCACGCGTTTCCTGAGACTGTTCCTCTAAGGTGTTTAGCAGTTTGTCCCAATATTGCATTTTCAAATAATACCCGTAATACAATGGGGGAAGTGCCGAAGGTGTATGAAAACCCTTGGGGTTGGGTAAGCGAAATGGCTCACTTAACAAGTTATGAAGAAATGCCTTCTCAGTTTTATAATCATGAGTTAGGCCTGTACCCTAAACGCATTTTACTAATCGAAACCAGTAAATGTGAACTTAACAAGCCAATCAAGCAGGAGTAATGAGTTACGCCTTCAAATCACAAAATAATTTACAGTCAACTTTGATATAGAAAAAGTAATAAGAGTCAAAAGACAAGACCTGATCTCTAAGTCGGGAGAATAACAATAAAAAGGGTGTTAACAATATGCTTGCTGATAGGCTAGTGATATACGATAATGCTGTTTGTATATACAGTTAAAGTGGCGTAGATGACAGAGCTAGAAATTAAAAAACTAATAGTAAGGTACTTTCTAGAAAAGTATGAAAATTTTGTTGTTGGTGCTGAGTTTTCATTTCAATTTGGTGAAAGACGAGCGGATCTAGCATTGCTAGATGATGGCTACTTAACTGCCTTTGAAATAAAAGGTGCTCGTGACACTGTATCTAGGTTGAATTATCAAATTGAAAGTTATAAAAAGTTTTTTGATTTTTGCTTTGTTGTGTGTGAACCAAGCAATCTGGCTGAAGTACGAGCAACGATTTCAAGAGATGTTGGCATCTTTCTGGTCGAAAACGGCAAAATTACTCATGTTCGCCAATCAAAACAGTTTAAACGACACGATAAAAGAGTGTTAGCCAGTGCGTTAAGTGTGCAAAAGTTGACTGCTCTATCGAAAGGAAGCAATTTAAGATCGAAGCACGAATTATGCGACTACGTATCAAAAAACAATACGTTAGAGTCATTAAGACAGTTATCAAGAAACGATTTTAATGAAAGATATGGGGTGGCTTCAAAACTGTTGAGACAAGAAACCACCCTTCATTTGACGTCGGATGACATATATACAATTACAAAGAAAGCTCCGTCATTACTAAAACGAAGAGTCGTCTGATTCTCTGAGTAAAATTCGACTTTTAATGTAGTAGTTCATTCGAACTGATATCCAAAATGCAGGGCTAATACCTGATGGGTTATCATTTGCTGCTGCTTGGATCTCTTCATCAGCCCACACTCCAAGCGGCTTATATGATGTTGTATCTCTGACAGTGTGCTCTGCAGCTCTTACATACCCGCCATTGTTTCGACGGTACCTTTTATAGGTGAATGATTTTCCGTCTAAAGATGCAATATCAACTCTAGGTACAAAAGTACCGCCTTTCATTTCAATTTGTTCGGTGTTAATTGAAACGTAGTCGCCATATTTGATTGGGAACTCTTCACTAATACCCTGATAGATATCTTCTTCATAAATTCGAAACTCACCTGCAATATCTTCGCCACCAGTTTGAGCAACATTCGATGGGAAACTAGAGCAGAGCATTACAACGCCTTCTATTTTATCAGCGAAAGACTCCGTACCTGAGCATGCTTCAAGGAAAGTATCAACTACATCATTAATGGCTTCCTTTCTTACGAATTCAGCATCTAGAATTACGTAGAGTTTACAATTTTCGTTCAGGTGCCTTGTTATAGGAGTTAGATAATATTCAACTTCTTCGTCACTTAAGTCATATGGCAATCTAACCGCAAGACAATTAGTTCTTGCAGAAGCAATTCTTACGAATTCTTCAACGTCTTCGAACTTCCCGTCATCATCTTCATACAAGTGAACCATAGGGATGATGTTTAAGTCGCAATGTAGATCAAACAGAAAATACTGCCACTCTTTGAAGCCGTTGTGTTCTGATAACAACTGTTCAATTTGAGGGTTGATATATTTTTCGTTTGTACTCAAATCAAGTATAAATGGTCGCTTCTTCTGAATTTCAGCAATTTGCTTCATACGGCGATATATATCACCATCAGGTGCTTTTTTTGTTTTTCTCGATTTGGTTAGTTCGTAAATTGGCAAAATCTTTGAAAAATCATCATCATTGATGTGTTCAAAACAGCGGAGTTCGCCATCTCTAGTTTTTATGATCGGGAAATAGACAAATTCACTCATAGATTATGTCCGTCATAACCAAGAACTTTGGCTCTAATTCGAACTGCATGAGAAGATACTTGGAAGTGCATAGCAACATCTTCAACCTTTGATGATACGTTGGCTATGAAATTATCGAAAGCATCTTTAGGCATCAATAGTGAGGCTGCAAAATCATTGGCTTCAGCCTCCATCCAGTTTGTTTCCCCATTTCTAAAGAAAGTTGTATCTTCAAAGCTATCACTGTTAGCAGCATGTCGAATGCGATGTGCAATTTCGTGGGCTATTGTAAACCTTTGCCTATGCGGATGGTGTAATGAATTAACGGTCATTACCCAACAGCCTGACTTTTTCTCTTTTTTTAGCGAGCCTGATTCTTCATCTTGCATCGGCTCGTATCTAACAGTAATCCCTAGTTGTTTGGCTAATTCTGATACATTGACAGGGTCAGTTTCTAAGCCCTTGTCTTCAGCAAGTGCTATTAGATGTTCAGGTGTAGACAAATCTTCAAATTCTGTAGTTGTTTGAGTTTTTCTACCAGATTTTCTAACGAATGCCATCTATTGTTCCTTTTTGACAAGTAGGGATTCTTTGCCTTCAGATTCGGATATATCTAACTGAGCTACACGTTCCGAAATGACCTTTATTTGTTGGCGTAGGTTTTGGTTTTCTGTTTCTAAAAGTTGCAATCGTTCTAAAGCTTCATCGACAGTTCCTAATGACCTTTCAAAATCGCCAGCAGTAGCATTTAGATCGCTTTGTACAACCCGAAGCCGTGATTCTGCTTCATTCTCAACTTTTGCATTGAGTAAGTGATTGAACGTATCACTATGCATATATTTTTTTGTGATTTCTTCAGCTTTTTCTTCTGATGTACTTTTGATGTAAATCACGGATATTGCAGCGATCAAACCGTTAATAGCTATAAGGACGGTGATTATTGTTTGATAAAAGCCAGTTTGAAATGACCAGACATCTTTAAGGCTGATTAATGTCCCACTCTTGACTAACTCACCAATAATGTGGGATGTGAATGGATCGTTGATATTATCAGCATTAGCAAGTGCAACTGAGTCGGCATAGCCAAGGTAAGATAGTAGTGATGGAGAAGGTAAACATACGAGTAACGCCAGTAGCACAATGCAAAAAAGTGAGCATGTGATTAAGCTTACAAAAAAGATTGTCTTGTAGATGCTAGGGCTAGCGGGGGTATTCTCTGACATGCTTACGCTTCATCTGTTGTAATTCTTTGTAGCTTACTATACATCTGATTCATATAAAATAATTTAAGTCAATATGGTTGCATATTCCAGAGTAAAAACCAATAGGGCTAGGTCTTGTCTTTTGCTTTTTGGTGGCAGTTTTTCTATCAGGTTTAGCTATTTGTCATGCCTGAAATTATTAGTTATTTGCTAATGTTTGATTTTGAAAAAACATAATTTTGTCTACCGACGAGTTATAAATATAACTAGCCTTAGCCCTAAATGGGTTAATGAAAATGCTCTAAGGGCGACTTTACGTGAACAGATATAGTGTTATTCATCTAACACTATTGGCAATACTCGATAAATCTGATATTTCACTAACTCTCATATCATCACCTATGTAGGAGGCTGTGTAAATACACAGTACTGTTGTTTCGCTCCCATATTCAAGAAAATGAGCGATGAGCGTATTTTCTTTTTCTGAATACCTTTAGTGTCAATAAAAATATTATAGTTGGCAATGCATTACGTTATTTGTTAATAATAGATTTATTAATACATGCGCGTGACATTGGCGGGAAGATGCGCGATCGGCGCATTATAAAATGTTATACCCACAGTACGGAGAGATCTTAGCTTATGGAAATACAATTTGACTTGAGCGAACTTGATGGGCAAGAGGTTTCACAAGAAAAGCTTGATTTGCTGCGTGCTTCAATGGGCATAGCTGATACAGATGATCTCGCTCCACGCTTAACCAATTTGGCCCACGCAGGACTAATTGAATATCTAGAAATGCTAGCTGGAAAAGGAATGCCCAACCGAGCGGACGAAGCGAAGCAAGATCGTCTCCTCTATATAATAAAGAAAGTATTTTCACCTCGTCTACCTAGTGAAGATGACATTTCTATCATGTTCCAATTGACTACAACTCAATCTAAAACTCTTTTGCGAAATACCCTTTCTAGGTATCGAACTAAGCTGCATGAAGAGCTCCACCAAACATTAGAGGAAATATACCGATCGGCTGAGGCTAGTGGTGAAGGCTATGATGTGACAATATTGTCGGATGTCTTCGTCGAGCATTTAAATCTTATCGTTGCCAAAGAAGGAGCTGGTTATAATCCCATAAGAAAAAGATCGGTAGGTTCAAGAAAGTATTTCATTGCTTCTGATACTCACACAGCTCTAGGGAATTATTTTGGAAACTAGCCTGCCAAACATTATATCTGCTTTAAGTGTCCTCTTTGGTGTTGCCGTTTTTCATATGGGCGCGAATGCAAATAAAGTGAAAGAAGCGCTTTCAATAGATAAGCCACCTAAGGAACAAGTTGCTACTCTTAAAAAACTGCGATCTACAATAGCAACGACTATCTTGCTGAGCAGTATGCCTAACTTTGCGATGCTAAGCGCAATTTCGTTTGTAATGCTTCCTCAGGCGGTGAAACATATAAGTACAACGAAACTTAGTTTGATCAACTTTGATTTTATGATAACGCTTTATCAGCTAATCTGGATCATAGTAGCTTTTTACACAATAGCTTCGCTGGTAAATATAATAAAATTGGTCATTAAATGGATCAAATTTGGCAAGGTATAACAAGTCAATCAACTTCGCGCTCTCAGCGCCGGACCCAGTATAGCTGCTCTGGTTATTGAAGCGTTGGTATGTAACAAATGGAGTTGTAACATTGACAATACAAGTTAATAGAACAATAGAGGTTTCTGCTGAGTTCTCAAACGACACTAAGCAAAGTTTACGTTTTTCTCTAACTAAAGCTTGGGGAGGCGGTGAGAAGAAAGCTTTGTTTATATTACTCAACCCAAGTAAAGCAGATATCGTCCGAATAGATAATACATTCGCCAATGTGGTTAACTATTGCGTGGATGCAAACTTTGATGCAGTGACAGTCGTAAATTTATTTCCCTATAGATCTACAGAGCCCAAGGATTTAGTTGGGAACTATGATTTAGGGCTTTCAGAGAATTTAAAGGTGCTTAAGCGTGAACTTGAACTTGCCAATGAGGTGTTCATTGCTTGGGGAACTGAACATAACAAATATAGCCAAGCGAAAAAAAGGTTTGAGTCTGTCCTTAAAGAAAGTGCTGATGGGAAGCGCATTTCTTGTTGGTACGATGAAAATGGCAACTATCCCAAGCATTTGCGTATTCTAGGCAAAAACTGGGTAAATAAAGACTATGAGTTTGTCTTTGAGTCAGTTACATAACAAACTGTTCTAGAGTGATTCGCAACGCGTGGTATTTTCACTATGCGTTGCGTTTAGTGTTTAAGGTGTGAGCTTCGGTATTGCGTTGCCCACACCTTAACATGGCGTTAATTATTACACATTTACAATGTGTAATGAAGATTTTCAATACTTGATTGAATTCCTATTGGTTGGAAAAGCTTTTTACCTTGAGGGTACATAGCGTAAACTTCTCCAATATCAAGTATAAAATCAATATCTTGTTCTCTGTTTGATAAAACCTTTCCTAAGTATAAATTTGCTATATACAGGCCTGCGAGAGCCTGTAGTACGTTACCCAAATTAGCTTTATTGAAATGCTCTCTGCGTTCATGCTTTAAGCAATTATAGTCACTCCACCATGTTGGTGACTTGCCTTCGTTAAAATCTTCCCATGGGATAAATTGCAACTCGAACTCGAAAGATTGTACCTCTTCAGTTATCAGCCCTTTTTGATTTTCAACTACATAATCACGATAAATCGCTATGTTTGCTTCTTTAGATTTTTTAGAGGGGCAAATACCACATATTTCTTTGAGCACGACTTCTACCTCAGCACAAATAGCCAGATAGAGCTTCGCTAGCTCAATGGAATATGTTTTAAAGTTATCACTGGAGAAGTGAATGTAACGTGACATTGCATATACATCTGATTCTAGCGAGAGATAATAACGCCAATGTAGATTTTGTTTCATTGATTCCATTCAAATTAGCCTTTTAGGCTAATTGCTCCACTTATCGATGACAGGTTACATGTCTCATTAATGTTAATTCTTTAACTCGAAAAATACCTTTGATGTTTAATTTCATCAAGGTAGAAGAGAACATACTATAAAAAGTAAACTTACAGGAAAGTAAATTCAAGTAACTTATTGAGTAGGGTGAAGAAAAATGGTCGGCATAGCAGGATTTGAACCTGCGACCCCTGACACCCCATGATATTCCACAATACCTATATAAGAGTATGATATTAAAAGAAAATAAAGCTAGTGAACGGGTTTTCGTAGGGTGAAATTCAGTACTTTCGCGAATTTTATAACCTTATAAAACAGATAGTTATAGAGCCCATTACAAATGCTATTTTTAGTAAAACCTTTTAAAGTCACTAAGACAATTCATTAGAGAAACTAAGTGTAAAAACCTATAGCTAAATCATTTCATATTTCACTTTAGGATCCTTCAGATTTTTACTATACTGTTTATATGCACAGTGCTTTTTTGTTTCTTATGTTCGTTATTCCAATCTATATCGAAGCTGGTATTACGGGTTTTGAATCGCCTGCTGCTCAGTACAAAGAGCTTGGCCTTTCGCTAGATCAACTTTTAATTAAACATCCTGATGCCACCTTCATCGGCATGGCATCAGGGCAGGCAATGCAGGGAGTAGGTATATATGATGGAGACCTACTTTTAGTTGATAGAGCGGTAGATGTGAGCAACGGTGATATTGTGGTTGCAAGTTACAATGGGTGTTTTGTTTGCAAGATCATCGATAAGAACAATCGATTATTATTATCAGCTTCTGATGAGTTTAAGTCAGTGTATGTTTCACCAGAGGACGATTTTTGTTTAGAGGGGGTTGTAACTAGGAGTATCAGACTTCATAAGCCTTGTGCTGAGTTTCAACAAAACAGCTACTAGATGCTTAGTTTTATATTATTGGATTATGTGGCTACATTCTAAAAATTAAAATGCTGGATTTAATTTCTTGATTTAATTATTTATATATCATACTTTAGTTATAAGACTGATTATTTGTAAGGAAACTATGGGGTGAAGGAAGAATAACTTGGCGGGGTTACAGAAGTGCTTTAGGACGTAATTTGGCGCATCTTCTATCGGGGTTAACGCTTTTTACGAAAATTAAACCGTAATCACCTCTATTAAGAAACTTTTCTTTCCACACTCTATTTTTCAATCGAGACTATAGAAACTTATAAGGTTTAAGTTTTTATAATTAAATTAACCAAAAAGTCGTTACTGTAAGTTTTAGCATAAAAAGGGAAGTCATGCTCAAGTTAACTTTAAGAACTATATTAATTACCTATTTTTTAATAACTTCAAGTTTATCATTTGCTACGATTAATGATAAAGAATTTGCTAAGTGCGCATCGCTTGAAGGAGATTTATCACGGCTTGAGTGCTTTGATAAATTGGCTAAAGATAACAAGTTAGACAGAGCTCAAGTTCAACCTGTTTCAGTGGATGGAACTGGCGATTGGGATGTTAGTGTTAAAGTAAATCCAATTGATGACTCAAAAACAGTTACTTTATTACTATTGGCGGAATCAGGTAAAAGTAAATGGAACAGACCTTATGCACTGCTAGTAAGGTGTAAGAGTAACGAAACAGATGTTTTTATAGCTTGGAACGAATACTTAGGTAGAGAAGCAGATGTCTTAACAAGAATCGGTAGTAATCAGGCTATTACTGAGCGCTGGAGTATGTCTACTAATAACAAATCCACTTTTCATCCAAAGCCTATTACATTCTTAAAAGAAATGTTGACTGCAAATAAGTTAGTTGCGCAAGTCACACCTTACAATGAAAATCCTGCAACTGCTATTTTTAACACCTCCGGTTTAGAGAATGCTATTAAGCCTCTAAGGGAAACCTGTGAATGGTAATTTTTTGAATAACACAGATCGTATGTACAGAGACTCAATATACTTCCATGAGTGTGGATACTATGCGTAAAATTCTAATTATATTAGCCTTAATATGTACTTTTCTTGCTGGTTGGAATTATCTTTCTTTGCAAAAAAAGTTGACGGACATATTAAAATCAGATCCTAGAAATGAAGGCGTTAGCGCTTTAGTCCATTATGAAGGGTTCATTAACCCAAGAGTGATAATTATTGATATTCGAGATGTTAAGCCTGATAAAAGCCCAATGGATGTATCAAGAGTTCTACTACAGCTGTCAAAAAAGTTGAAAAATAATGAATACCAAGAAATAAAACTATCTTTTAGAGGTAAGCCCAAATTCAAGCTTAAAGGTAGTTTCTTTTCAAAAATAGGAATGGAATATGGTATCCAAAATCCAGTTTATACTTTAAGAAGTTTACCTCAAAACGTATACAACCTTGATGGCACACAAGCTTTTTCAACTTGGACTGGAGGTTTAATCGGTGTGCTTGGTAAACAAATGGAAGATTTATCTGAGTTCCATAAACAATGGTATATAAATGATTTAGCTACTGGTCATTGATGTTTCATCAATAAATTGTCAAGTTGCTGAAAAACACGATCCAGCTTAAAGTTCTGCCTAATTTATCAAAGCTGAATCTATAAGCTCCTTAAATGTAAATGAAAAGTAGGCCTATCACTAGTTAATTTAGATTTTTTATAAGAACTTTTATGCAAGGATAATTTATAGAGCCTGCTTATTAAGCATTTTAGTTTTTTGTATTTGAAATGTTATTTAAAGGAATTGTTTAAAATGGAAGTAAAAAACCTCTCAGTCTTAATTTTATTATTAACAGGTTGTTCTAGCGTTCCAACCCCAGATGAACTGTCTCAAACAGTGCCTGATACCGTTAATTCTTCTGTAAAAGATCCTACTATAGTAGCTGAGTGCATAGTTGAAAAGTGGGAGAATTATTCTAATCTTTTTGGTAATGCCATAGTTACTTCCAGAAAGTTAGGTGAGGGTGTTCGAGTCGCTATGCATACATCATCTGCAGGCTTGTATTTTTTGGCAGATGTTGAGAGGACAGAACAAGGCTCAAAGACTAAAACGTGGACAAGAGAAGGTTTGAGGTCATATGTTCAGGATGAATTTGATGCAGTTGTTAATTGCCAGTCTTTTTAGATAACTAGATTTATTTACGTCCTCAAACTTTTAATAATTAAAAAAACCGCAACTAGCGGGTATTTATTAGGTTATATTACTCTAAATGAAGATTTTTTCTCAGAAGAGGTTGTTACTAATAGTATCAGACTTCATAAGGCTTGTGCTCAGTTTTAGCTGAGAGACTTATAGATTTTTATTTTTTAAGGATTGTTCACGTTATGTAATCTTACTCGCACTCGGTAAATTTAATTATCGGCTTTAGGGAATTTAAACAATTGTAATTCCTTGTGGCTATCTGTAAATGCAATGCCTGCATGCCTTTTGATTTTATTATGGCCTTAAACTCATAAATACTTCTGAGCCTGAAATTTGTTGCCAAGATTTAAAGTCTAATGTTAATTTGAAAGGAATGTTTATTAGGATCCATTTTGATATGAATTTAGAAATAGAATCTAATGAAATTATAGAGGATTTGTCGAACAACCTACCAGCGGCAGTGTTTACATACACTGTTGATGAGCAAGGTAATGATAGTATTCGGTATATTAGTGATTATTGTGAGTCAATATGGGGAGTAACTCCCACCGAAGTAGTAAAGAACTCTCAGGTGATATGGGATTTAACCTATCCTGAAGACGTTAAAAAAATGAAGGAATCTATTGCCCATTCGATTGAAAACATGTCTAAATGGGAATGTGAATGGAGAATAATCCCCTTAAATGATACAAAGATAAAATGGCTACGAGGTTATGGTACTCCCAGAATAAATCAAGATGGAAACGTTGCTTGGAACACTGTCATATTAGATGTAACTAAAGAACATCAGTTACAAATTGCAGAAAAAGAAGCATTAAAGAACACGATAAATGTCCTTGTAGCTGCACTGGAAGCTAGAGATCCTTATACAGCGGGGCATGGGAAAAGTGTAGCTCAAATAGCAGAAGCAATTAGCAAAAAATTAAATTTACCTGCCGAGGATATTGAAGGAATATTTATTGGAGGGCTGATACACGATATTGGAAAAATTAGTACCCCAGCTGAAATTCTTACAAAACCTACGAAATTATTAGATGAAGAATATTCACTAATCCAACTTCACCCTAGTACTGGCAGTAAGTTTTTTAAAGATATTCCAATGACATGGCCGATAAAAGAAATGATTGAACAACACCATGAGCGTTTGGACGGCTCTGGATACCCAAAAGGACTTAAAGGTGATCAAATAACATTTGAAGCTCGTATCATAGCAGTTGCAGATGTACTTGATTCAATTGCCAGTAATAGACCATACCGCTTAGCCCTAGGAATCGAGAAAGCAATGGAAATTTTAAAAAAAGGTAGTGGTTCAAAATTCGACAGCACCGTCGTAGAGGCCCTTATTGTATTGATCGAGTCTGGTGAACTAACATTAGATAATAATTAAAACCTAATATTAGATGAGAAACCTGTAACTATAATGAACCTCATTAGTCGTGACTGTGACTAGTAAGGAGTATTTCACTATTGAACTCGTTGGTAGAATTAAAGATTCAGTCAAAATTACTAACAACTTGAGAGATAAGGCATATCAAAAGTAACCTCTCTTAAACTGTTTTCATATCCATAGATCAATCATGCTCAAATAATTATCGTTGACCAGCCCTTAAAAGACTTTGTTCAGTTGAACTATATTTCTCCAAAACTAGATATACCTTAATTCGTAGATTATAACTAAAAGAACAAATCAATTGAGGTAAGGTGATGATGGGCAGTAGAGGTATAAAACCCGAGTATTATGAAGAAATGGTTACATGCTCTCATGACAGGTTGTTATTAGTTGAGGGGTAAAAGCATGATGCCAAAGGCATTGAAGTTCACATTAATATTGATAGCAGCCCTAGCTAAACCAAGGGCATGGGTATTAGGGTCAGTATCATTCTTTGCACTTACATCGCTTAAGTGGGTGGTTAAAGGGCAGTCTATTTTTATTGATAACTGGTATTCAATTCTTATGGGAATGATAGATCCTAATATCCCAATAGAACAAAAGTTTTTCCTGATAGGCTTCTTTTGTTTGCTTTCAGCACTATCACTAATTCTAATAAATACGATTAAGAATACATCAATCCAACTCTACATACGGTTTGGAATTAAACCTGAAATAAGAATAAGCTAATATGGAAAGCCGAACTGTCATATAAGCACTCTGATAGCAGCGTTAACACAGACAGATATTGCCACTGAGCCCTCTTTTATTTTTCACTGTTAATTACCCAAATATAATTTAGATTTTACTTTATTTATATTTACTAATTAATAGAAAACTTCACTCAGCTTAATATACTGCTATAAATAAAACCCGCTATTTAGCGGGTTTTATTAGATTACTCTAAAACTCAGAAGTTAACAGTGAGATTTGGTACTTGTACCCACTCAGTCTCTTTTCCAAACTCAGTGTAAACCTTTGTAGATTTACTATCTGAATGACCCATACGGCTTTGAGGATCATTACCTTGAGCTTTGATTAGACGCGCTGAAAGGCCACGTATTTCATGATAAGTAGGGCGCTCCTCTGACTTTAGATGGTCATATAAACCTAACTCATCACGAATTTTAGAAAACTCTTTACTGATATTTTTACTTACTATCTGGGTAACGTGATTAACCAGAGAACTAGTAGGGTTAGAGTTCTTCTTCGGCAGCTTATGTACAACATAAGGAGATAAGATTGCATCTCGGCTGTTGTCGATAATTGTTTTTAACGTGTCATTTATAGGAATAATCACGTGTGAAGCTTCGCTTTTATGAGTTTTTTGGCGATGGATAGCCAACTCCCCATAAACCGTGCCAAATTGATCTTGCTTTGGTACTTCATACCAAATACAACCACAGCGACCTGGCTCTGCTTTAGTCAATTTGTATTCAATTCTAGATACCTCTAAAACAGCATGTGTCGTTTGCATCGTTAAATTCATAGAAGTTTTTAACCACAAAGGGGCTGCCTCTAGGATCTTTATAAACGCTTCCAGATCTAACGGTTTTCGTTTCTTGTGCTCTTTTGGCTTTTTAATCTTTAACGCGGCTGGGTTTGTTGTCATATAGCCACTATCCTTCGCGTAGTCGAATACAAGCTCTAAGAAGCTAAGCTTACGGTTATATACATTGTTACTAGCGCCTTCATGATTAACTTCCATGTAGTCAGTTACATGAGTTAAAGCTATTTCATTGCAAGGCATAGTGAAGTAACTTTTTATACGCTGAACATCATTTTTCCAAGTTGAAAGCAAGCCATTACTTGGAGCTTTGTCAGAAATCATACGTTCAATAATTGAATCTATAATAAGATTCAAACTTAATTGCACTGGCTTGTCATTCATCAGCTTATCCAATATTGGAGCTGAGCGTGTTCGGCGATTATAGTCAAGCGCAACTGTGATCGCTTCTTGTCTATTTTGACTGACGATCTTTCTCCTGCCATCTGTAAGCTTAAGAGAGTAACCAGCTTTCTTGTCAAAGTATAAATAAGGAGGAAGATCTCTGTACTTCTCGCTTCTTCTGTTACCATTACTTTTATTTACAGCTTTTCTTTTACCTGTCATGTTAACTTAACTCCGCTAGTTGAGCTGCTAATGCGAAAGCAGCTACATTGGTGAGCGGAAGTTGATTGCTGTAAACATATACTTCAGCATTGTTACCTACAAATTCACCTTCAATAACTCCGCCATTGATCCAACTTCTCAGAGTTTTATTTGATGGCCTTGAACACTCGGTAAAAAACATGCTGGCCCATAGTTGGCCTTTCATCAGCCTACCGCCATTTGTAATTGTATGATTCATTTAGAACCTCCAAAGTTATTATATAAATTTTAAAAAATTCATATTGTTTTATTTTACTATCCACAGTTTTTATATTTATCATTGTAAATATTCAACAATTCTAAATATTAAATTGTGAATAAAGGGTTTAATTTTAATTTATTTCAATATGTTTTATTTAAATTTGGCGGTGGTCTTTTTAATTTGTTACCTCACTTTTAATATATATTTTCTTCGTGTTGCTTATACATGTTAGCGATATTTTTTCTTTGTGCAACCCCTTGATTTATTCATTCTTTTTAACCATATGGATTTAAATAGAAAAAAATTTTTTTAGCTCAAAAATTGTGCGTTCGAGTGTTTTGCTATTGATTTGATTGGCTTTTTGTAGTGGGGTGGCTGTTGATTTTAGATAATGGCGTTTAAACCTATGATAAATATAGAACCCTATTTTTTTGTTAATTAAATGGCAGTAGTAATGTTTCTATCGTTTATTTATTTTTTGGAATTTAATGTTTAAATTTTGTTCAAATCGTTTTTAAAGTGCTTGTTCATAATTCAATCAGTAGAGGCTGGCTCGTAGTGCTTTATATAAAATTAAATGCCTTTTAATGACAATTTGAATTAGAAATAGCACATTGATTTCTTGATAGTGAATAAATTTGAAGAATATTTAAACTATAAAAGCCCACTGATGTGGGCTTTGGTAGGACTAACTACTAGGACATAAATATATAATTCTTTGCTTACGTAAACTAAGCTTTGCTTAATCTAAAAATCTGTATTATCACTGATACCTGCATCATCGAACCCCCAGTCTGACGCACCGTGGTCGTCATCAAACGTTATGATCCCGCCTTCATCCGATAACATGAAGCTATGGTCCGTGTGGTTTGCATGGCATTCATCAGTACTCGATATTGACTCTGGCAAAGCTAAGTTGTCATTAATATCAATTAGCGAAACAGGCTCTATGAGGGGCTCTGAAATATCACTTTCATCTGAAAGCACGCAAGCAGTTGCAGCAGCCATATCTATCTGCGCTGAGAGGTTTAAAGGATTGGTCAGTATGTCATCACATACATCAATTGGGGTTATTTGTGTGTCTATATCTTCTTCTATTAATGGCTCTACAGAACAATGGCCGAATAGTTTTAAACTTAGTAAGTCTGTCATAATTGCACCTTAATTTTCGTTTTGGTGCTATTTGACTTTAAGAATTTAAAACTCATTTGCAAACATATTTTTTGGTTTTATAGATTAAAGTGATATTTTTAAAATTATCTTAAGCAAGGGTAAGTGATTTAAGGTAATACACTGAAAAAAATGACTTTAATAGGATTTTTCTGTATTTTTAGACATGTAATAACAAAAAGAGCTTCTTTAGTTTTGTTAGACTTCAAACAATAAATTTAACAAAACTGAGCCTATACGCGGATCATAATTTAGTTGCCATAAACTTGTTTATTAGTCAGCACAAAAGAAGAAAATACTTTATAAATGGAAAGATAATTTAGAAATGAAACTTAAAAAAATCCTACCAATAGCCGTACTGCTTTCATCATCAGCCTATGCAAATATCTCCAAATCTTCAACTTATATGGATTGTTCACTACTTGCTCCATTAATGTTCGACTTTGAACGTGAAAAGTTCTTTAAGCAAAAATCTATAGAGCTTTTTATGCAAGAAAATAAAGAGATGGATAGTGATGAAAGAGCTAATTTCTATGCTTCAATTTACCATTATAGAAAGGGCGTATTTGATGGCACTATCAATACAATAAGTTATTTATCGAACATTACTCAAGGTGATGCTGCAATTAAGCTTAATAGTGAAAACTACTGCGAGCATCATAAATGGTAATCTAAAATATGCAGAGCAAACTTTCATATTAAGAGGTTAGCGACATCTTAAGGAGATTATTAACTAGTCTCCTTAATGATGACAAAGCTTAAATAGTCTACTGATTTTTAAAAAGCGAAGCGTCATCTCGCATCAAAGCAACCGCTTTGACTACAACAAAAAGCAGTTGTGAAACAACTCAATAAATCGCGTAGTAAGAATAATTGCGAAGCCAATTTTCGAGCGTAGCAGCGCATGTCCGACTGTGGCGGACTAACCCCGCTTTTGTTTTTGTGGAGCAAAAATTTACTGTGTAATAGCGAAGCAATGAAACAGTAAACCTAAAAGTGAGGACACGGACGACTGCCAGCGTTACAAGCAACATGATTTATCAATGCGCAGCCTGGCATGGCAAAAGGGGGGTTAGTGCGGCGCAAGCCGGACATGCGCTAGGCGTCAACCCTAGAAGCGAACGCTTCGTAGAGCTAGCTCGTTGACGAATGTCAACATGAGAGCTGGCGTGGGTTGTAAGCGTTTAATCGCAAAGTGAAACCTTTGCGATTAATGAAGTGAAACTTCATATTTAGTTTATCTATAAGTATTTTCATTAGGTGCAGTGAAGCGAATGCTTCTCCTAATGAAAAACCGACAATTCATCGCTAAGTTAGCAAAATTCGTATCACTCAAACCTTCATATCTCCAAGTAAACAAATCACGATGGAGATAAAAATGACGATAGATAAAGATACTTCAGGTATTACAAACAGTAATGTATATCAGCCTTACTTTGACATCGATATGTATTACAAAAAATATAAAAATCGACGCCAACAAGGCCAGGTAAAACTAGAGTGGACAATAAAACATGCAATGCGGTTTGGATTTGTATCAGCCATTGTATGCGCAGAGGTATGGCAAACAAGTAGAGCAAAAACCTTAGAGTTTTTAAACAAGCTCATCGATATGGGGTTACTTCAAGCAGCTAAAACAATCCGTGCAGCTGATGGTCGCGTCTACGTATTAACATACGCAGGTGCACAATATGCACGTGAGTTAACACAAATCGATTTCCCTTTTCGCTCAACATCAGAGCCAATACACCAAGTGAATCAAAACTCCATTATGCATGACAGCATTTTAAGCTTAGTTCTCGCGCTTGGTATTCAAAATAGTAATACAGACGGTACACCCAACCCGCTATGGAAAGCCTATTTGACTGAGTTGGAGTTTAAACGTCTGTTTCCAGCAAATGATGTAAAAAACGTTGATGCGCTAGTATTACTGAACAGTAGCGAAGTCGCTGCAGTTGAAATAGAGCACTCGTTTAAGCGCAAACAACAGCATGAACAAAGCATTTTAAAATTTAAAAGCGCACTATTTGCTGAGCAGAAGTTGTATGACAAAGTATTTCTCATCGTAGCTTCAACAAAAATACAGCAAGACACACAGCGCTTTTATAAGCAGCTACTCAATGAAATGCCAACAAGGTATGACAAGAAAACAAAGCTGCCACTTCTTACAGAAAGTGAAGCTGAGATACTGAATGAACAAATAATTGTCAGAACAAAATTTATTTGCTTGATAAATGATAAGCTTTATTGAAATTCAACAATGCTTGTAATTGTGGTCACATGGAACATTTGAGTTATGAGAGGTTAAATTTCCAATTAGAATTTAGAGCAATGCACTTTCATACACTCCCATTTATGAATTGCAACTAATGATATTTTATCTTTTTTTCGTCATATTAAGTGTTAACGTAAATACTATGCAGGTCTAATTTGAGTGAAGAATGAGCAGTCACTATGTATAAGGAAATATAACTTTTTAGTATTTAACTGTTATCGAGGTCTGATTTTGTTCGACTGTAAATTGAGATTACATTCAATTTTCTTTAACTAGCAATTAGTTAGTTACTTTGATAAAAATATAATATTATGGAATGTTAGTAATAGTTTGGTTGCAAAATACTGGGTTAACACACCGCAAACAATTTATATTTTTAAGGAAGTTTTGTGCAAGGACTAGAACATCTAAATACTCTTTATGATCGAATTGAATACTTTCAGAATGTATTAATTGCTCAAGCAACAGGCGGCAGCGCTGATGATGGTCACTATCAGTTAATTAGGAAAGAAGCGCTTGATAACCCTACAATTTCAAAACTTTTACCTCGTTGGGTTAGAGTTAATAGAAATTTATCTCAGTTCTGGCAATACATTAAGCACGAACATGGTAATTACGCAGATCGTAGAACGCATATTTGGAATGCTTTTAACCCAATACTAGAACTAATTGAAAGTAGTGAGAATCATCCTGCTGAGAAATCAATTTCAGAAGTCTTGGAGAAATTTGATTCCGAGAGTATTCATTATGCTTGGCGTAAAGCACTTGAAAGAAAAACTGCAGATCCAGAGGGCGCGATAACTATTTCTAGGACTATTTTAGAAAGTATCTGTAAGCACATACTAGATGATAAAGGTTTAAGCTATAACGCCAGTTCTATCGAGTTATCAGAACTTTATAAGCTTACAGCTAAAGAATTAAACTTGGCCCCTGAGCAACATGGTGAACAAGTTTTCAAGCAAATACTTGGTGGTTGTAGTGGTATAGTTAATGGGCTTGGCTCATTAAGAAATAAGCTAGGCGATGCACACGGCCAAGGTAAGAAGCCAGTTAAACCACATGCAAGACATGCCGAACTGTCAGTAAACTTAGCAGGCTCAATGGCTTTGTTTTTGGTTTCAACTTATGAAGCACAAAATACATAAAAACGCTTCAAGGTGAGAAGCAAAAAGCTAGGCTGTGCTCGTTGCCCGAAATTCAGCCAAGCTTAACCAGCTTATTTCAGGGCGTTTTGTTATCAATCGAGAATTGTTTTTAAGTGAGCATTCCGTTGAGGTAAGGATTTGCGGTAAATACCCTGAGCTAAGTTTCTTTGGCCTTTAAGCTAAAAAAGATCTTGGCAAACAAAGCCCTTACGTTAGCTCCGAATATGTCGGGTGTTAGATTTTATAGGTTTTAGAAGCACATGTTAGTAAGAAATGATAAAAAAGAACATGCCAAAATATTGGAGAAAATGTTTAACGGTGCCCAAGAAGTTTACATTACCGTAGCGTTTTTAAAGTATTCAGGTCTGAAGGTCATAAAAGATATTATTGAAGATACTCTTAAAAATAATGGAAATGTAAATTTCATAGTAGGTCTAGACTTATATGTTACTGAGCCTAATGCGCTATATGAGCTATTAGATCTCTGTCAGAAAAAATACAGACTTGAATTTTATTTATTTAATAGTAAAAGCTCAACATTTCATCCTAAGATGTACGCATCTAAAGGAAGTAAAAAATCATCTGTATTGATTGGTTCTGCTAACCTGACAAATGGTGGGCTATCATCAAATGTAGAAGCTTCTATTTATAGTGAAAATGACGATCTTCTATTTGAAGAATGTAAAAAATTTTTTAGTGATCTTATTCAAAACTCTAACTGTAAAAAAGCTAGTGCCCTTGATATTCGAGAATACGAACTGCAATACACTGTATTTAAAAAGGAATTATCGAAAGCAAAGAGATCATCTAAGGACAAAATATCTAAGCTTGCAGAAACTACCTTATTGAAAGAGTGTTATAAAGAATACTGCAATAATAAAGAACAAATGAAAAGTTTGGATATTAAAAGAACAAACTATGAAGAGGCTAGACTTTTAGTACATAAACTCAATACTGATAGCATCAAATCGAAGTCAGATTTCATGAGAGTTTATGAAAAGCTTGTTGGTGCAGCAGGGCAGGAAAAGCGTTGGCACTCTGGGGGAATTTTTCGTTCAAAAAATAAGGTTGCTGATAGTTACCGAGAGTTTTTGAAGTTTACCTCATTTGCATCTAATGAAGACATTTTGAACCAAACACCTAAAATTATTTTTGATAAAGTAATGCCGTTTAAAGAGAAAATTGCGGGTTTAGGGTTTAATGTTATTACTGAGTTGTTGAATACTCTAAAGCCAATGAAATTCCCAGTTCTAAATAAAAACCCACTTGGTAGTGTGAAATATTTGTTGGGTAAAGATTTTAAGGAACCTAGTCAATTTAAAAGCGATGATTATCAAGCTTATGCTGATTTAATGGATGAGTTATGCACCAACATTGGAGCGAAGGACTTAATTGAAATGGACCATTTTTTAAATTTTGTTTACTGGAAATATGCAAGAAATTAAACATGGTAAACGTTTAGACCATTTCACAACCTTTGGCATTACTCACCGCTTTACGCGGCGTTTCCAAGCGTCTGCTTTTATATAGTAATAATTTTTTGATATTCAGGAAATCGCAAAGTTCTTAAAGACACAAACCATCCCTTGGCTCTAACTTAATTCTGTGGCTAAACCGTTTAGCTCGAGATTCCTGACCGCTTTCTCATGTCAGTCCTTGACCAATTTTACTTAATAGCAGACTATGAGCTTAGTTGAGCATTTACGACTATACAGACATGTTCTGCAATTTGTGAGGGCAGGTATGGTAAAGACTGTTAGAACAGTATGTTGCTGCTATGGTGTCTGTATTTTATGGAAATCTTATATAGACAATGTTTGCTAAAAAATACTCATAGACTAATCACGGATTCGGGAGATACAAGTTGTTTAACTTACTTATTTCATGGGGTCAAGAAAGTTGGGATTCAAGCCCTTATGAAATAGAACGTGGGCGTTCAGTTGTTGAATACACGGCAGATGAAATCCAAGAGCGATACAGAAATTTTGACGAGAAGTCGATTAGAGAGCTTAAAAGTTTCCCTTGTCTTTTTGTTGTGGAGAATGAAGAGTCCGAATCTCGGATCGGATACATAACTGACATTCGTGTGCGACAAAATACAGTCGTTATCAACTTTGAATTTGATCCTATATTACCGCCGCTAGCAAAAGGGGCAATCGAAGGTATGAGGGTTGATTTTGATTTGGGTCGCTTTGAACTATCGAGAACTCACTGGGCGGTAAAAGATGAACCTCTTTTTGAAGTCCTCCTCAGAAAGGGTCATATTTCACAGCAACAGCTAGACGCTTCCCAAGCCCTAAAAGAACCACCTCCTCCCGAAGTACCGCCGCAAATGCCCGGAGGCCAATTTATATTCAACACTTCACAAGTATTTATTGTCCACGGTCATGATGATCTGGCAAAGCTTGAAATGGCTGATTTCATCGAGAGTCTAGGTCTTGAGCCAATAATTTTGCACATGCAGGCAAGCTCCGGCCGAACAATAATCGAAAAAATTGAGTACTATTCAAATGTAGGTTTCGGGATCGTGCTTTACACGCCTTGTGATGTTGGCTCAAAAGTTGGGGCTTTAAGTGGTGCTTATCGAGCTAGGCAGAATGTAGTCTTTGAGCACGGGTACCTGATTGGTAAGTTGGGGCGACCAAGGGTTGCAGCAATTGTTAAAGACACAGTTGAAACGCCCAACGATATAAGCGGAGTCGTTTATGTTGCCCTTGATCCACAAGGAAATTGGAAGGAAGATCTAAAAAAAGAGATGCGTAGTGTCGGCTACCAAGTATAAGCAAAACAATCTAAAGTACAAAGACTTTTTTGTCGTTTCGCCTCCATTACGACCTCCCTTATTGAGGGCGATATGTCACTGGTAAATTTGGAATAAAAAATGAAAACAGTAGTTTCTGCGAGTGAAAGAGTTTTTAGGCTCTATCAATCACATTGTGTTAGCCCAACCTTAGATACGTTGTTCAATTTTCTAAATGCAACACATAGTCTGAATGATAAGTTAGGCAAGGCAAGGCTAGGGGGCTTTTTTGATATTCAGGAGTTTATTGCTTTAAAAGCGCTCAGAAACCTATTTCATCATCAAGAAGAACTAGTTAATGAATTACGTATTATACCAGTACAAGATCTTCCATCAATTATAACTGACTTAATGTATTTGTGTTTGGTTCCAACCAGTTTGGTTGAAAAAGCTATTTCAACTATTCCAAAAAAGTACCGTAATAATGAAGAAGTAGTAATTAGGTCTGTTTTGGGATGGTATGGCGAGGTTGTTAACATTAACCCTTGCATCTTCAATTTCATGGTTAAGGTATTTGAATATTTAGAAAGTAAAGGTGTTGAACTAACGGGAAAAGAGTATTTGAATTTCGCAAGTTCATATGAGTTTGAAGCAAAAAATGGTCACTCACATTATATTACGGGTGCTATTAATTGCCATGCAGGCAATGTAGAAGATGTTCTTAAGAAGGTTTTCGAATCAGTACATAACAAAGCTTAGAGTCTACTCCGTAAAAATTTGCTAAGTTTCGCTACTCAGTATAGTCAACAGTTAATCACCGTTTTTGCGGCATTAAGGGAAATAGATTAAATATGAGTATATGCAGAAAAAATAAGTATTTGAACCGACATATAAAAGGCTTCATTGAACACGTTGATGACGTAAAAGAAGAATCTATAACAGACTATTTGATGTGGAAATGGGCTAAGATGGATCCTAACTGTCGATATTTTAAAACAAAAACACATTCAAGAGTTCATGAAAGCAAAGTAACTGGCTCTGACTTTGAATTTGAGATCTGGTTGGTTACAGCAAATGGCGGTTTACCGCTATCGATTCAAGCAAAAAAGTTCATTCCGTTGACAGATGGGTACTACGCAAAACTTCGATATCCAAATAACACAAAATCACAAATGAATAAGCTAATAGGCCATGCACTCAGTCAAAAAATGAATCCATGCTATGCTTTTTACACGATTCCTGACAGTAATTCAGTTACAAAGAACAGAGAATTTAATGTTGAAAATTATGGTGTTTTTATTGCTAATGCTTTTTCTGTTGAAGCGATGTTGAAACCTGTTAACACTAAATCCAAAACAGCTAAAAACCCTACGAGGGCACCTATAATTACTCGTAATGACTTACTTGCTGAATCTTACCCTCTACACGCACTTTTTTGTTGTCAATCAGCAACCAATCCGATTGGCGCTTTATTAGACTGCTTTGATAACTTAACGGATGATTTGCCTGAATACATCCTTTCTTTATTAGAGCATCGAGAGATTACTCAAGAGGTGATTGATTCCTACGTAAATGAAGTTGAGTATCGCTCAAAGTATGTTGCTGTAGTGGATATGAGAAACTCACCTAATTGAACGGACAACCTAAAAGTTTTTACCCCAAAATAAATTTACTTAAATGCTCTATTGGTTGCAATGAGCGATAACCGAACATTCAGGTTAGTTGTTATTAATTTAGTAATAATAAGAAGGTAGTTTTTTTTGTACATGTTTATATAAGCTAAAGAAAGCATAATATTTATAGATGGTAATAACTTACACTATTTGCTATTTATATTAGCTAATAAAAAAGACGTTTTTAGATAAAGTAGATAAAATGTACTCTGATTAAGCTGTTATAACACTTTTGCAGTCACCTTCGATACAGCTCTAGATAAAAGGAAAGAAGAAATTGGATGATTTGATTGATGAAGAGTTGTTCTTGCAAGTAGAGGAACACTTGAAGTGTAGTGAGCAAAGTTGGTTACTGGGTGCAGGAATAAGTTTCGACGCTAAATTACCGTTAATGTACCCTTTAACGAATAAAGTTAGAAAGGATATAGAAGCTAGTCATAAGAAATTATATGACGATATTATCACTCCACTGTTTGAAGAGTTGCCAGAGCAGTGTCATATAGAGCACGTTCTTAGTCATCTTGGCGACTATGCAGCATTAGCTGAAAGAAATAAAGAAAAGAAAACTGTAATTCGTGGTGTGGAAGTTGAGTTGGCTACCCTAGAGGATGTGCATAGTAAAATCCTTGAGTCTATCTCAAATGTTATCCGGCGTGGCTATGTTGAAGATAAGGATGGAAATACAGTTGAAGAAGGCTCTTTGTCTAACCCGATTGTGGACATCGAGGCACATTTAGAATTTGTAGATACTCTGTTTAACCATGCATCCGCTGGTGTTCATGAGCGAAGAAAAACTGTCAATATTTTCACAACCAACTATGACACTCTTTTAGAAGATGCATTAGCACTAAATAAAATATCTTATTGGGATGGGTTCGATGGTGGTGCTATAGCATACCGAAAACAGAAGTATGGAGATCCCATACCAGCGAACAATCAGCGAGCTAATTTAATTAAGATGCATGGTTCCATAGATTGGTTTCTCTGTAACAAAGGGTATGTATGGCGAGTTAGAGAAAATGACCTATACCCAAAGGCGGATCGTCGAGTTCTAATTTACCCTCAAGCAACTAAATACGTTGCCACTCAGCAAGATCCGTTCTCCACGCAGTTTGATTTATTCAGAAAATCGCTGAATTCTGCTAATAGTAATATTCTAGCGGTGTGCGGCTATAGTTTCGGTGATGATCATATCAATAACGAAATTGAATTTGCATTATCAAAAGCAGAGAACAAAACAGTATTGCTCGCTTTCTTGGAGTGTAGGGATGAAATTCCACCATGTTTAGAAAAGTGGCGTAGTGATAGTTTTGGTTCAAGGGTGATTATCGCATCCATACACGGCCTATATATTGGAAAAGAAGGCCCATTTAAAAGAAAAGACGAAGATGATTATTGGTGGACATTCAACGGTGTAACATCAGTATTAAAGAACGGATGCGAGGTTTAGTTATGTTTACACCATCTGAAGAGCTGAAAATAGGCCAAGTTGTCGAGGTATCAGGCACCAATATAAAAGTTGAAATTTCAGATAAAGTATCAGAATTAACAAGAACTTTTAATGGTCGTGTTTACCCTATAGGTCAAATAGGTAGCATGGTTAAAATTCACTATGGCCGTAAAATAATTTTTGGCTTGGTGACAATGCTCAGAATGCGAACAGAAGAGTTGATTGAAGCAGGTATGCCTGTAGCCGCTGATTCTGATCAGCGAGTAATGGAAGTCCAACTTCTAGCTGAAGGGAGCTGGAATAATATAAAATCAACTTTGGCTTTTAAACGCGGTATTAAAACTTACCCTTTACCGCAGCAAGGCGTATTCCTTCTAACCAACGAAGAAATTTCTTTTGTATACCGTTCCGCTGAAGGTACAAGAGATGATGAAGTAGATCCATTAGTTCCCTTTGCTGTTTACAGTGCTTCTGAATCTACAGCCTGTCGAGCTAACATTAATAAAATGTTTGGTATGCATTGTGCGGTTCTTGGCTCTACAGGATCTGGTAAGTCAGGTACCGTTGCTGCGATTATTCATAGCGTACTATCACATAAAAATGATGAAAAAGAGCTGTCTCCTCAGATAGTGGTTGTTGATCCTCATGGTGAGTACGGATCTGCCTTTAAACAGAGAGCTGTGCAGTACAGAGCATATGACATCGCGGCAGGCGACGATGGTCAGGAAGAGATAAAGCTACCGTATTGGTTAATGTCTAGTGATGAGTTCACTAACCTAGTTATCGGAAAAACGGAAAAAAGCGCTACCAGTCAAAACAATGTCGTTCAAAAAGCGCTCGCTCATGCAAGGATGGTTGCCGCTGGAATTGTTAAACCTTGTCCAAGAGAGTTTGGTACAGATGCCCTTAATCATTTAGAAAACTTTGATGATCCAGATTTATGTGATGGCAAAGAGACTTCCGATATTCTGGGATTCGACCGTGATAAACCGAGACCATTCTGTTTAGAAGAATTTGAAAGTCATGTAAGGTTTATACAAGGTGGGCGAATAAATCCGAAATCAAAGCTCCATGACGAAATGACTGCCACCGATTTGGGTAAGTCTTCGATTCCTTCTGTACTTGACAAGTTGAAGGTTCTCCGCAGGGATACTCGTCTCTTATTCATGATGAAGTGTTGGGTTGATAACGAAGAAGAAATAAAGCTACATCAAGTCTTGAACCAATTCATTGGTGCACCTATTCAGGCAGGCAAAGATATTAGGGTTATTGATATTTCAGGCTTGCCAAATGAAGTTGCAGGACCGCTAACCGCGCTAATCGCTAGATTACTTTTTCAGTATAAAGTATTCCAGACTCTAGAAGAGAAAGAGAAGGATCCTATCCTACTTGTTTGTGAGGAAGCGCATAGGTATGTTCCAGATCATGGGGAGGCTCAGTACGCAGCCGCTCAGGGGGCAATAAGGCGCATAGCAAGAGAGGGTCGAAAATACGGAATTGGCTTGATGTTGGTAAGTCAGCGGCCAGCCGATGTAGACAGTACAGTTATTTCACAGTGTGGTACCTGGGTTGTATTAAGACTTACAAATTCAGCAGACCAGCAGCATGTCGCACGATTTTTACCAGATGGATTGTCTGGAATGGTAGGTGCGCTACCGATTTTATCTCAACAAGAAGCAATTTTTGTTGGTGAAGGAGCTGCTCTACCTTCTAGGGTCAGAGTTAGAGACCTAAAAGAAGATCAATTACCGAAATCAAATACGATACCATTTGCTCAGGGCTGGGCGAGTGATCGCCTAGATATAGAAAAATTGAAAGAAATATCGGAGAGGATGTGCAGTTAAAGAATGTTACAACAAATAACTGCAAGCTGATATATTACTAGCTGCGCTCATAATTTACATGTGAGTGTGGCGTTAAATTTAATTTGATTCTTGCCACTTGGCTGGGAGTTAAAAGTAGCAATGATGCCAAATGCAAATGGCCCGAAAGTCTTAGAACAAGGTCAAGAGTATGAAGATGCTCTTAAAAAAGAAGTATTGATGTGTATAGGGCTATGCTTGCTTATAACTGTAATATTCTTTTGCCTGCACTTTGTTCCATTTCTTAAGCCCAGCTTCGAAACAACTGGATCTTGGTTAGAGAGGTCTGGTGCATTAGTTGGCGCTATGGCTATGTATATCGAGTTTAGATCTAAAAGAATTTCTACAATCTTAGATAATGCCTGCGTTAGATTTCCGCCAGCAATTTTAAAAAATCAATAGGTTTACAAGTCACGAAGCAAAAATTCACAAAGTGGTTTTGATATACGGTATAGCTGGGGCTGTAATTTGGAGCTATGGGTCACCAATACTCCAAAGTATAGTTAGCTTAATTGGGTAAAGATTTAGCATGTTAGGCACGGCGTCCCAATACACTCCGTTTGAATTTGTGTGGCAAAGAGAATCGCACAAATACCAGATCCTGCACTGGGCGCGTGCTAAAGGCGCTAGCCGTCATGCGTAAATTGTAAGTTTCATCGATAGGGAGAAGTAATGAGTATAAAGTACATAGAAGAAACATTTAATATTGAAGAGTCAGATCTAAGTTTCAAAAAACTTGTTGAAAACGCACCTCTTGAAATTGCTTCAACTTTAAAAGGAAAAAGTGTGTTGATTCTTCCCTCCCACGGACATGAAGATGTGTATTATGCTGGAACATTAGATACTCTAGATTTTTTAAATGAAAATGGGATTTATACAGATGTTTATGCCTCTGATGATGAATACCGAGAACTAGGCTTACATGGAGCAGAAATTTGGCTTGGAACTTTCATAATTCAAAGTGTCATCGTTCCAATATTCTGTGGTGTAGTCTCCTCATATATTTACGATAAATTAAAAGCAAAAAATGATGATAATATTGCCTTGAGATTTATGGTTGAAAATAAAAAAGGGAAAACGACCGCTGTTGAGTTTAAAGGTAAAGTAGAAAATTTAGATAAAGCTTTAGATGCAATCAAGAGTTTTAGTGATGAAGATTGAGTTACTAACCTTAGGTGATACTAAAAAACCAGAGGTGAATAAAATTATCGAATTACTTAATGCTGAAAAAGAAAAGGCAGCCCAAAACGGGGACGCAATAAAAGCAAATAATTGTTGGCGAGAGTTACAAGTATTAGAACTAAATATTTTATTTATTAGAGCTTTTCATAATGTTAAAACTAAAAACTATAGAGGTGCATGGAATGAGCTTGAACAGTGCGAGCTAATATATAGCTTTATCCGTGATAACTCTTCGGAAGAGTACTTATGTAATCCAAGGTTAGCTTTTATTGCTGATAAAATTAGCAAATGGCAATCTCTTTACCCTTATTGCCTATTTTGTAGCCCTGGGTTTAAAGTCGGCTATTACACTTGCAGTATATGTGATCATAAAATAAGACCAAGATCACGATGTGCACATAAAAAAGGTAAGGTTTATAATGGTCAACTGTGTCTGCATGTTGCACACGACTTGGAAATGTTAGAGATTTCTATGGTTACTAAACCTGTTCAAAAATACTCAGTAATGCATGACGATTCCACTTTAGACTTCACTCTTTTAGTGCGCTTATCAAGCTTCCTAGATCATGCTTTTGAAGGCTGGGATTTAAATTGGACTACAATGAAGTTTCCTGTGGAGCGGTTTAAAAGTGTTAAAAATGAAGATAAGTGCCCTTGTAAAAGTGGCAATCAATTTGAAGTTTGTTGCATGGGAAAAGAAGAAGTTGCAATACCACATGTAGACTTTATATTCTCAAAGCCTCTACCAACTGACACCGAAGCTATTACGTTTCCATATGACAACGGCTAACAAGCAATTAAACAGGGATAAAAAAACTTGCAGGCTATTCGCTTCCCTCAATTTTATCCGTTAATCGGGCGTTACCGGATAAATACATCAACACTTTTCTGTCCAAAAATAAATTAGCCAAAACGTCAACTCAATGATTATAAATTCCATTAAAAAAGCGCCCGTTGGGCGCTGAATATTACAAGTATTTATCTCTTAAGCTCAATTCTACATAACCTAAAATTTCTGCAAATATGAATGCGATTATAAGTCGTGCATATCCATCGATACCCGAGAATAAGTAACCTGATGCAGCTTTGTAGATTGAAAAATAATCCACGACCCAAAACCCAACCGCAATAGCCACAGATATATAAATTACATTCACGATAACTCGAACTAAATCTAGAACGAACTTTAAGCGTAATTTCTTCACACAGTTTCTCCTATTTTATGTACTGTGCAAATACATAAGTTTGGTCGATGAGAAATCTAAAGGAGAAGCAGACACAATGTGTCTGCTTTTCTCTTTTATTGCTCTGCCAAACATCAGAGTTTGTAGCAACACATTCGTGCTACTTACTCAACTAACATTCCCAGCGTTAGTTCTTATCGTAGAACACCAATAATCTACGATTGGATTTCCTTAGGGTCTTCCAGTCACATTGTTCCTCTGCCTGGGAGCAGTGGTTGACGGCATTTTCTAAGTGATGATTGAGCACTCACGTGAAAATATATCTGGCTTATGCTTATAAGTATGAGTAGGTAGGGGGGATTTAGCTTTTCTAAAAAATAGATAATAATACATAAGAAAAATCACTACTTATAAGTATCAATAGGTTTATTTGTAAATTAAGCTACAGGTAACATTCTCTCAATTGCTTGAATCTACACTCATTAATTTTGAATCAGAATGAATTAATAATGAAACTTTAAAGGAACTAATATGAATGTTTGGCGTTTGATAGCTCACCATGAAAATGAAACCAGTGCTTTAGAACAAATGAAACAGTCAAGTATGATTGCAGTTGGTTGGTCTGAAACTGGTAACTTAAATGAAATTAAACCAAAGGATAGTGCAGAAATTACAAGTTTGATTAAATCAGCATATCCAGATTTAACCAACTCTCACCTCGGAGGTCCTAGTTTATGGAATTTATACTATAAGATGAAAGAAGGCGATTTTGTCATTGTTAATGCAAATGGGAAAAGAAAGTGTGTTTTCCAAATAACAGGTTCTTATGTATTTAACTCACAAAAGCCGATTATGGATTATATGCATCAGCGACGGGCCGTATTAACCAATATTAGCCCTGATGAGTTATGGAGAGACTGTGGCTCAAAAGAGCTTCTAGGAGAGAATATAAGATGGACGCTTATTGCATGTAAACTGACAGACAAAGCACAAAAAACAATTTTTGAAGAGGGAAGAAGGTATTCAGTAAGTTCTTCAGTTATCGAGCGCAATCCTCAGGCTCGTGAGGCGTGTTTAAAAAAGTATGGCTATATTTGCAGAGCTTGTGAATTGAATATGGAAGCTAAGTATGGCAGCTTAGGGAAAAATTTTATCCATGTTCATCATATAAAAGATCTTTCATTGAGCAAGGGAGCTCATGAAGTTGACCCTATTAATGATCTTATTCCATTGTGTCCAAATTGCCACGCGATGGTGCACAGAGAAAAACCATCAATCTCCATTGAAAAACTGAAGAAAATCATATTAGATAATAAGAGACATTCTTTTTAAAATAAAGTTAGTCGTTGTCTTTTAAGGATATGTTATGAATTTTCAAATAGAATATTTAGCCTTTCTTTTTCCATTATCTCTTATGATAGCAGGGGCTGTTTGGGTGCACCTTGATAGCAAGAAACTAAAACGGAATTGAAGAATAACAGATTCGTAAAACTAATCTGCTCGCAGAGTTATAAGAGAAATCTAATAGCTAAATTATAAAATATTAAGTGCATAAAGGAGCTATTGTGCTAAACGAAATTGAAGAATGGATTGATTCAACAAACGCTAAATTTAAAAGTAAACGGCAAAGTTGCCTTCTGTTTACTGAACATTTCAGAGGGTTCTATACACAGGACTTTTTATCAAAGTCATATTTTGTAGTCACTGATAGACTTCCTAAGCCTGACTTTCCCGAGTTACGAGATGCTGGATTATCAGAATTCTTAGATGATGAATCTGATGGTATTACTTATAAAGATACTTATTATATTTTACCACATTTTGCGAGCTCACTTCGCTTGCATTTTCATGAACTAGTTCATGTTGCACAGTGGAAGTCATTGGGACCAAGAAATTTTATCCAAAGATATATCTCTGAATTAAATGAGTTTGGCTACGACCATGCACCATTAGAAAGTGTAGCTTATTACTTTGACAGGCATTTTTCTGAAGGTAAACCACAAGTTGATGTTCTAAACTTTATTGAAAGTTACTTCAAGTAATGAGCATTGATATAATTATTAGCAAAGAAATATCAGAGGCAGATTATGAGAGAGTGGGTACCATTTCTTAAAGAGGAGGTTGATGAGTATTATGATTTATTAAAAGGTCGCTTTAATACAGAATTCTCAGATGAGTTAATCTATAAGCTTATTGGCTTCTTAGAAAGCTCGACCATTGTTGAAATTGATTTTAATGACCTTGTGGAGTGCTTAGAAGGGTGTGTTAATGGCTATATAATCTTAAATAGTAAGGAAGAATTCGATCATCATCGAATTAGAAATAAAACAAAAAGTAAATCTATTTTTGCAAATTTTACTTATAGTATTAATGGCTCAAAGAATTTTTCTTCTCATTTTCTAAGCTGGGCAGATGAAATCAAAAGCACGATTAGTGATGAAGGTTTTATGCTTGTTTCTTGCTCCTTAACAGATGATGAAAGTAGTGAGTTCTATATGCTCTCTCATACTAACCAGCATGAATCAACTATAAATATTAAAGGGAAAAATTAAATGAATAGTTATTTTGCACTGCATAAAGGATACCGTAAAGGCCAGGAATTCCAAGCAAGTATGGGCTATGGATTTGCTCCAGAAAGCAAAGGAAATTGGTTTAAAAGTAGTAAATCTAGAACCCCAGCAACAGTAGGGAGCTTTGTATATATAATACAGAGAGAGAAAACGAATAATGATTATCAATTAGCTGGAAAATTTAAAATTGTTAATTTTACTATTGGTTCTGAAGGTGAAGGGAAAACTCACCGAGCAGTTTTGGAAGAATACATCGTACCCCAGAAGCCTATTATAATTAATGATGATTTAAAAATCTTAATTAGTAAAAATGGCTCTGATTCTGACTATAACCTTCTTGAAAAAAGTTTAAAAATGCAAGGGGAGTCATTTAAACACCCTTTAAAATCAAGCGTTTGTAATATGCTTGACTGGATATTAGAAATTGAAAATGAAGGCATCGGAGATGTGTCTGAAAAAAATAGTTGTACCGAAGTTTCTTATAAAAATGCAGAAATTAAGGTTCGGCAAGGTCAAGACCGTTTTAGAAGAAATGTAGAAAAATTTTGGCAAGGTAAACGGTGTGCTTTAACTAAAATTGATTTTGAACCACTGTTAATAGCTTCACATATTGTCCGATTCTGTGATTGTAAAAACGGCGAACACTGGGATGGAGCAAATGGAATGTTCTTAACTGCACATATAGATGCACTTTTTGACAAACACTTGGTTACATTTACCGAGTCTGATGGGAAATTTATATTGAAGTGCTCTAATTTAGTAGATAAAGGTGTTATTGACTCATTAAATGTTAAAGATAATGCAGAATTAGATACTACGTCCTTAGATTCTGAGAAGCTATCAAGGTTTAGTAAATATATGTTGGAACATAATAAAATTTTTAATGAAAAGAACGTTTAATTAGTAAGACTGATAACCATCTATAAAAAGCGACTCTTTCGAGTCGCTTCAATTAACCATCATTTTCAATGATTGTGTTCCAATGCCACTGCGCTAATTCGAAAAACAAATCAGGCGGCAGTAGAAAGAATTGTTCAAATTCATCAGCCCAG
>Ga0208060_1000008_pt1 | contig 61544 bp, 64 predicted proteins | sample DeeseametaMP0901_FD_184200 | JGI IMG/M metagenome (GOLD analysis project Ga0208060, IMG submission 184200) | Marine microbial communities from the Deep Indian Ocean - MP0901 (SPAdes) | ecosystem: Environmental > Aquatic > Marine > Oceanic | place: East of Durban, South Africa, South Indian Ocean... | reverse complement strand
TTATTTGTAGGCGGTATGTTGCCATTTCTCTTCTCATCCATGGCTATGGGTGCCGTTGGTCGTGCAGCTATGTCTATGATCGAAGAAGTTCGGCGTCAATTCAGAGATATTCCCGAATTAAAAGCAGCCTTGAGTGTTCTCAATAAAGGCGATGAATCAACTTGGTCAGAGGCTGATAGAGAAGTGTATGAGTTAGGATTAACAAAAGTTGAGCACGGTAAATGTGTTGAAATTTCTACACAGTCAGCTCTTAAAGAAATGGTCGTTCCGGGAATTTTGGCGATTGTTTCTCCCTTATTGGTTGGGTTTACTTTTGGACCGGAAACACTGGGTGGATTGCTCGCAGGTGTCACTGTAACAGGTGTCCTTTTGGCGATTTTTCAATCCAATGCAGGTGGCGCCTGGGACAATGCCAAAAAAATGATAGAAGTAGGTGTTGATGTGAATGGTGAAATACTTAAAAAAGGATCGGAAGCTCATAAGGCTTCAGTCATTGGCGATACGGTTGGTGATCCATTTAAGGATACATCCGGACCATCATTAAATATCTTAATTAAGTTAATGTCGGTGGTGTCATTGGTAATAGCACCATTATTAGTATAAAGGAATTTTAGGAGGATCTATGCGATACTATGAAACATTATATATTCTAAACCCTGAATATGAACAGGAAAGAATAGATAACATTTTAAAGGAAGTTGAAGAAGAGGCTAGCAAATTTAGCAAGGTTATAAACCATAGTGTTTGGAATAAAAAACGACTGGCATACCCGGTTGATAACCATAAATATGGATTTTATGTACTCTTGCAATTCGAGTCAGAAGACCAAGGATCTTTGATTAGTTTTGATAATTATTTGAAGCTGAATAAGTTTATTTTGCGTTATCAAAATGTCCGTCTTGATGCACAGCCGGAAAAAATCGAAGTTGATGATATTATGAAAACAAGCAAAGCAAAACAAATAATAGAAAACAGTCAGGAAAATATTGAAACGGAAAAAACACCTGATGAAAATAAAAACAAGGACGCTGAAGAAGCGACTGAAACAGTTGAAGAAGAAACTTCAGCATAATAATTAAGCGAGGAAATGATGGCATTCGTAAGTCGTAAGAAGTATTGTTATTTTAAAGAAAACGGGATCACAAATATCGATTATAAAGATGTTAAGTTGCTTAGACGTTTTGTAACAGAACAAGGTAAGATTATGCCTAGGCGAGTTACAGGAACGAGCGCAAAAATGCATCGGAAATTGATTCGAGCAATTAAACGAGCAAGAAACATTGCTCTAATGCCTTATACGCAATTAGGCGATAGTTAAATAATTCAATAACCAAAAGGAATTAAACAATGGACATAATATTACTTCAGGATGTAGATCTCTTGGGTACTACCGGTGATATTGTAAATGTAAAACCGGGTTTTGCTCGAAATTTTCTCTTCCCCAGAGAGCTGGCGTTGCGGGCTTCAAAACGTAATCTGGCAATAGCAGACGAACGCAAACGTAATTCAGAAAAACGTCGCGCACATGATATGAAAATCAATCTTGAACTTTCCGATCAGTTAAAAGATCTGGAAATGACTTTTGAAGTTCAAGTGGGGGAAGAAGAAAAAATGTTTGGTGCAGTAACCACGAATGATATTCACAAAAAATTGGATGAAAAAGGTATTGTTATTGAACGCCATCATATCGAACTGAATGAATCTATTAAAGCGTTGGGCATTTATCATGTTCCGGTACGTGTTTCTGCAGATATGAAACCAGAACTAAAAGTATATGTGATTAAAGCATAAACCAGATAAAAATGATTATATTTAATAGCCCTTGGCAGCAAAGCAGAGGGCTATTTTTTTTACAAAGAATTCTTGCCCGATATTTTAACAGCATCTATTTTCAATGATAATGTTTGCAGAAGTTGCCTTTCCGATCTCTAGTTATACTCAGTTTACGTATAGTATTCCAAAAGAATTCATTGATCAAATTCAAATAGGAACACGCGTAAAAGCGCCATTAGGCCGGAGATTGGTTACGGGAATTGTAGTGTCTAAATCTACTGAATCAGATTATAAAGGTAAGCACAGAAGGATTAAAGAGATTGTAGACCAACAACCGGTTATAGATAAGAAACTGTGGAAACTGGTACAATGGATGAGTAAATATTATTTTACGCCACTTGGACAAGTTGTTAAAACAGTTTTGCCAGCAAAGCTCTCTACACATTATTCACCGCCCACAACACAACGCGTTACGTTTCAGTCTTTCGGTCAGAATATAGAAATGTTAAAGAAAAGAGCTCCGCGCCAAGCAAAAATATTACAATACCTTTCGGATCAAGAAAATGCAATTCCAATTGCTGCACTGAAACAAATGGTAAGCAATCCTAATACAGTGTGTAAAACGTTATTTGAAAAAGGCCTCGTTACGCTAGATGAAATAACGAATTTGCCTGATGTGACGGGGTTTACATTTTCAGAAATACATAAGGAAATTGCATTCACGGTTGAACAACAACTGGCCATTGATGATTTAAGTACAAAATTGAATTCAGGGGAATTCAGCCCAACGCTACTGCATGGCGTGACGGGCAGTGGAAAAACGGAAATATATATTGAAATAGTGCGTCAAGCGTTAGCAATGAATAAATCTGCAATATTATTACTTCCAGAAATATCATTAACGCCGCAAATAGCCGGTCGGTTTAGAGCAGTATTTGGTGATCAAGTTGCGTTGTGGCATTCAAAATTGCCCCATGCCGCCAGAGCATGGACATGGAAACAAATTTGTGCAGGGGAATTTAAAGTTGTCATCGGGGCCAGAAGCGCCGTGTTCGCTCCATTAAAAAATATAGGAGTTATCATTATTGATGAAGAACAGGAATCTTCATTTAAACAGGAATCTCCCGCTCCGAGATATCATACCAGAGATGTTGCTCTAATGCGGGGGAAGCTGAATAATGCGGTTGTTATCATGTCTAGTGCAACACCAAGTCTGGAAAGTTATTATAATCATATTCAGGGAAAATATTCATATTTAAAATTAAATGAAAGATATGGCGGAGCGCCTTACCCTCAAGTCCATATTGTTGATATGATAAAGGAGCAGGAAGAAACTGGCAAGTTTCAGCAAGTTCTTTCTAGTCAACTACAGAAAAAAATAGAAAACACACTTGCCAAAGGCGAGCAGGTGATACTGCTACAAAACAGAAGGGGTTTTGCTCCGATTATGAGGTGTGGAGATTGTGGTTATGTTGAATCATGCAGCCAATGTGAAATTGCACTAACATACCATAGTCATGAACGCGCAATGAAGTGCCATTTTTGTGGATTTGAAACACGTAATATTGCTACTGCATGTTTAAAATGTACAAGCATCAATATGAAGCTTCTTGGTATTGGCACACAAAAAGTTGAAGATATTATTCATGAACAATATCCGGATATAATAATTGCAAGAATCGATATGGATACTGCACGAAATATTTCTACGCTTACAAATATATTAGAAAAATTTTCTAAAGGAGAAATTCACATATTGATTGGTACACAAATGATTGCCAAGGGATTAGATTTCGATAATGTAACTTTGGTAGGGATTGTGAATGGTGATACAGGTCTTTTTTTACCAGATTTCCGTTCTGGAGAAAAAGTGTTTCAACTTCTTTATCAGGCAGCAGGACGTTCAGGAAGAAGAAGACCTGGCGAAGTCATTATCCAAACATATAACCCCGATAATCCTGTATTAAAACATGCGGCAAAACTGGATCAAAAAACATATTATAATATTGCCTTAAGTGAGCGGCAGGAACTTAATTATTCACCGTTTTCATGGATGCTTCGCATAGAAATTCAAGGGATAAAAAAAGAACATGTGGCAACGCATGCTGAAAAAATAAAAAGAAAATTACACCCTTCTCCAAGGGGAATAGAAATATTAGGACCAGCAAATTGTTATCGGGAACGATTACGGGGGAAATATCGTATGCATATCATGCTAAAGTCAGATAAAGCCCATGATAGTAATGGTAAAAAGTTGCATGATTATTTGCAAAAACGAATGTCTACAAAATTATTCGATTCACTGCCTTCAAGTATAAAAGCATTTGTTGATGTAAATCCGATGTCAGTCTTATGAAAGGTGTTCTTTTTAGTATCTTATTAAGCGCATTATCTGCAGGAGTTACATTTCCTGGTTTAGAAAACTGGTATCATCCACACCGCATATCACTTACAGGCGCTGGCGGGACTGTTTCAAATGTAACTTCTGATATAATTAACCCAGCGGCTCTATGGTCATTACCAAGGCTGTTTGAGGTTAGTTTTGTTTCTTATCCTGCTGATATTACTGCGCAATCAATCCATTTGTCTTTACCAGGAAAACAATCTGTAACTGTGTATGGATTGCGTCAAATTAACTATGGTTTGTTTGATGGCCGGGATGAGCTAAACCAAGAGACAGAAAATTATTCAGCAACAGATACGTGGTTAAATTGGGCTGTAGCAGGGCACTCTTCACGATGGCCATTATCCTGGGGTATGTGCGCAGGGTTCTTTATCAGTTCCCTTGATGATAAGCAAGCAGTATTATTCACCTTTTCCAGTGGTATTATAATCAATTCTAAAAAGCTTAAATTAAAATTAGGAATCAGTTTAATTAATGCTGGTTCTGTACTAAAAAAATATTCAGAAAGCGAAGAAGAACTCCCTACGGCACTCGTCCTTTCTTTATCTAAAAAACTCGCATACTTACCCTTGTCATTATCGGTTGATCTTTATAATCGATTAAGTAAAGAAACGGCGGAAATTCGATTGGGGGGCGTTTTTAAGCTCCCGTATCAATTGCAATTAAAATTTGGAACATCTATAAATCGATTAAAACAATCAAAACATGACAACCTTGCTAAAGACTTTTTTGCAGACACTGGTTTTGGTATAGGTTGGGATTATGATATATATCATTTTGAAACGGGAATGTATTCCTACGGTCCCGGCGGTTTTATATCCGGACTAGCTGTGGGCATCAATTTTTGATGCGTGTTTAACAAACGAATATCATACTTCATTAAAGGATGTTTGCTGATACCGATCTGTTTGTTGGCAAACGGACTTGATGTATATTATAATCTTGATATCTATTTTCATCCAAGTTCTAACCAATCGGAAGGGTATATTGAAGGTGTGAACCATGTTCGCATTGTGAATAATTCCCAGACAGAATTAAAAGAATTATATTTTCATACTGCAGGAAATCATGACCTAAATAAAATTCCATTAACAGAAATTATAAAGGTGCGCTGTTCTCATTTGGGACATATTAGTGGACAAGACAGTCTGGTGATGAAAATTGGCTTGTCTCCCCCGGTTCAATCTGGAGAATCTGTCATTATTGATATTTCTTTTAAAACACAATTTTCTACAAAAAAGGATATGTACTTATCCACACAAGGCACTCGAAAAGATACGACTATATACAATGCGATTTCATTTTACCCGGTGCTTGAATATTATTATAGAGACGGCTGGCATTCTAAAAACTATCATAATTCAATCAAGCCCTATACGAATTTTGCTAAATATGATATTTCTTTATCAGTGCCTAGAGATATACTTGTAAGCTCATCGGGAAAAGTTATAAAACTAAATGAAACGGAAACGGGGCATGTCAAATATATTATTAGGGACGACTATTCATTATCATTTAGTGCGTTGTTTGTACGAGGGATGATAAAAACGAAAATAAATATAAACGGTATTAAAGTTGAAATTATTTCATCTCGAAGTCAATCTAAACATATTCAAAAAGTTGTTGAACGCCTGAAAATATTAATACCTTTTTACGAAGAGCAATTTGGTAATGCATTAATGGATAAACTGGTCATCGGCATTGGATATGATATCGGCGCTAGAGTAATTACAGAAAATAATTATTTGATTTTTCAGGACGTTATTGATGACGAACACGTATTAGATCACGAATTAGCACATCAATGGTTTGGCCATTCAATTCAAACAGATTATTATACCGAAACGTGGTTGAATGAATCATTTGCTGAATACGCAAGTTGGCTATTTGCCCAGTCTCAAAAGAAAAAATCAGACCCGTTTACATTTACTGAACCAATCCCGGATTTAAATATTTGGACAGATCTAAAAGCAATGGGTATTGAAGATTGGACACAGTTTTTAATGGATGTCATTGGACAAAAATCGCTCCCCCCTGTTTATCGCCCCGGTAAACAAATAAATTGGGAAGCCGCTGCTAATATTTACAGCAAATATATTGTGGGAAACCATGCTCTTCAAACCCTGCAGGCAACAGTAGGTGATTCCATTATGAAAAAGATTGTGTATGATTATTGTATAATGTTTAAAGGAAAAACAGCTAGCACAGAAAATTTTATTCAAGCTATTAATAAATATACAGATAATCAAATAGCCGATAATTTCAGATTGGCACTTACTACTAATCTGAAGTCAGACATTGAGATACAAAACGTTGAAACTAATTATAATAAAAATAGAGTTTGGAATAATAAAATCACCACATCGTTTGAAGGTAGCTGGATAATGCCGATTGATATTTTGTTCATTACTGAACATGGTGATAGCACACTAATGAAACAAGTAGATATTATTACGAATAATATTATTGAATTAAACACCTTGTCTCCTCTCGCATCCGTGGTGTTGGATCCAAATAAACGGCTATTTGACGATAACCGCTTTAATAATCGGTGGCCTCGCCGAATTTCATTATTGCCCGAATATGGATTACCAAGCTGGGAGACATATAAAGTCTATTACAGGCCTAGAATTAAACGCGATTGGCGTGGGAATTGGCGTACAGGATTAAAATTCTCTGGAGGTATTGGTATAAATATGATGCCAATCATACCTGCTTTTTATCAAAATTTATTTGATCTGGAAATCACATTTTCAACCGGAGTTCCAGAATATAATTGGGGAGGGAGAATCAATTATAGAACACCATTGAAATCTACAGTTAATACCTATTGGGAAATGGAAACCGGTTATGAGTATCCAAAGAAATGGACAAAAATTTCGTTCAATAATTATGTGAGTGAGCCTAAATATTTTGCAGCTTACGGGGAATCCTTTTATTCTAGATTAACGACCACATTTACCAATACTGAATATACTCAAGCTGATTCAGGCAACTGGTGGTCATCGGGTCGCAGCATGAGATTGAAAGAGAAATGGACTCTTTTTTCATATACTTCAGATCAGCGTTATCTTATGGAAGCTCATTTACTTGGCGGATTCCAAGACGAAGACACTTTTTATAATTTTGGCCTTTCTGCTGATATAGAAACACATAAAGTCGCAGGATATATTATACGATTACATGGTGAAGCTGGGTTTGTTTGGGATGAGCGAACAAGTGATGAACTTTCTTATAGGCTATTATATGTCCCAAAAGTGTGGCAGCAGCGTGAAGGTCAAATTCCTCTTTTTCGGGGAGTTTCCGAAATCGAGAAAGAATGGCAAAACAACATTTTCAGCAGTGGTTTTAGCATTGGGTGGGAAACAAATACAGTGGCATGGCCCATGGTCTATATTGATGGAGCAGTCGTAAGCGATTATGAAGGATCATTTATGGATCGTATCGATCAATTAAGTAAAAGTAATAATGTATATATTACCGCCGGAATTGGGTTGGAGTCCCAAACTATGATGGAAATTGGTCTATATTTCCCCTTTTGGGTTTCGCATCCAGTCGGAGGTGAAAATAATCTAGCCATGAGAATGCTTATGCAATGGGGGTTCTATTTTTAAATAATTTTGGATATATTATAAATTGAATAGTTAAAATTATTAGGTTTATTTGGGTATATATTAAAATATTATTGTTTTATAGATATATATCATTATAATTTGTTGTTAATGTTTGATTCAAAAGATTTTCAAATCCTCACTATTCTACAGAAAAATTCGCGAACAACTGCTAGTGAAATCGCCGAGCGAGTAGAGATGTCAGTACCAGCCGTAGCCGAACGTATCAAAAAACTATCAGATAATGGTATTATCGAATCGTTTACAGCAAAATTAAATGCAAAGGAATTGGGGTTCGACCTTTCTGCGTATATTGCCGTAGTTAGCTCATCCTCTGAACATTATGAAGAAACTATACAAAAGGCGATAAATCAACCAGCTGTTATGGAGTGTCATTCCGTTACAGGAGATGGGAGTCATATGCTAAAAGTGATGGTGAGAAACTCTTCAGATCTTGAGAAACTCCTCCGACAAATACAATCCTGGCCTGGAGTGATTAGGACCCATACGTCTGTGATTATGAGTACGTATAAAGAAGGGTTTGATTTGGATTTAACTTCAATAAATAACACATAACAAAGGGAAAAGTCATGGGAAAAGTAAAAGCAGAATACATATGGATAGATGGTCATAAACCGACATCTAAACTCAGATCTAAAACCAAGGTACTTGAGGGTCCAGTTACCAGTTTAGAGGATATCCCCGAATGGAGCTTTGATGGGTCGAGTACAATGCAGGCCGTAGGAAGCGATAGTGATTGTTTGCTTGTTCCTGTATATTATATAAAAGATCCTATTCGCGGTGAAGATGATATTCTGGTAATGAATGAAGTCCGCCAACCAGATGGGTCTGTCCATGAATCGAATACTCGGGCGAGGTTAGCGGAAATCGCAGAAAAGTTTAAACATCATGAACCTTGGTTTGGCATTGAGCAGGAATATACATTTTTTGTAGGACGTTCTCCATTGGGATGGCCTGAAGGTGGCTATCCGGCCCCTCAAGGCCCATTTTATTGCGGTGTGGGTGCCGATGAAGTATTTGGCCGTGATATCGTTGAAGATCATATGGAAGCCTGCTTGGAAGCCGGAATAGAATTTTCTGGTATCAATGCAGAAGTTATGCCCGGCCAATGGGAATTTCAGATCGGGCCTGTAGGTGCAACAGATGCGGGGGATCAACTATGGTTAGCCCGCTGGTTATTATATCGTATTGCTGAAGAATACGGTGTTAATGCCACCCTTCATCCAAAGCCTGTCAAGGGTGATTGGAACGGTGCCGGTGCACACACCAATTTCAGTACAAAATCCATGCGAGAAAGTGGTGGAATTAAAGTAATTGAAACCGCCTGTGAGGCATTAGGAAAAAAACATGATGAACATATTGCTGTGTATGGAGCGCATAATGAGGAGCGCTTAACCGGACTTCACGAAACGTGTTCAATTTCCGAATTTCGATATGGGGTGAGTGACCGTGGTGCTTCTATACGTATACCCATGGCCACAGCGAAAGATGGATACGGGTATTTAGAAGACCGTCGGCCATCTGCCAACATGGATCCTTATTTAGTCTGCGCAGCATTGATAGAAACGTGTTGTGATTAGTTAATTAGATCCTCATATATTAATAAACAAACCCCCGCTTTGCGGGGTTTTTGTTTTAGTTAAAGATTCTTGGAAAAATGAAATAGAATATCTATGCTCTCACCGCTTATGAATACAATAAAAATAATATTAACAGTTTTAATAATTCTGATTTTTGGATGTGACGATGCGGGTGATAAACCAAAAGAAAAAGACCACACTGTTATTGGCCGTGATTCGTGGAAAATTGTACAAGAAGATATTTTTGCTTCAAACTGTGTTGACTGTCATACAGTTGGCACATCCTTTGCAAATCAATCCGATTTATTACTGACCCCTGATGTGGCGTATGATCAGCTTATGAATCATCCAGTAAACAATCAAAGTGCGTTGGATAATAATCTAGAGAGATTGGGCACAGAAGGATTAAGCAGTTTGTATAAGAGTTTTTTGTGGGAAAAAATAAATGCACCCGATAAAGAGCACTTTTATGGTGAACACCCTCATTATGGCTCATTGATGCCGTTGGGAATGCCTTATTTAACCAATGGGCAGTTAGAATTTATTCGACAATGGATTGTAGCAGGAGCACCTGAATCGGGAGTTGTGGCTGATTCTTCATTATTTGATGACACAACTCGTTTTGTAGAAGTTGAATTTGCCCCTCTAACTCCTCCGGAAAATGGTATTCAAGTGCACGTAGGCCCTTTTGAAGTACAGCCTCATTATGAACGCGAATTTTTAAACTTCGTGAATATTGATACATTAGATGAGGTTTATATTAAACAATATGAAATTTCTATGCGCTCAGGTAGCCACCATTTTATTTTATATACTTTCACAAATGTTGTCCCTCCGATGCTTGTTCCTGATCCAGGTGAGTATAGAGACTATCGGGATGCCAATGGCAACTATCTAATAAACAATCTAGCGATTACCTCTTACCATGTTTATTTTGCCGGCACACAATGGCCATATATGAATTATCATTTCCCTCCAGGAGTCGCATTAAAGGTGGATATAAATAATGGGTTAGATCAAAACTCCCACTATATAAATAGAACGGATGAAGTGCAAATTGGAGAAGTCTACACTAATATTTATTTTGCTGATCCATCAGAAGTAGAACACGAAGCACAAGTAATGTTTATAAATAAAACAGATTTTGAATTGCCTCCTCACGAAATAACAACACTAGAGCATACTATTTCTGTAGGTGAGCGCATACATATATTCCAATTGTTCTCCCATGCTCATGAACATTTGCTAGAGTTCTCCGTGGAAATTGTTGGCGGTGATCGGGATGGCGAGCTAGTTTATTTTGCCTACGATTGGGAACACCCCCCAATCCTTGATCTAGATCCTCCCATAACGTTGGAAGCGGGTGAAGGATTGAAATTGAATGCTACATACGATAATTGGACCGATAAAACTCTTCGGTTTGGATTATTGGGCGAAGATGAAATGATGATTCTCTTCGGCTATTATTATACTGATTAATAAATTTTTAGACGTTTATCCTTGATCTGTTATTTTATACGAAAAGGGCTCCCCTTCTTTTTTCTTTTCACGTTACTTTTTGCAGAAAATAACTACCCCATTATTCTTGTCCATGGTTTTATGGGCTGGGGAAGTAATGAAATGTCCGGGTATAAATATTGGGGAGGTAAAAATGATTATGAAGCCTATCTTCGCCAAGAAGGTTTTGAAGTATTTACAACATCTGTTGGGCCAGTTTCTTCCAATTGGGATCGTGCAGTAGAATTATTTTATCAGATTAAAGGCGGTCAAGTTGATTACGGTCAAAACCATTCAGAAAAATATGGATTGATACAAAAACCTCCAGAAAAAATATTTGCTGGGTTATATCCGCAATGGGATAAAGAGCATCCGATACATATTATCGGACACAGTATGGGCGGGCAAACTGCTAGGATGCTGCAATATTTATTAGAAAATGTAATATATCAGGACGAGGAAGAATTGATTCCTGAAACCAGCTTTTTAATGAGTAAAATACATGAAGGTTGGATTGATTCCATCACATCAATTTCTACTCCTCACGATGGGACAACTCTTTCAAATATCATTACAAAAGGAATTCCTTTTCTGCAGGATATTATTGGCATTGCTGCAGTGGTGGGAAATAATTTTTATGATTTTGATCTTCAGCAATGGGGTTTTGATAAACAAGAAGAAGAAACGTGGGCCGCTTATTACAGGCGCATGCGAGAACATAAAGCCTGGGGTACAAAAAATATGTGCGCATGGGATATCAGTATAGAAGGTGCGCGCAAATTAAATACCATAGCCCCTGCCAATTCGAATATATATTATTTTTCATTTTCTACTGCAAATACGCGATTGGATAGTTCTAGTGGATTTCATGTGCCCAACAAAACTATGAGCTTGATTTTACGTGCTAATGCACGGGCGATGGGTCGAAATAAAGCATATTGGGCTGATGGCTCTGCTACGGATTCTACCTGGTTTCAAAATGACGGTATAGTGAATACAGTTTCTCAATATGGTCCTACAAGTGGCTTAAATGGAGCTGATCCTATCGCAGAGTACCGTTTAGATGAATTATTAATTCCAGGTCAATGGTATCATATTAAAACAATAAATATGGACCATAAATTTCCTCTTGGTCACGGTCTCGAAGTTGAAGAAGATATTAAAGAAATGTTAGAATTATTAGATCACCATTGTAGGTTGTTATCTTCTCTCCCTATTCACAAAGAATGAAAATGATCCTGAAGCAATTTCCATTATATTTAACAAATATAATTTTTTTGCCAACCAAAGGTAAGCGCTTCATAAATATATTTTTGATTTGATAGATAAATATGTAAAATGATATTATGATTAATATAAACGATTTTAAAAAAGTGGAATTACGTGTGGGGACGATTATTTCTGTAGATGAATTTTCTGAAGCAGAAAAACCAGCCTTTAAACTTAAAATTGATTTTGGAGGGTTTGGTATAAAACAATCCAGCGCTCAAGTAACGGAACATTATTCTTCTGATGATTTATTGAAAGAACAAGTCGTAGCTATTGTGAATTTTCCTCCAAAGAAAATCGCATCTTATACATCAGAGGTCCTTATTCTTGGTGTGGATGGACACAAAGGAGGTATTATGCTGCTTGTTTTGGATAAACCTATCCAAAATGGAGCAAAAATAAGCTAATATTGTTTTATCACTAATATTATTTGTAATATACAAGTATGGAATTTGGTGAACTTCTTAAATTATTCCTTTTAGATCTGCAGCGCTTATTCAGATCAAAAATTGTGGATGGTGAACTAACTCTCTCACAGATATTACTCATATCGTGTATACCAGACGAAAGCATTGATATGACTTCTTTAGCTCAACAAATAGGTGTGGATAATAGCACTCTCACTCGCTTGGTTGATATTTTGATTAGGCGCGATTGGGTTTTTAAAACAAAAGACACGATTGATAAGCGTATTACATTATTAGGACTTACTCAAAAAGGTGAAGACATTCAGAATAAAATTGAAGACCGCATCGATTATTATGGGGATATGGTTTATGAATCAATAGCCGTAGAAGATCGGGATGAGGTTAAAGAAATATTGTCTTCATTTCACTGGACACTTTCAAAAATGTTAATGAAACATGAATAATATGTATAATACAAATAAAATAACTGAACAGCTTATAACATGGTACAGTAAACATAAAAGAGATCTCCCCTGGAGACATTCGAAGGATCCGTATAAAATATGGTTGTCTGAAATTATGCTTCAACAGACTCAGGTTAATACAGTTATACCCTATTATAAGAAATGGCTTAATAAATATCCTACATTAAAAGATGTTGCTCATGCAGCCGAAGGTGATTTATTGAAAACATGGGAAGGCCTGGGATATTATAATCGATGCAGGAATTTTAAGAAAGCATGTGATATTGTTTTGTCTGATTATAAAGGAAAAGTTCCTACTGATTTTCATGCTTTTATCAAAATGCCTGGTGTGGGTGAATATATTGCAGCCGCTGTTTTATCTATTGTTCACGATAAATCTTATCCTGCCTTGGATGGTAATATTATGCGTGTTTTGTCTAGGTTTATGAAGAAGAAAACATTATCACGCTATAATAAAAAAGTTATTTATAATCATATTTGTAAGTGGATGAAGTTTGGATCACCTGGGGATATAAATCAGGCGCTCATGGATATTGGAAGCCAAATTTGTAAGCCAAATCAAGCACATTGTTATAAATGTCCTTTAGAAAATTCATGTAGAGCAACCAAAACAAATTTACCTGAATCTTATCCAACTACTAAACAGAACAAACACATCCCTAACTATGATGTAGTCACGGGTATAATCTGGGACCGCGATCAATTTTTAATTCTCCAACGCAACGAGATGAACCATTTGGGTGGATTGTGGGAATTCCCCGGTGGAAAAATGAAAAATGGTGAAAACCAGAGTGAGGCTCTGATTAGAGAAATAAAAGAAGAATGCGGTTTAGAGGTATATGTGAAATCAAAAATTGGCAGTATAAAACATGTTTATAGTCACTTTTCCATTCATATGACAACATTCCATTGTGTTTCAAAAAACAACACAATTATAAAAACGACTCAACCTTATAGGTGGATAAAGCCTATTCAAATAAAGGATTTACCTTTCCCTAAGGCTAATCATAAACTATTTTCTATTCTGAATAAACAAGGTTGGCATGTTTAGAACTATCGTATCTATCATATTATGGCCTTTGGCATTAACAGTATTTGTTTTAGGAGCATTTGTATATATACTGTTAACCTTTATTTTCAAGCCCACCCAATTATACCCTGTAGCAAACATAGTATGCAGATTGATGTTATTAGCAGGGGGGCAATGGCTAAAAGTGGAAGGTCGGCGGCCAGACAAAAACGGCCAACCATATCTCTATCTGTTTAATCATGAGTCATTAATGGATGCATTTATGTTAGGTGGTTCAGTTAAACATTATATTACTGCTGTGGGTGCTGAATATCAATTTTCTTACCCTATTTGGGGAACCCTTGCAAGGCGCCATGGCGCCATTCCTATCAAACGGGATAAATTAACAAAAGCTATCTATAGTTTAGATAAAGCAGAAGAAGCTATTCGGAAAGGAATCTCATTTATTATTTCTCCGGAAGGTACCCGAACGTTATCAGGCCAACTTGGGGAATTTAAAAAAGGACCTTTTCATGTTGCCTTGAATACGGGTGTAACGATAGTTCCCGTAGCGTTGATGGGTGCGTATGAAGCAAAGAAAAAAACGGACTGGCGGCTATCTCCAGGCATACTGACTATTCGTTTTGGAGAGCCCATAACTGCAAATCAATATAAATCTTTGGATATTGATACACTCAGAGCTCATCTACGAGAAAAAATTCAACAATTAATAGATAACAAAAGTGAAGGAATAAAATGATGATAACATGTTTTGGGTGTGAAGTCTCAATTTTAACTATTATTCAATCATTAATTGGATTTTTTATTGCTGCTGCTTTAGTTCAGTCCGGTTTGGATAAAATAACCGACCGCAAAGGAAATATAGATTGGCTGATGGGCCATTTCAGTAAAACCTTTTTAAGCAGTAGTGTTTCTATCATGTTAACAGTCGTTACACTACTTGAATTAGCAGGTGGTTTATTATGTGGTATAGGTGCTTTGATGGTGTTATTCGGAGAATGTTCTCTTTGGCTGATGTATGGCTTAACCATATCAGGAGTTAATTTTCTAATGCTCTTTTTTGGACAGCGAATTGCCAAGGATTATGAGGGAGCGGCCGTATTGGTTGGTTATTTCATTTTGGTTATACTGGGATTATTGACATTCACTATTTAAGAAAGGAAAAATCATGAGTACAAAAATCACACTTAAGAGTATTAAAGAATACAATAAGGCAGCTGTAAATAATCCCCAAGTTCGTTTAGCTCGAAATGCTGCAGTTCGCGGCGACGTGATGGACTTGGCAATGGATTGGGAAGCTTTTCGAAAAATTGATCACACGTTTTCTGAAATGGTTAGTGGACAGATGAAAGTAACCAATCAGAAATCCAGCGGACGATGTTGGGGCTTTGCTGGTTTGAATCTGTTTCGTGTGCATTTAGGCAGGAAGTACAATCTGAAACAATTTGAATTCAGTCAAAATTATTTTATGTTTTGTGATAAATTGGAAAAATCCAATTATTTTTTGGAAAGTATTATTAAAACGATTGATGAGCCGTTAGATGGGCGTTTGGTTATGCACTTGCTTGCTGATCCAATCCAAGACGGCGGCCAATGGCACATGTTTGTAAATCTCATTGAAAAATATGGAGTGTTACCCCAATCTGTCATGCCGGAAAGTTTTCAATCTAGCCAGTCTATGCGGATGAATCGGATGATCACCAGAAAACTAAGGGGATTTGCGAAGGATCTACGGTCTGCCGGGCAAAAAGGAGCCTCCATAAAAAAACTGCGTGATTTAAAAAACAATATGCTTGGCACTGTCTATCAGATGTTGACTATTAACTTGGGGTCTCCGCCAGAGAGATTTGAATGGCAAATCCGTGATAAAGATAAAAATTTCCACCGATTTGATAATTTAACCCCAAAGAAATTTTTCAGTGAACATGTGGGATTAAACCTGAAAGATTATGTGTGTTTGATAAACTGCCCTATGTCCGATAAATCATATAATGAAGTATACACTGTGGATTTTCTGGGAAATGTAATTGAAGGAGAAATAATTCGATATTTGAACCTGACTTCAAAAAGATTGAAGACTACAGCTGTTGAATCAATTCAAAAAGATGATCCTGTTTGGTTTGGGTGTGATGTAGGAAAACATTTTCATCGAAATTTAGGTGTTATGGATATGGATATATTTGATTTTGAATTATTTTACAGTACTCGTTTCCCCATGACGAAAGCGGATCGACTTGAATATGGCGATAGTCAAATGACACATGCCATGTTGTTTACAGGGGTTGATCTAGACGCTAAAGGTAATCCTAGAAAATGGCGGGTGGAAAACAGCTGGGGGGATAAACGCAGTGAAAAAGGGTACGATATTATGACAGACTCGTGGTTTGATGAGTATACATACGAAGTGGTGGTTCATAAAGATTATATCACTCAAGACGAGCAGGACACGTATGATCGTGAACCTGTCCATTTACATCCTTGGGATCCAATGGGTGCTTTAGCCCAATAATGAATGAAAGACCTCTACTTATTAAATCCTGAAATAACATTTCTAAATCACGGTTCTTTTGGTGCATGTCCAAAACCGGTTTTTGAGGAATACCAACGCTGGCAGCATAAATTGGAACAGCAACCCGTTGAGTTTATGGCCAGGGATATTTATGATTACTTAAAAGAAGCTCGCGATTCTTTAGGAAAATTTGTAGGCTGTTCTGGTGATGATTTAGTCTATGTCACCAACCCTACAACTGCCGTCAATACTATCATCCGCAGTTTAGATTTTGGTCCGGGAGATGAGATTTTGACTACAGACCAGGAATACGGAGCGCTCATTCGTACTTGGAATCAATATGCTGATAAGCGCGGGTTTAAATTAGTTGAACATGTTACTCAATTTCCAATGACAACTCATGAAGATTTTGTGAACAAATTTTGGTCTGATGTAAACGAAAAAACGAAAGTAATTTTTATTAGTCAAATAACAAGCGCAACCGGAGTGATTTTACCCGCCGAGGAAATTTGCCGCCGGGCAAAGGCAGAAGGAATTATGACAATAATAGATGGAGCTCATGTGCCGGCACATATTCCTTTAAGTATTTCTGAAATGGATCCGGATGTATATGTTGGAGCGTGCCATAAATGGTTATCGGCACCAAAAGGGTCTTCATTTATGTATGTGAAAAACTCATTACAAGAGAATGTTAATCCTTTAATAATTAGCTGGGGGTCAGAGGTTGACCCGTCTCCTTCGCCTTTTATTTATGAAAATCAATATCAAGGAACGTGGGACCCGAGCGCATTTTTAACAGTGCCGTCAGCTATTCAATTTCAGATTGACAATGATTGGGAATCTGTCAAAAAACGGTGTCGTAATTTGACACAAGAAACACGGGACAGGGTTTATGATATTATTAAAACTGAACCCATTTGTCCGAATAATGACGAATGGCTGGGTCAAATGTCCAGTATTATAATCAATATAGAAAATGGATTGGAATTTAAATGGATGCTGCTGGATAAATATAAAATTGAAATGCCAATTTATCAGTGGAAAGATAAAATTTTATTTCGGATATCTTTCAATGCCTATAATGATGAAAAAGATGCGGATAGACTGATTGAGGTTTTAGAGGAAATGTTTTAACGAATAAACTCACAGTAAATACCGATGTTTGATTTTGGATGGTGGATGTTTGATTCATCCATAATCCAAAATTTAGAATCCATCATCATAGTGTGTCCGGTGGAGTGGGGGTTATGCAACATTTATTACTCAATGCTTAAATCAGTAAGTGAATAAACATCAAAACCATCAAAAAACCTACCCGTTGAACCATTTTCGGTTAATTCTACCATTCGTAGAATTGTAACATCTCTTTGAATTAGACCTTTTTTACTTATTAAATCAGTAATCCAAATATCATCATCCCATTCACCGTCATGATCCATATCATATAAAAATTTTATTTCAAAGCAATCAAAAGTACCAAGACCATCTAATTCAACATCAATTCTACTGATAACCTTTTTATCCATTCGCCAGGGATTATTATCTTGTCGATATGTCCACTGTGCATCAACTTCTATCGGATACAGCAATGATTTTACTGGTGGGTTTTCATAATAAATTGAATCAGAAACAACTCTATAATTGGGTGCAAACTGTTGTACAAAGTTCGAAAGATGGCGAAAATCATTAAACTCCAAACCTTTAAATGAAATTGATTTTTCAAGATAAATCTTTGGTAAAACTATCCCACCAATAGATTTATGAGCATACATAAATAAACCATCATCATTGTTTTTATAATATTCGATACCAATTGCTGGTTCTATTTGACCGCACTCTGTTTCAGTTGTATAAAACTCAAATGTTTCTAAAGTATCATTAAGCGATAATACACCTGTAATAGTAACATTAATATCAGCTGTAATTGTTAGTGTATCTTCATAAACTGGATTTTCCACTGTTGAATCGGGATAAAAATAAAGACTCCATTCTCTTGAATATTCCCAATTGTTTCCAACTGAAAGAGGATAAATAAATTCATCAACATTTTTATCTTCTTTGTCGCAAGAAATGATGGGTATTAGTAGAATTGAAATTCCGGTGATTAGGATAAAGTTTTTAATGGTAGGTCCTCCTTTTTATGTTGTATAACGAGGTAGCTCTGCGGCGTGTTTGACTAACATTTTCTTTACTCTAAATTTCATTTTATCTTTCTGACTCAGTTTCCACGCTACCTGCCCACCACGTCCGTAGCAGCGTGTGTTGGGTGATGATATCATCTCAAATTAATCTATACTATTTCTATTATTAACAAGAAAAATCACAGCGATTCGAGAAACGTTACAATATCCTCATGAAATGTAAATTCTGCTGAATTATAACCCTCACGTGTCAATCGTATTTGACCTGAGTGATCAATTATAACTAAACCGGGGAGACCAGCGAATCCAAATGCAGTATGTGCCTTTCCCTTTCGATCAAATGTAAAGGGTAGTTTATATCCACGTTCATCAACAAAGGCTTGAATTGACTCTGGAGTATCATTACCTGTGTCATTCGCAACTATAAGTATCAATACATCATCTCGATCCTTCAAATCATAGTAAATAGCTTCAAGCTCGGGAAGTTCTGCAATACAGGGTGCACACCAAGTAGCAAAAAAATCTAGTAGCACTATTTTACCATTCAGTGATTGCATAGGATAGGAACTTCCATCAAGTCGTTCTAAAGTAAATTGTGGTGCTGGGTCATTTCGGAATTGGTTGAGCGAGTTTGCAATTTCTCTAGGAATATAAGCTGCCCCATACCAAAAGGTTGTCAAAGTCACAATTAATGTAATAATAAGTACTGGATTCTTCCACCGCTTCGACCGGAAACCAAACCAACCAAGTGCAGAAAAACTAATCCATGATAATATATGAGGCCAAAGCGTTGGAAATTCAGGAATCACGAGTATCCAGTAAATAGTTATTATGGGTAACCAAAGTGAGAAAAAGCCGACAAATCCTCCATGTCGCCAACTTCCAATCCAAACTGCAGAGCAGAACAATAAGACTGATCCCACAGCAAGGATCCAACGCATATCATTTGTAATAAAAAGAATCATGGAGAAAGTAACAGTCATTACGAAAAGACCTAATCCAAGAGAGAAGAATAATAAACGATCTCTTTTACTTAATGGGAAAGGATTTGAAATCATACTTTATTCCTTAATTCTTGCGAAATTTCTTCTTTAATATAATTAACAGATAGCTTTATCACCACCCAACTACTTACTATATAGCGGATGTGCAATGTAGCGCTCGAATTGAGCGTGTTATACTGTATTTGCATTAAATTATCCATGTTTTAAATTCCATATAAATATTAGGGATAATTTCGTATAAATAACCATGTCAAAATTATTAGATTAAGTTAGAGATAAAATTCGATTAAGGCATTACAGCTATAGGACAGAGAAATCCTACAAACACTGGATAAAACATTATATCCTATTTCATAATAAAACACACCCAGAAAAGTTGGATGGGAAAGAATTGGGTTGGTATTTTTTGTTTCCCGGTAAATCATTAAGTAAAGACCCGGTTTCCGGTATAATTAGGCGACATCACGTTCATGAATCCAATATTCAGCGTTCTGTAAAAAAGGCAGTTCGAAATGCAGGGATTCATAAACAGGCAGGGTGTCACACCTTTCGTCATTCTTTCGCGACGCATTTATTGGAAAATGGCTATGATATACGTTCAGTTCAGGAATTGCTAGGGCATAAAGATGTGCGCACCACCATGATTTATACCCATGTTATGAAAAAAGGGCCATTGGCCGTTAAAAGTCCACTAGATCCTTAATAATAATTTTTTAAAAAATATACAGACTTGTTAGGGTCAAGGTTATTATTCCTAAAGTATTTCTGCATTTTTTAAAGCAGAATGCCATTGACTCAACTTTGATTTTCTTAAAGTTTCTTCCATTCTAGGAGTAAATATTTGGTAGCATTCTACTTGTTCATCCACTATTGGTTCACCGGCCGCTTTTTTTAATAAGCTGAATACGCCAAATGCTGTTCTGTCTTTCATAGACGAATGGCCAATAGATTTTCCTGTTATATCGGATATGAACTGAAGTAAAGGTTTCCTGGCTCCACCACCACTTGCCGGGACCATTTTATCTGTAAGATTCATGTTCATGGTGTTTAAAATATCATTCACCAAAAAACCGATGGATTCCATTCCAGCTCGAATAATCTCATCATGCGTTGCACCATCCAATTGGTGAAAAATAGTTTCAAATCCACTTTTCCAATACGGTGCCGCCAACCCTGAAAAACCCGGAATCAGAACTCCGTTTGTAGTTGCATTTTCACAACGTGTATCCCATTTCATTATTTTATGGGGAATCTTTAATTCATCTTCCAGCCAATAAAAAAGAGAATTACACGCATTGATAGATCCTTCAGTAACATAGTGGGTTTCATGTCCATTGGAAAAAAGTACATTATTTAGTAATCCGCTTACGTGTTTTGGAGACTGCCCTGTATGATATAAAACAGATGCAGATGTTCCAAAATTCATTGCCAGAAAATTATCGGTCAATCCTCCTTGTCCAATCAATGCGCTTTGCTGATCTCCTATGATGCAATTTAGAGGCAGATTCCAAGGCTGGATGATTCCAAATTGTTCTGCCGATGGTACAATCGTTGGCAGACAGATTTGATTAACATTGAAAAACGAACACAACTCTTCATCCCACTTCAAATTAGTTATGTCCATAAGTTGAGAGCGACCGGCTATTGTATGATCAATGACAGGCGCTCCTGTCAATTTATGTACTAGAAAAGAGCTTAATGGACCAAACCACACATCTCCATTATCTGCTTTTGATTTAAGACTGGGGTCATTGCGGATTAGATGCTGGTATTTTGCTCCCCCGAAATGAGCACTTAAAGGAACACCGCTTTTTTCATGTATCAGTTGACTGTGATCAGATAATTCATCCGCTATCTTAAAGGATCGACTATCTTGCCAGCTCAAAACAGGAGATTGGGGGGTACATGTTTTTTTATCCCAAAATAAAAAAGTTGAACGTTGAATAGCAATCCCGACACTCTGAATCTTTGAGGAATGCTGTTTTGCAAACTCAACACATTGTTTGATCAATTCGAGGCATGACTCCACAATCTGATTGGCATCGCACTCAACATGACGAGGAGCGGGTCGAGATAATGTGTGTTTAATCCGATGACTAAAAACAACATCATTGATTTCATTAAATAAAAAACATTTTGTTGAGGATGTTCCTTGATCAAGTACAAGGAAAAATGGTGGACCGGATGAAACCGGCACAGTTACTCTGTTACTGAATATTCGTAAAGAGTTTCAAATTCTTCCATTGGCAACATGTGAATGGCATCCCAAGTGAGCTTGGTGCACACCTTGGCACATATTTGGCAGCCGATACATTCATCAAATCGAATTTGTACAGGTGGAATGGGTATGCCATATTTCTCGATGGGCACTGTTTCAATGCAATCAACAGGACAAAAAGGAACGCATACTTGGCATCCGGTACAGTTGTCTTCATCAACGACAGCCATCAATTTTGGTTTTTTTTTCTTTTTATTAATCTTTTCCGCAGGTTCCGGGACAGATTTATAATGTTCGTATTTATATGTTTTTGCCATTTTGCTTCTTTAAGCTATATGTGAAATTATACTGCCTTTGCGTAAAACCAAACGTTAATTCAATTGCCTCAACTGTTTAGAGCTAAGTCCGATTAACCCGATAATGACAGCTCCCAGACCAAATATCAAGAAAAGTGTACGTATTGAAATAACTGCAGCCAGGATACCAACCAGTGCTGATGACATGGCTGTCATGCCAACGACCGCCAAATGAACCATGGAAAATAAGCGACCATGAAATTTATTCGGGGTATTTTTTTGGATAATTGATGTGCGTGATATTGTAATAACCGGTATTCCAAGACCATGAATAAATATCATTACAATAGCCATAGGAACAGAAGGCACCCAAAAAAAGAATGAATATGTAATACCGTCCCAAATAAGTGCTAACAATAAAAGAACACCGTTGCTCAATTGTTGACTGCTTTTGAACATAAACCATGATCCTATGAGCATTCCGCCAGCCATACCCGCTTCCACAAAAGCAAAATCAGAAACACTTCCCCCCAGTGTGGATTTTACAAATATGGGCATTCCTACAATTGCAGGACCCATGATGAAAATATTATGGAAAATGGTCAGGATGATTAAATAACCAATGCTGCGGTGTTTCGTTATGTAGTGTAGTCCGGATTTAAGATGTTGGAGCGTCGCGTGAGTTTCCTGCGCAGGGCGACCTTTGGGTTTAACAATAAACAATAACAAAATGCTTGCTAACAAAAATGATAGCGCATCAAAAATAAATAATTGGTTCAAGGATATTATTCCCAATAAAATACCCGCTATTGCAGGACCGACAAGATAAGCTAACTGTGAACTGGTTGCTATGACAGAATTGACTTTTGTTAATTGATCCTCCGGAACAACTTCGGGTATAAACGCATACAATGCCGGTGGGAACATGGTACCAAAACTACTGCGAAAGAAAGCTAGCATACCAATGAGCAGGGCATCGGCTGTGCCGTAATAAAGTGTAAGAGGAATAATCATAACCGTTAATGATTGACTGATATTGGCAACGTGCATGATTGTTAATCGATTATATTTATCGGCAAACACTCCACCTAGTAAGCCAAAAAGCATTGCAGGTAAATATGCGCTCATTGCCACCAACCCTGTGATTATTGTCGAGCCCGTCAAGTCCAGGATTAACCAAATCAAGGCCAGCTGGTAAACGGCATCACCCATAGATGAAATGAGTTGGGCCAGCCAGAGTGTGGTTACGTTACGGTTTCTCATATATTTTATGGGGAGTAAATTGGCTAGAAATTTAATGTCTAAAATCCTTTCCACCTTTTAAAAAACCAACTAAATTTTCACCTTACATTTTTACAAGAAATACGCAATAGATTTATTAAACAATAATTTAGGAGAAAAGAATGACTTACATAATTGCCGAACCATGCGTAGGAACATGTGATACAGCCTGTGTAGAAGTCTGCCCTGTGGATTGTATTCATGGCCCATACGATAAAACTGGCGTTGGTGAAGAAGCAAAAGCAGATGGGTTTGTTCCAAAGGATGAAGATTCGCTATATATTGATCCTGAAGAATGTATAGACTGTGGTGCGTGTGAACCAGAATGTCCAGTAGAAGCAATTTTTGAAGAAAGTGAAGTCCCTGAAGAATGGAATAAATATATTAGAATCAATTATGAGTGGTTCGGCCAGGAATACAACGGCTGATTCACTCTCCCAATCAATCATAGTTCAAAAAACGGCTGTGACAACACAACCGTTTTTTACCTTCTTATAATTAATGAATAAACAAGAAATATTAAATCTTTTAAAAGAAATTAACTATCCCGGCTTCAGTCGAGATATTGTTTCTTTTGGTATGATTGAAAACGTTGAGATTGATGGGAAAAACGTCTCTATTGCATTAAAAATAACGACTGATAAAGATGAAAAAAAACAAACGGTGGTGGATGCAGTAAAAAATATTTTGCAAGAAACAAATGCATTTGAAAATATAAATGTTACTCTGACAAATCAAGGCCACACGCCACCTCCCACTCAACAGCAAAAAGCACCTGCAGGTCCTACACCCTTGGAAGGAATAAAACATATTGTTGCAATTGCCAGTGGAAAAGGTGGAGTGGGTAAATCAACCGTGGCGGCAAATATTGCAGTTGCACTCACTCAAAAAGGTCACAAAGTAGGATTACTCGATTTAGACATTTATGGACCTTCACTGCCTATAATTCTAGGTTTCAATGAAAGCCCTAAATTAACTCAAGAGAAAAAATTAATTCCACTCGATCGTTATGGTATGAAAGTAATGAGTTTTGGATTTATAAGTGGAAATGAAACTCCTACCATCTGGCGTGGACCGCTTGTTGGCAGAATGACAGAACAGTTTTTCAAAGATGTCCTCTGGGGAGAATTAGATTATTTGATTTTGGATTTACCGCCTGGGACCGGTGACGTTCAATTAACATTGACTCAAAAACTCCGTTTGAGCGGAGCTATTATTGTAACAACTCCACAAGACATTGCTTTGTCTGACGTACGTAAGGGAGCCGATATGTTTCGAAAAGTTCAAACACCTGTTTTGGGAGTTATAGAAAACATGTCTGGATTAGTTATTAAAGGACATATTTCCGGGAGCAATGATGCAAAAATGGATATAGCCGGCATTGGAGATGTCAATGTAGATGAAAATGGTGATTTTGAATTCCAAATAGATATTTTCAAAAAAGGCGGAGGTGTTGTAGAAAGCGATCGCTTGGGCGTTCCTTTATTAGGCGAAATTCCCATAAACAAAGAAATAATGGATGCTACCGATAATGGCAAGCCTCTGGTATTAAGCAACCCCGACTCACCTGTGGCACAGGTGTTTATTCAAATAGTTGACCGTATTCAAACTATTCTGCAATCGTAAAGCCTGGAGGGTATTATGACAGCCCATTTAGGAGATATTCTCGTGTACACGCTTTTGGGCTTTTCTGTTTTGTATCCCTTATTCTTATGGTTCACACCTAGACATAAAATCGATTCTGGTTTTTATAATTTCAATCTTGGCCTTTCTGGAACAATTGGAGGCATGGCATTAATATTGTCATGGGCTACAGATATGGATCAAATGTTTGTATTCGGCATAGCAGGTTGGCTGGGTCTGCACTTATTAGTGACATACTTGTATTGGAATAATGAAAAAATTTCCAATGCAGTTATATCGTTTGTATCATTTATAGGGAGTTTAGTTTTTATCCTTTTTGCAAGATCTATGTTTCCAGATAGTAATCCGTACTTGATAGCTTTTACGGGATATGTCAGCCAGTCAATCCTTGCCGGTGTTATGTTTGCAATGATCCTTGGCCATTGGTATTTAAATGTTATTCAATTACCAATTGTTTTATTGCGTAAAACATCCAATGCTCTGGCGCTTCTTTTAGCCGTAAGGTTAATTTGGAATTTGACCCAATTACAATCACTGACTATTATAGATCAATATGGACAAACGCTTTCTACTTTTCAATATATGATTACTTTAGAAGGGTTTTTCCTCGGTGTTGCATTGTTTTTTGGATTGATTGTTCCACTTGTATTGCATTATTTCATTTGGAATACATTGAAACTCCATGCGACGCAAAGCGCAACGGGATTATTATACATCAGTGTTTTAGTTATAATGATCGGAGATCTTTGCTATAAGTATGTCCTTTTTCAAGATGGATTGTTATTGTGAGTGAAATGAATTTTTCAAAATGTCCTCATTGTGAGTGTGAACATTTTTATCGTCAGAAAGATTTTAATCGCGCAATTGGGTGTTTGGTTATAATGGCAGGAGCCATTTTGGTCCCTTTTACATATGGATTAAGTCTTGCTATTGTTGCTGGTATCGATTGGTTTTTATACAAACGGGTACCGGATGAAGCTGTATGTTATAAATGCAGGGAAGAATTCAAAAATATTGAAATTCCTGAACGCATATTACCTTTCGATCATCATATAGCTGAACTGTATGAGGAACCGGATTGAATAAGGTGCGTTATACTCGTGACAAGTGAAGAGACACTGTTTGTTTATGGATAGTGTAAAGAGTAATTTCGCCCGCTATTTTTATAAATAATCAAATCATTATATGTCAGTTGAATCATTAAGGGAAGTCATAATTAAAAACGGTAATATCCCCAGTCATATTGCTATCATTATGGATGGCAATGGTCGCTGGGCAAAAGAAAAAATGTTACCACGCTTTGCCGGCCATGGCGAAGGGATTAATTCTGTCCGGGAAATCACTCGTGTATGTGGAGAAATTGATGTCAAACATTTGACACTTTATACGTTTTCATCGGAAAACTGGTCCCGCCCTAAAATGGAAGTGTCAGCGTTAATGAAATTGCTACTGAAAACAATAACGAAAGAAGTAAGTGAATTGAATAAAAATAATGTTCGTTTAACCTCTATTGGTGCATTAGAAGAGATGCCAAAAGAAGCCCGTCAGGGAATTCTAGACGGAATAGAAAAAACGAAAAATAATACAGGGTTAAACCTTGTGCTTGCCTTGAGTTATGGTGGACGTCAAGAGATACTAAAGGCTGTTAAACAATTATGTGCAGACTTGGAAAAAGGAGAAATAACAACGAGCGATATTGATCCCACAATGTTTGAAAATTATTTATATACAGCTAATACACCAGACCCAGAATTACTTATTCGAACAGGCGGCGAAAACAGGATTAGTAATTTTTTACTATGGCAAATAGCGTACACAGAATTGTTTGTAACAGATGTTTATTGGCCGGCTTTTAGGGAAGAAGAATTACTTATAGCAATTCAAAATTACCAAGAACGTGAAAGACGTTTTGGTAAGGTAAGCGAACAACTGGGGAAAAGACATGTTGTATAAACTTTGTAAATGTATACCAATGCTTATCTTGTCGGTGACTTTTCTTTTCGCCCAACAGGGCGATATCAAACTTCTTGAATTTAAAATTGAAGGAAATAATTTAACATCAGAAACGATGATACGCTATACAGCTGGATTGCGAGAAGGAGAAAATATAGCACCCGGGGATTTTTCCAGAGCAGTAAAACGCCTTTGGCAACTTGGATTATTTAGCGATATTCAAATTAGGATGGATGATGAAACTGATGATGGTTTAATCCTAACCATCGTAGTAAAGGAAAATTTCATACTGGGTGAAGTTCGCTATGAAGGAAATAAAAAAATAAAAGAAAAAAAGTTTAATGAAGAATTGGAGTTAAGAAGCGGAATGAGAATTCGTCCAAATCTAATGAATGAGACTATTAGAAAAATGGAAGACCTTTATGCCGATGATGGTTATTTATTAGTGGATATTGACGCCGAGATTGAAGAGCCGGAAAACCTTTCTGAAACAAGCTCTGCAAAGAAAAAACAAACACGCGATTTAGTATTCAATATTCGTGAAAACAAAAAAGTAAAACTGCGAAAAATTATTTTTGAAGGAAATGAACAATTTTCTTCATTCAAATTGCGCCGCGAACTAAAAGAAACAAAAATGCAACGATGGTACTTATTTTGGCGATCACATTTTGACGAAAAGAAATTTGAAGAAGATAAATTAAACCTTGTCAATTTTTATCGTAATTCTGGTTATCGTGATGCAACAATTGTATCTGATTCAGTTTATTATAATGCAGATAACAAAGCCATGACTATTTTAATCAGAATCAATGAAGGCCCTCAATACAGCTATAGAAATTTTACTTGGGATGGAAATTCGCTTTATACGGAGGATGAATTAGGACGCGCACTAGACTTATCAAAAGGAGAAAAATATAATGAAGAAGAATTTAATATAGCCGTTTACGAACGCATGCATGGGCTGTATATGGATCGCGGATATATTTACAGCAATGTGACTCCAAAATTCACTCCTATTGGTAAAGACTCTTTGGATATTCATTTTGAAATTACCGAGAACCATAAAGTGTATATCCGCAATATTTATGTACTGGGGAATGATAAAACACGAGAAAATGTGATTCGTAGAGAGCTCCATGTCTATCCTGGGGATGTGTTTAATAGGCAGCTTTTACAAAGGAGTGCTAGAGAATTATTTATTTTAAATTATTTTGGGAATGTGGTTCCTGATGTTGTTCCTGTTGATGAGGATGAAATTGATCTGGAAATTACTGTTGAAGAAAAGTCATCTGACCGAGCCAATGCAAACGTTGGTTTTAGCGGTGTATATGGACTTATGGGCGGTGGTGGAATTGAGTTCAATAATTTTCGCGGATTAGGACAGCAGCTCGTAATGAGTTATAATGTAGGGTCTCAACAATCCTTGAATTATTATAGTCAAAATCAGGTTGCTAAATATGAATCTTTCAGTGTGCGCTTTATGGACCCTATGATTTTTGACACACCAAATCGCGTAGGGTTTTCATTTTATAACTCGTTTAGAGGCCGTTCAATGAGTTATGGTATTCCTTTAGATATTCAAGTTGTGGGTGGATCGGTGCAATGGGGTCGGCGTTTTAAATGGCCGGATGATTACTTTAGGGGCTATTGGGTATTAAATTCATCAACAAAATCATACGATGGCGCACAAAGCGATATTGATACATATGCTGGAGGGCTTGATAAAACAAGAGGGCTTGGAATTACTCAGGTTATCAGCCGTGATAGCCGTGATAGACAGGAATTTACAAGCAGAGGATCGCATTTTACATGGGAGACCACTCTTTCTGGTGGACCTTTAGGCGGCAATGAGGACTTTTTTAAACACGTCTTGAATTTGGAATGGTATACACCTACATTCTGGAAATTTGTATTGATGAGTTCATTGAAAATGGGTGTAGTTGAAGCACTGACATCAAAGGAAAAACGTTCTATAATACCTTTTGATGAAAAATTTATTATGGGAGGGAATGGAATTCCCTATGGTAATATGCTCCGAGGATATACAGAAAATTCAATCGGACCAAAATCATCAAGTGGTAATACGGTCCCAGGGACTATGATGATGAGATTTGTTTCAGAGATTAGAGTACCCTTTTCGGAAAATCCTGTAATTTATGGATTGATGTTTGCTGAAGCGGGAAATGTATGGAATGCAAATTCCATGAGCGAACCATTCAGTATCCCAAGGTCAGGTCCCTTAAGCTTAAAACGTTCAGCTGGGTTTGGTATTCGTTTTTTCATGCCTATGATCGGGATGCTTGGGTTTGATATGGGTTATGGTTTTGATGATAATGCCGGCGATGGAAACCCTGATGGATGGAACTACACAATCATTTTTGGTCAAACTTTTTAATTAATTCACAAACAAGGAGGTCTTGTGCCTAAACACATCGTAAATATGATAATTGCATTAGTCATGCTGTCATCAGCATTGCTGGGTCAAATAAGAATTGGTTTTGTCCAATCAGATCGAATTCGTGCAGAATATGAAGAGTTTCGTGATTCTGAAGCTCAATTACAAATGGAATTCCGTAAAGTACAAATGGAATACCAGATAAAACTAATGGCATTGGACAGTGTAAAAAATGCTTTTGAAACCCAACGGTTAATGAGCTCGCCGGAATGGCGTCGTGAAAAAGAACAGGAAGTGGCTGTAATGGAGCGCAACCTACAGGTTTTTCAAGCAGAAAATGTTGGTCCGGAAGGATTGCTTTATCAGAAACAAGCGCAGATGGAATTTGAAATTCTATCCAAAGTAAAACGAGCTGTAGATAAAGTTGCTGCTGAAAAAGAATATGATTACATTATTGATGGTTCAGTTTCACTGCTGTATGGAAATCCTGCCTATGATGTAACTGATGATATACTTTATGAACTTCGGAAGTATAATATTTCCGAAGACAATAAGTAACATTTCCGTTGGCAACATTGCAGGAACTGGCCAAACTTACGGCCGGTCAGGTTGTTGGTAATTCTGATCTTGAAATTACGGGCTTTTCTGAAATACAGAATGGAGTAAACGGTACGATAACGTTTATAAGTAATCCTCAGTATCATAAATATGCTGCAAATACGGGCGCATCGGCCATCATTGTAGCTAATGAAGAATCCTTGTCTGGGTCTCCTGGCATTATAGTTAAAAATTCGCAATTGGCTTTTGCAAAAGTGATGGAGTTTTTTTATACACCTCCAACACCAAGGAAAGGGATTCATCAAACAGCGATTATATCTGAATCTGCACTAATAGCTAGTGAAGTAAGTATTGGTCCCTATTCAATTATTGAAGCAGATGTTTCAATTGGTAGTAATACAATTATTGGCTCCAATACTATAATTGGCAGTGGCTCAATTATTGGAGAGAGTTGCAATATACATAACAGTGTAAACATTTATCATAATTGCACAGTAGGTAACACAAATACTATTTTCAGTGGGGCGGTAATTGGATGTGATGGTTTTGGTTATGTAGAAGAGGGTGGAATTCATAATAAAATTCCTCAAACAGGAACCGTTATAACAGGAAATTATGTAGACATCGGAGCCAATTGTACTATTGATAGAGGAACCATTGGTGATACAGTTATTGGCGCAGGAAGTAAGTTTGATAATTTGGTTCATATTGCTCATAATGTGAAAACTGGAAAGGGATGTTTGTTTGCTGCCGGAGTTTCGATTGCAGGGAGCGTTGAATTGGGAGATTTTTGTATATTTGCAGGTAACTCGGGCGCTATTCCGCATGTGAAGATAGGAGATGGCGCTGTTTTCGCTATTAAAAGCGTCGCAACAAAATCTCTTCCGGGTGGAAAAACATATGCTGGAGTGCCTGCTAGAGAAATTAAAGAACAGCATAAAAGAGAAGCAGTAATGACTGAAATAGCTTCAATTCAAAAAAGATTAAAAACAATAGAAAATGCCCTTAGCAAATCATAATAATCAACGAACTATAGAAAAACCATCCTCTTGCACAGGCGTTGGATTGCACACAGGTGTAGAAAGTACTATTACATTCAAACCTGCACCGGAAAACTATGGCATTCGATTTAAGCGTACGGATATTAAAGGCAGTCCTGTTATTAAAGCAGATATTGATCATGTGGTTGATATATCCCGTGGTACGACTATTGAACAAAAAGGTGTACGTATTCATACAGTGGAGCATACTTTAGCAGCCGTTTCAGGGTTGCGAATAGATAATATTTTGATTGAATTAACCAGCAAAGAAACTCCGGTGATGGATGGTAGCGCCAAAGACTTTGTTGAAGCATTACAAAGTTCGGGTCAAATAACCCAAGATGCAGAACGAAAAGTGTTAACAATTGGCAAGGCGGTGACTTATTCAGATCCTGTTAAAGAAATAGATATTCATGTTATTCCTGCAAATCGTTTTCGTGTGACATTCATGGTTGAATACCCGCTTCCGCAACTAGGGACACAGTATGAAGCGATTTATAATATGAAAGAGGATTTTGCTAAAGAAGTAGCCCCTGCGCGAACATTTTGTTTCATGAGTGAAGTTGAAATGTTAAAAGAACAAGGATTAATTAAAGGTGGGAGCTTGGAGAATGCTGTGGTGATAATTGATAAAGAAATTGACACCAAAGACATTGATCATTTAAGAAAACTGTTTGGTATTGAAGAAACAATTATTTCCGGAGCGAACGGAATTTTGAATGGTAAAGCATTGCGTTATCGCAACGAACCTGTCCGTCATAAAACTCTTGATTTGATTGGAGATTTGGCATTGTTAGGCGTTCCGATTAAAGGTCATGTGACAGCTGCCAGAAGTGGACATGCCAGTAATGTAGAATTCGTTAAAATGATTCGCCAAGAATATGCTGATTATTTTAAAAAACATAATATTTAAATTTTAAAACAGAGAGCGCTTATGTTGTATATAGAAGAGTTAATGGAGCTTCTCCCGCATCGTTATCCATTCATATTAATTGATAGAATTATTGAAATAGAACCGGGGAAGAGATGCACAGCAATAAAAAATATTACTATTAACGAACCTTATTTCCAGGGGCATTTCCCAAATCAACCCGTAATGCCCGGTGTACTTATTTTAGAATCAATGGCCCAAGCCGGAGCATTCTTAGTTCTTAATTCTGTGGAAGATCCCTTAAGCAAAAACATGTTTTTTTCAGCAGTTGAAAAGGCCAAATTTCGTAAACCAATTATCCCCGGCGACCAAGTTAAAATAGAAATGGAATTACTGAAAATCCGCATGAATGCAGCTAGGCTTAAGGGCACTGCCTATGTTGATGGTGAAGTAGTGACTGAAGCCATAATTATGGCAAATATTGTTGATCGCGCTGGAGCGTAATTATTTCCACACTCATTCATCCTTCCGCTCTCATTTCAAATGATGCAATCTTGGGCAATAATGTATCTGTAGGTCCGTACAGTGTCATTGAAAATAATGTACATATTGGAGATGATTCTAGCATAGGTAACCATACAACAGTAAAAGCCGGGACAACGATTGGAAAGAACACACGTATATTTCATAATTGCTCTATAGGTGAAATTCCCCAAGATTTAAAATTTGGCGGAGAAGAAACAACTACTTTAATAGGCGATAATGTAACTATCCGTGAATCTGTAACAATTAATCGGGGGACATCTGCTAGAGGATGTACAGAGATTGGTCATAATGTATTATTAATGGCCTGTACCCATGTAGCACATGATTGCGTTTTAGGCAATAATGTAATTATGGCAAACTTAACTACATTAGGAGGACATGTAGAACTAGGAGATTGGGTATTTTTAGGTGGTGGAGTTCTCGTGCATCAATTTTCGAAAGTAGGTGCCCATTCTTTTATTGGAGGCGGTTTCCGTATAGTGCAAGATGTGCCACCGTTTATTCTTGGCGCTGGAGAGCCACTGGAATATAGTGGCATTAACCAGATTGGTTTACGTCGAAGAGGTTTTAACGGCGACTCGAGAAAATTAATTAAAGAAGTATATAGGCTATATTTCAGATCAGATATGAACCGAAAAGATGCCCTTGATAAAATTAAAAAAGATTTTAATCAATTTGATGAAATCAAGATGATCATTAATTTTATCGAATCTACTAATCGCGGTATAATTTGAAACGGTTCATCATGATTATGACTTTACGTTATACTATATTTATTCTAATCACTCTATCTTCGTTAAAAGGTCAATGGCTATCTTTTGATTTGTCTAAAGCGGATAAATCAACTTTTGAAAAACAGGTAGAACCAACAATTATTTCAGCAGCGCTTTCAGGAGGCCAATCCACATTGATAAGACTCACGCAAAATAAGCGGTTAGGAGTTGCAGTTTCCATGTACATGGGATTTGATATAGCATTTTCATCGTATCAATCAAATCCTCTTTTACATCCGTTCATGTTAGAAGGGCAATTTTTAGTTACGGATAATCTAGCAATTAAAGGGAAAATGAATTTAATATCCAATAAAGGAGAAATGGTGAATATTGCAGGGTATGGTTTTAATTATCTTGAAGATTCATGGTTTACAAGTATTTATCTAGGGTGGTTGAAAGGGCCAACCCATTTACGTATTCGATATGTAGATTCTGCTTTCATTGTAAAAAGGACTGTTGCAGACATTCCCATTTTGTTAGGTTTAGGATACAATAACTATAGAGGAAGTATTATAAGATTTGAAAAAGATGATATTTCCAGATCGATAGATAATTCTATAACATATTTAATTGCAGGAACTGAACTACGGATAAGCGCATTAGATTTTGAATTACAAGCCAGGATTAATTCTAAATTTTTCCAACTTAACTTTACAATTTTCCGATTATTTTTCTGATGACAAAAAAATTATCTATACTTGGTTCAACTGGTTCTATTGGGGTTAACTCCCTTCTTGTTGTTGATAATCTTGCACCGCGGTTTGATATTACATATTTAACTGCGTATAAGAATTCAGATAGACTGATAGCGCAAGCCAAAAAATATGCTCCCAAAGCGGTTGCAATAATTGATGAAGAAGCCGGTAAAAAAGTAAGGGCTGCTTTAAACGATCCGATTGAAGTATTAACAGGGCGATCTGGGTTATTAGAACTTGCTGGGCGAGATGATGTAGATATTGTTATGAATGGATTGGTGGGTAGTGCCGGTATGGAACCAACATTGAAAGCGATTGAAGCAGGCGTAGATGTTGCATTGAGCAACAAAGAAAGTTTGGTGATGGCGGGTTCTATTATAGAATTAGCAAAACAGAAATCCGGAGCGACTATATTCCCTGTAGATAGTGAACATTCAGCGATTTGGCAATGTTTAGCTGGGGAAGAGATGACTGATGTAAAGAAAATAATTTTAACTGGCAGCGGCGGTCCATTTCGAACAAAAGATATTAATTCATTTAAAGATATAACGCGGGAAGAGGCACTGCGACATCCCAATTGGGATATGGGAAATAAAATTACAATTGATTCTGCAACAATGATGAATAAAGGGCTGGAAGTGATTGAAACAAGGTGGCTCTTTGGACTGGGAGCAGATGAAATAGAAATAGTTATTCACCCTCAATCAATCATCCATTCTATGGTTGAATTTACCGACAGATCTGTTAAAGCTCAATTAGGCGTTCCAGATATGAAAATTCCTATTCAATATGCGCTAACTTATCCACGTCATAGTTCTGCAAGTTGGGAACAGCTCAATTTGGTAAAATATGGAAAACTCACTTTTGAAGAGCCAGATTATGAAAAATTTCCCTGCATTAAATTGGCGTATGAAGCTCTTCGAGCCGGTGGCTCAACCCCAGCCGTATTAAATGTTGTTAATGAACAGGCGGTGTATCGATTTTTAGAAGGCGAAATAAAATTTACAGCTATTCCAACAATTATAGAAAAGGCATGTGCGAATCATCATTATATTGCTAATCCAACTTTAATAGATTTATTGGAGTTGGAACTCTGGGCAACCGATTTTGTTAATGCATATAATTAAAATATAAGGTAAAAAATTCATGACGACTCTTTGGGCAACAATCATTGTATTAGGCGTTCTTGTAACTGTGCACGAACTGGGACACTTCATGGCAGCTCGGTCTGTTGGAGTACGCGTGGATCGGTTTTCTATAGGCTTTCCACCACGCTTGTTTACATTTACTTCAATTAATGGTGGTTGGATATTCAGGTTTTTCTTTTATCATCGTAATAAAGATAACACATTTTCATGGGGGCCGATATTTGAAAAAACATTTGGTAATAAACAGCGCGTAGGCAGTAATACTGAATATTGTTTAGCTATAGTTCCGTTGGGTGGTTATGTAAAAATGGCCGGTACAATAGATGAGAGCCTTAATGATAATATTACGAATGCCGATGATGAATTAATGAGTAAAACACCCCTTCAACAAGTTTGGGTTATGAGCGCAGGAGTGTTGATGAATGTACTGCTGGCATTTGTTTTATTTACAGGAATTGCACGATACATGGGTATTCCTGAATTAAGTGACAAACCTATCATAGCTCAATTGGTGCCTGAAATGCCGGCACAAGCTGCAGGGTTGCAAGTTGGCGATCAAATTCTTGAAATTAATCATGAGGTAGTTGAAACATGGTCGGATATTTCTACTAAAATACACCCTAAACCAAACACACAAATTCTTTTAAAAATTCAAAGAAATACCGATGAGTTTGATATTGATATTACAACAAAATATCAAGTAGCTGTCATTGATGGTCATATAGATACACTCGGAGCAATTGGCATTATACAAAATTATAGTTATCGACCAATTGGCATGATTGAAGCTTTAAAAGCTGGTTCTATAGCTACAGTAAATGGTTTTGGGATGATCATAATGTCTCTATCCATGCTTGCCAGCGGTGAAGCGTCTATGAAAGATATTGGCGGTCCAATTATGATTGCTCAATTAGCCGGTAAAACAGCAAAAGCAGGCTGGGCAGCTTTGTTAACCTTTATGGCTTTGATCAGTTGTAATTTAGCTTTTATTAATATTTTACCGATTCCTGGCCTGGACGGCGGTCATATTTTTATTATTATTATCGAGGGGATTATTCGACGAAAATTAAGAATCAAAACCCGTATGCGTATTCAGCAAGTTGGGATGGCCTTTTTATTATTATTAATTGCTACAGTGATAGTGAACGATATTAGTCGGCTTTTCGGATAGTAATTTCTTTCAGCTTCAAACGCATGGACCCAAATTTCATTTTTATTTGTATTTGAACTGGTAAGCGTTTTTCATCATCACTAAACCAAATTTGCATATCTCCTTCATTTTTAAATAATGCTTTGCCTTGGCTAAATGGCTTTACTACAAGACAGTTGAAAGTGCCCGCCAACGTTTTAACGGTTTCTCTTCCCGTTACCGCTAATTTAAAGGGAGTTGATTTTTTATTCTCGAATGATGTGAATTCCATTAATAGACCCACACTTAATGGAAGGGTGCGTAAATAGTAAAAAAGGGAATATGGATCTCGAACCGGCCCTGTAATTGTTACAGTATCAGAATTCACAATTGCGAATGAAGCATCGTAATATATAGTAGTATGAATATTTTTATGGTATTTACCTTCTCTCAAATTCTTTTTTAATTGATGAGTATAAAGATCAGTTTCATCCATCCAAATATCCACTCGATCTCTCAACTTATATAAGCGATCAAGCGCGGGATTAGTACTCGCTGTAAATTTAGCATGCAACGTTGAATTGTTATTTATTGTATCACGGCCAAGGATTTCTAGAGCAGCTACTCCCGAAGGAATAATATTGAAACTAGCTGAATAAATCAGTTTTTCCCCAATTTGAAAAGGGTGGCTTTGACCATTTAATATTGCTAGAAGAAAAATGATTGCAATCCGCATTTCAACTCCGTAATTGAATCAGTTTACCATGATCCAGTTGATAAATACTAGATCCTTTATTTCCTATTAATCTGCCACTATTAATGAACAAATCAATTTCTGCTCTAAACTCTTTCAAAATGCTTTTGGGGTCATTCAAAGCAGTGCCGCCATGTCTGTTCACGCTTGTAGTGGTAATTGGGTGTGGGTATAATTTTGACAATTCATTACAAAATGTGTGATGAGGAATCCGTACGCCAAGAGAATGATCATTCCCTAATATTTTATGACTTACAATATTATTAACTACTTTATAAATCATTGTAGAATACCCTGACAGATGTGGTCGAATAATCTCCGCTTCATTTAACGAAATATTAGCCCAACTTAATGCAGTCGTTTCATCGGGGGCTAAAACACTTAAGGGCCCACTTCGCCCTTTTATACTATTTAATTTTTCTATAGCATTATCATTAGCCGCATCAACGCCAAAGCCATATAGTGTATCTGTAGGATATATTATAACTCCGCCTTTACCAATGACACGTAAAGCAGTTTTAATTGTATCTTTGTTATGAACATCAATCTCTATCATGTAACTAAAGGAGGTTTAGTCTTCCAGCGACGATGAAACCAAAAATACTGATCAGGGAACTTTCGAACTTTTTTCTCTAATAATGCCGTAAATGTTTGAGTAATAGACTCAATTGTACTTTCTCCCTCTGGGAGAATGGGTTGAATATGTAGTTTATATTTTCCACTATTTTCTACATGACAGGTGATAAAAAACATATCGGAACCTGTCTGTAGATGGAAACGAGAAACGCCTTTTGGTGTAGAAGAAGGGGTATTGAAAAAATTAACAAATACACCCCTCTGCTTTGCATCTTGATCACTAGCCAAAATTAAAATTTTATTATCTTTCAATATTTGGTACATGTCATCTAATGATGATTTTCGAAAAATCATCCTCATCCCGGTGCTCTCTCTAAATTTCCTAAAGAATAGATCCGCGCCCCTATTTTTTTGTTTTAGAGCAACAGCGACACAGGGGTATCCGGAAAACCCAAGCCATGCAGACATTATTTCCCATTTACTGAAATGACCTGTAGCTAAAATAACTCCCCGTCCTTTTTCCAATGAATTCTCTAAAAGTTCTTTACCTTCTACATCAAAATCTACAAAACGGAAAGATTTAGGTAATGATAAAAATTGCAAAAATGATTGAGCAAAAAATGAATATGTTTTTTTTAAGAGTAATGTATGTTCATCACCACTTTTTTCCGGAAAAGCTATGGCTATATTTTTTGATGCATCTTTTTTTCGTAAACCAAGAAAGTAATATGCAAGACCCGCAATTCTAATCCCCAGTCTATTTCTTTCAGTTTCAGAAAGACTACTCAACCAGCGAGAAAAGAGAGTTAATGATGCAAATGATAGTTTATGATGAAATCGCATTGGTTTATATAATGATCAATACTAATGTTAAATCTATAAAATATTTTATGATGACAGTATTGAAATTACCGCTGAATTGAGGTAACATCACGGGCATGAAAATACCCATAATTCTATCTTTATTTATCAACGTATTAATTGCCGAGCCGATTGTCTATCGAGTTCCTATTCAAGGCACCATTGATTTAGGGCTCCCTCCATTTATTGAAAGGACAATTGCAGCGGCTGAAGAAGAAGAAGCAGCCGCGATTATTTTTGATATTGATACGTTTGGCGGGCGAGTGGATGCTGCTACACAGATTAAAGATGCCATCCTCGGATCGAAAGTATTGACAGTTGCTTTTATCAATCGACGTGCTATATCAGCAGGTGCATTGATTTCCCTATCCTGTGAAAAGATATACATGACAGGTGGCGGTACAATTGGAGCTGCCACTGCTGTGGATATGCAAGGGAAAAAAGCATCAGAAAAAGTTATTAGTTATATGCGTGAAGAAATGGCTTCCACAGCAGAAAAACGCGATAGAAACACAACAATTGCCACTGGCATGGTGGATGAGGAGTTATCATTTACTCATTTAGTTATTTCAGGCGATTCAGTAGAAGTAACGGATTTGGAAGGCCGAAAAGAGGGGAAGTTGATAACGTTGACTACAGAAAAAGCATTGAAATATAAAATTGCTGATGGAGAAGAAGATACGTTTGAAGAGGTGCTATCGGCATTGGGTATTTCAAATGCAACTATCCGTTCTGCAAAAGAAAACTGGTCTGAAAATTTTGTCCGTTTTTTGACGAATCCAGTTGTGGCTTCATTATTAACTACATTTGGTTTTTTGGGCATATTGTTTGAATTGCAAAGCCCCGGCTGGGGTATACCCGGTACGTTTGGTGCTGTATGCCTAGCTTTGTCTTTAGGGGCATCCTATATTGTGCGCCTTGCCACAATGACGGATTTTTTAATTATTTTTGTGGGTGTTTTACTGTTACTAGTGGAAGTTCTTTTGATTCCCGGGTTTGGTTTAGCTGGTTTATCAGGTATTGGTATTTTATTATGGGGATTATATGAATTGCTGTTGCCTGATGTACCTGTAGGTCATGAAATTCATTCCATGGTACTAACGGGTTTTACGATAGGAATCATTGGCGGTATCATCGGTTTCATATTATTGTTTAAGCTGATGACAAAAACAGAATTTTGGCAAAAACTAACTTCTCCAAATGTCCAAGAAAAAGAAAAAGGATATTCGTCTTCAATTGGTCTTGAAGATTTGACTGGAGAAGAGGGAATTACGGATACAGATTTACGCCCATCCGGGTGGGTTAATGTTGGAGATCAGCGAATATTTGTTGTAACGGAAGGTTCATATATTAATAAGAATGAAAAAGTTAAAATCCTTTCTGTAGATGGGAATAGGGTTGTCGTAAGAAAAATTAATCAAAAATAAAGGAATGATATAATGGCTGTTGGATCAATAATAATGTTGTCATTTTTACTGCTTTTTATAATGCTGTTTTTCTATTTTGTGCCGCTGGGATTATGGGTGCAGTCAGTTGTGAGTTTGGGTTTGGGCCCCATTTCCATTATTGACCTTATCCGTATGCGCTTGAGGAAAATTCCCCCGCGCTTGATTGTGGATGGAGTAATCAATCTACATAAAGCAGGACTACCATCAATTTCCACGGATATGCTGGAAACACATCAACTTGCTGGTGGACATGTACAAAATGTAGTTATTGCACTTATTGCAGCAGCAAAAGCAAATATTGCTTTAACATTTGAAACGACCACAGCCATTGATTTGGCCGGGCGCGATGTTAAATTAGCAGTTGAGACAAGTGTATACCCAAAAGTGATAGATGTCCCAGAAGATGGATTTTTGGCTGCTGTTGCGAAAGATGGTGTTGAATTGAAAGCTCGTGCACGTGTGACGGTCCGAACAAATATTCCGGGCTTAATAGGCGGCGCAACAGATGAAACAATAATTGCACGCGTGGGAGAAGGGATTGTGAGTGCGATTGGTTCTTCCAATACTTATACTACTGTGTTGGAAAATCCTGATAATATTTCCAAAGCGGTGCTGAGTAAAGGCCTTGATGCAGGAACAGCATTTGAAATTTTATCCATTGATATTGCGGATCTTGATGTGGGGAAAAATATCGGTGCGAGTCTGCAGGCCGACCAGGCAGAAGCTGATTTAAGAGTTGCTCAAGCCAGAGCTGAAACACGTAGAGCGATGGCAGTAGCAGAAGAACAGGAAATGAAAGCCAGAACCCAAGAAATGCAAGCCACCGTTGTAGCTGCTGAAGCTGAAGTCCCCAAAGCGATGGCACAGGCATTTAGAGATGGTAATCTGGGAATATTCGATTATTATAATATGCAGAATATTAAATCAGATACAGGAATGCGTGAATCAATATCCGGTATGGGAGAAGCACCTTCAAAAAAACCTGGGGATAATGATTAATGGATAATCTTGGGTATTGGCTTTTTCTACTCATAATATATTTGTTGTCAGCTATGATGAAAAAGCGGCGGCAAAAAGAAGCTAGAAAAGGACTTAATCAAGAAGGTGAGAATGATTGGAAGACGCCGGATTTTGTAAAGGGAATATTCGCTGATTTCGTGGATAAAGGCGAAAGCGATTTAGATGAAGTTACCTATGCAGAATTAGATGAAAAATTAGAAGCAGAACCGGATGAAAATGAATTCGAAGGGCAACCACAGATATTGACGCCTGAACCTAAAGTAGAATTTTCTGTAGTACAGAGAGATCGAACAATTGGTACCCTTGACCATAAAGTAAGTAAAAAGAAAAAACACCGTGCCATATTTTTCAAAGATCTGCAAGATGTGCGTATGGCAATGATCTATAAAGAAATTATGGATAAACCCCGGGCACTACGGCACAGCATCCGCTAAACAATCCGTTCGTAGATTTCTGTAATTTCTTTGCACAGAGAGTTTTCTGTGCTATCATTATGAATTACAAAGTCAGCTAATCCTGTTTTTTCTTCCTCTGTCCATTGTAGTTCTATGCGCTGTAATATTTGTTCCCGTGTAAGTGTCCTCCGTCCCATTGCTCGTTCCATTCTATTTTTCATCAATGCAGTGACAACAATTACATAGTCAAGATGTTGGTCATATCCGGATTCATAAATCAGTGCGCCGTCAACGATGAACATTGTATGCTTGTTTTTTGCAGATATTTTATCGAATTGTTCATCGATCAAATCATAAATGTATGGATGTACAACTAAATTGAGACGCAATTGATGATCTTCGTCTTGTAATGCAATACGACCCAATTTTTTTAAATCAATTACATTACCTGGCCCCATAATATCTGTTCCAAATTCAGCTATCAATTCACTTTGCACAGTTAGGTTTTTGCTTATTATCGTTTTTGCTTCATTATCCGCATCAAAAATGTAAGCCCCCAATTCTGCTAAAACGATTCCTGCTGTACTTTTTCCGCAACCGAGTCCGCCTGTTAATCCAATTTTTAGCATTTTAAGTTAATGTATTCAAAATTCGTTCAGTTATTTCAGTTATTTCACCGACACCATTGATTGTTTTCACCAAATTTCTTTCCTCGTAAAATTCTATCAATGGTTCTGTTTGTTTCTTATATACTTGTAGGCGTTGGCGGATTATATCAGGGGTATCATCTGTCCGTCTGGAGGTGATACCTCTTAATACTAATCGATTTATCAACTCCTCTTCATCGACGTCTACACTGACAACCGCATCCAATGATTGATTTAAATTTTTAAGAATATGATCTAATCCCTCGGCTTGAGGCATTGTACGAGGGAATCCATCCAAACAAAAACCATTATAGCAACCCTCTTGGGTAAGTCGCTCATACATTATTTTTAATAAAACATCATCTGGGACTAATTGACCTGCATCAATAAATGTTTTTGCAGATTGACCAATGGAAGACATCTGTTTTATTTCATTGCGTAAAATAACACCTGTTGAAAGGTGTATTATGCCAAAATGGGCACAGATATTTTTAGCTTGTGTTCCTTTTCCTACTCCGGGTGGGCCAATAAAAATTAAACGCATAAGGCAAAATTATTTGTCAATTATAAAAATTAAATTAATAATCCTGCAATAGTTGCTGTAAGCCAAGATGCTAATGCCCCGCCTATCATCGCTTTTGTAACAAGTTTTGCAAGATCCGTTTTTCGCTCTGGCGCCATGCCCCCCAATCCACCTAATTGTATACCAATTGATCCAAAATTAGCAAATCCACATAAAGCATAACTGGCGATGATCGCTGTCCGATCAGAAATAGCATCTGAAGCAATCAATTCTTTCAAATCGCCGTAAGCAATCAATTCTGTAAATACAATTTTTTCTCCCATTAACATACCTAATGTTCCAGCTTCTTCCCAAGGAACTCCCATTGTCCATGCTAATGGTTTAAAGATAAAGCCCAAAACTCCATCCATTGATATACCAACAAAACTAAGGAGATAATTAATCATAGCAACAAGCGAAACAAATGCAATCAGCATAGCACCGACATTTGCAGCTAGTTTTAAACCGGTTGATGCTCCGTCGCCCAACGCTTCAAAGACATTGGTTTTTTGTTGTTCAATATCAAATTTCATATCTCCCATCGTTTCCGATATTTCTGTTTCAGGATAAATAATTTTTGCCATTACAAGTGCTGCGGGTGCAGACATGACAGAGGCAGCTAATAAATGACCTGCAATCCCGGGTATATCACCAAGCCACATGACATAAATTGCTAATATACCTCCAGCTACAGTAGCAAATCCTCCAGTCATTACGGCGGTCAGTTCAGATTGTGTCATTTTACTGATAAAAGGCCTGACCATGAGCGGTGCTTCTGTTTGACCAACAAAGATATTGGCAGAGATGCTCAGCGTTTCTGATCCGCTGGTACCCATGGTTTTTTGCATTGCTCGTGCAATCCATTTTACAATAACCTGGATAATCCCATAATGGTATAACACAGCCATAAGACTTGAAAAGAAAATGATAGTGGGAAGAGCTCTAAAAGCAAAATTGATCATAGCAACATGGTATCCCACATCAGGGATAAACGATTTGAAAAGAAAATCACTGCCAGCATCAGAAAAGCTAATGAGTTTACGGACAGCTTTATCAAGATATCCAAAAAGTATACCGCCAAAAGGCAATTTCAGAATAAATATTGCAAAAATCATTTGCAATCCTAACCCCCACCCAAGGATGCGCAAATTTATCTTTTTTCTATTATTCGACAGGGCGAACGCGATGCCTAATAAAACGACAATTCCAATTAACCCAGTAAATTGTTCCATTATAGTTTCTCCGGATGTTGATAGCATTTTCTGCAGCGTGCTTCATATTTATCCGTTTCACCAATTACAACTTGCTCGGCATCTTTAGATAAACGTTGTGTAAAACTAGCCGGCTCACCACAGAGGATACAAATGGCTCGCAGTTTATCAAGATATTCAGCTGCGCACATTATTTTTGGCATGGGTCCAAATGGACGCGCCAAATAATCATTATCTAATCCTGCGACAAGTACACGGGTATTATTTGCTGACAATTCTTGACACACGCCAATTAAATTATCGTTAAAAAATTGTGCTTCATCAATCCCCACCACTTCTGCATCATCTACCTTATCAAGTATTTCAGTAACATCATCAATGAGGTACGATTCCAATCTTGATTGGTTGTGCGACACAATATGTTCTTCGCTGTAGCGATTATCAATCATCGGTTTAAAAATTGCTGTTTTCATTTTGGCGATTTGGGCTCGTTTTAATCTGCGAATCAGTTCTTCTGTTTTTCCACAAAACATGGGTCCGCATATTACTTCTATCCATCCGCCTGTACGTGGTGTAAGGGTCATTTAAGCTCTCTTGTTTGGTAGTATAGATTTTATTTTAGTTCGTATGAGATCAATAGCAACAGTGTTTCTTCCGCCCTCAGGAATAATTAAATCTGCATATATTTTTGTAGGTTCAACAAACTGTTTGTGCATAGGGCGAACCGTATGTAAATATTGATCAATGACAGATTGTGTTGTGCGTTCGCGTTCTACCCGATCGCGGGTCAAACGACGTATAAACCGAATATCATCTGGAGTTTCAACAAATAATTTTATATCCATTAAATCGCGCAGTAAAGAGTCCCAAAGAGCAAGTATTCCTTCTAGAACAAGTACATGATGCGGTTCAATCAGTTCCGACTCTTCTTTGCGAGTATGTGAACCGAAATCATAACAGGGGATATTGGTTGATTCTCCTTTCATTAAAGTTGATAAATGATTATGCAACAGTTCAAAATCCATGGCTTTTGGATGGTCAAAATTTTGTTTATTTCTTTCTTCAAAAGACATATATGCTAAATCTTTATAATAGGAATCGAGTTGGATTACGGCAACTTCGCCTGTTTTGAATTCTTTCACAATTTCATGAGAAACAGATGTTTTCCCAGAGCCAGTGCCACCAGCAATCCCAATTAAAATAGATTTTTTTGTCATTTTAGTTTAGTTTGATCAAACGCATCCGGAAGTAAATCTGCCGATGTAGTTTTTTCAATTTTACCATTTTTATCAGTAATAATAATAGGAATATTTCCACATAAATCCCACACAACCTGCCGACAAGCACCACAAAGGGAACCTCCATTTTCCGTTGCAACAGCAAGCGCTTTAAAAGATGAATGTCCTGCAGCAACTGCTCGGAAAAGCGCCACACGTTCAGCGCAGCAGGTTAAACCATAACTGCTGGATTCTACATTACAACCACCGATTATTTTTCCGGCGGATGTTAAAATAGCAGCACCAACAGTATAGTGAGAATAAGGGGCGTGGGCTCGTTCTCTCATTTTTTGAGCTATTGCAATTAATTTTTCCATATCAATACTCTTTGAGTTTTATGTGTTGAAAAGCATAGTTGAAACTGACTCCGGCAATAAATCCGCCTATATGGGCAAACCAGGCGACGCCACCGGTGGTATCAAGACCAAGAGTCCCTAGTCCATTTGTTAATTGAGTTAAAAACCAGATACCCAGAACAATCATTGCTGGAACTCTGATAGTTGTAAAGAAAAAGAATATAAAAACAAATACATGTACTTGGGCGTGAGGATAACGTATCAGGTATGCGCCCAAAACTCCGGCAATTGCTCCGCTGGCACCCACCATGGGAATCATTGAATCAAGATTGAAAAGAACTTGCGCCAACCCTGCAGCAAGACCGCATAAAATATAAAACAATGCATAACGGGCATGGCCCAGAGCACTTTCTACATTATCACCAAAAATCCATAGGAACCACATATTCCCAAGAATATGAGCGATGCCGCCGTGGAGAAACATAGAGGTGAACAAATTAATAATGTGAAATTGAGCAGGTACTAATCCAAACATATAAATAAATCGAGCTTCTGTTTCCGGCCCAGAAGCTGCCAGAGAAAATTGATACAGAAAAATGAGAATGTTTGCTGCGATTATTCCATAGGTAACAATTGGAACCAAAACTCGAGGATTATCATCTTTATACGGGAAAAACATTATTTAATCACAAAATCTACTTTTGTACTAGCAAAGTTTCCTGCACGATCTTTAACTGTTATCATCATTGTATGATTTCCCAATGTTAAATGTTCGAGTAAGTTGTATGATATTTGTTGTCTAACGGGCTGAAATCCATATAATAATCTCTTGCCATTCAATGTCATGGTCATAGATGTTTCTTCAGGTTCAATGCCGGACAATACATCCTCTACCTGCGCTTGTAATTGTCTAACGTCTTCTACGTAATACTGGCCGCCATGGGCAGGGAACGTTGATGTGATGATGGGTGGTACATCATCTTGGAGAATGCATACAGCTTCCAAGCTGTTCAAACTGCCCGTTAGAACCTGCCGTTTTTTAGAATTATTCGAAGGAATAAATGTCCAACCTTCATCCTGATCATAGAAGTATAAACTTATTTTCTCACGTTTTGCTACATTTTCATCATAACGAATCCCGATTTGAAGTGTATCTTGTAATGGTATATCAAAAGGCTGGAGTTGGTAGATATTTGATAAAAAGTGACCATGAGGTGGTTGAACCGAATTTTCAACAGCATCTATCCAGATTAAGCTTTGGGTATAAAAAGTTGATTGAAGGGATTGCATTGAACACATTTTATCTTCTGACACAACAACTGTCTGTTCCCCTGATTTTCCTAAAACAGGTTTAAATGAATATTTAAATGTGTATTCAGTCCCATTGTTAATGCTGACATTCAATGAGGTTACATTTTCGAATAATTCAACATCCATTGCTTCAGATATATATGTAAAGGGTTGAATTTGTTCAAGGGGCACGCTGACTAGTTTTTGTGGAGAATCTAAATAGAGTTCTGGTATTGCGCTCCCCATATTACCCGTTTCAATCTGGATAATGATACCTGAAGCAGTTTGATTCACTTTTATATCTGGCCGGGCATTGTAATCAACAAAAACATTTTTTGAGTGCCAATTTAGAGGTTTAGAAAATGCTCCCATTTTATTTTTTGCAATAAATTGAATTGAACGATTATGAATCATTCTCATATCTAACGTAACCAACAATCCACCATCCATTTTTTCAATTCGAAGAGGATCAATTTTTTTATCAGCGAACCCGGAAGGAGAGAATGAATAGCATGTGATGCTTTTCAAAGGAATGCTTATTGCTTTTGATAGAATACTGAAAGTGATTTCATTTCTTTTTTGGATTATATCTTGGATGACCAAATCAATTGGAGGGTGAGTAAAAATCCACCCTGATACTACAGCAGAATTTCCGTTTGCATCTCTTGCTTTGATAATCAGTTTATGATAGCCCGGAAGCAATTTTAAAACTCCCGATAGATTTTCAGGTTGAACGGTTGATTTAGGATTCTCCTTAATATCATAAAGGGTGTGGAATGAGCCGAGGTTTAAACGATGTAAAGAATGATTGCGCACTAACTGAACGCGGTCATTATTGCTGTAGTCCAAAACTTCATAATCAAGTATGTATTCCAGTTTGCTATCAATAATCAATTCTATTGTTTTCAATTGATAAGATTCAGAAAAGCCTTGACGTTTATCTCTTGTGCGTATTGCAAGACCAATAGCGCCAAAAACATTTAGAGTATCCGCCAATTCATAAGATCCATCTGAATTACGAAAGAACGGAATGTGTACTGGAAGAGAACTACCGTTTACTTTGGATTTATTTTCAAGTGGAATTAAAGCCAATTCTTCTAACCTTGGAGACTGTCGGTCATCTATGGTAAATCCATTGGATTGTGGATTTAATGGTTGTTCATTTTGATTACGTAATTCAAAATGCAGATGGGGTCCAAAGGAATGGCCGGTATTTCCCGTATAGCCAATTAACTCACCCTTGTTAACTTTTATTTCATTTGCTTTAAAATAGTGGTTCAATATATATGATGCATTATTATTTTGATAATATTTAAGAAATCCTTCAAGTTTTGGATTGAATCTGGAAAGATGTGCATATACGCTGGTACGGCCATCAGGATGAATTATATATAACGCCCTTCCGTACCCTTTAAAATTGGCAACCATGCGGGAAATGTAACCATCCTCCACAGCAAAAACAGAAGCACCTTCCTTGCCATTCGTTTTAATATCGATGCCCATGTGAAAATGCCCATCACGAAATTCTCCAAAATTTGACCTCAATGACTTCCCAGCATCTGTGGGCCAATTGTATTCTTGGGCAGTAAGTATCCCAAAAAGCATTGTACTGTAAATGATAAAACGATTCATAAATATTGAAGGAGTACCTTCAATTTATAGCGGGATGCATAGTATAGAAAAGAAAAAGGCTCCTTTTGGGAACCTTTTTCTTTTTAAAGTTTTTTGTTTTGTTTATGAATCACTTTGTTTCTGTAATTCTTTACGCAATTCTTCAAGTTCCTTTTTGAGTTTTTCGAGTTCTTCGCCATGTCCCCATTTGCCCATAAACATTTTCTTTTTTATCATCCCTTTGATGCCATCAGGTATAACAATATCAACATCCATTTTTATTTGACCTTTCATCGAGCAATCATCTCCACAATCAGATGTACAAATGTGATCTATTTTTTTCATCATCATTTTGTGTTTTTTCATTCCCATATTTGGGTGGTTTCCCATTTTATCATACCAAGAAAAAGAATCTTCACTAGAGCCAAGAACTGCTGTGAATGATTTTTCACGACCTTTACGAACGACAATTATGTTTACCTTGCTTTCCGGTTTTTCTTTGCGAATTGTTTGGGTTACTTCTCTGGCGTTACTAATGCGAACATCATTAATTTTAATAATAATATCACCTGTCTCTAATCCTGCATTTTCTGCGGGACTTTCTTTCATAACTTCAGAAACGAGCACTCCCCCAGCGCCTTTCACTTTGAAATAATCTCGGAGCTGATCTGTAATATCTTGAATTTGAACACCCAAGTATCCACTGCTACCTAGATTGACATGTTGATTGTGGAGATCATCGCTAAAGAAAATGTGTGTATCGTCATTTCCACCTGGAGATATCATATCCATTACTTTTACATCCACATCTAAATCACCCAATTCTTTTTCAAGATTTTCTAATGCGTTTTCGTCATTTAGGTCTATAGTGTAAACATTTTCTTCTCCATCTTGGGTGATGGTTAGTGTCAGTTGATTATCTTCCACTTCAACATTAACATCTACATTTTTTTCTTCCTGTTCAGAGCCAACTATTATTTTCTTAATAATAACATGTTTATCATCAGCCTGTAGCAGACTCACAGAAAATGTGAATAGAATTGTTAATAATATATTTTTCATTTTTTTTACCTCAATATGTTGTTGGAATTTACTCTTCATCAACGTTTTTTGATTGAGATAAGTTCCGATTTATAAAACTTTAATAATTAGTCCAAGTTCATTTAACTTATCACTAGTGAAATTACAAACCGAATGGAGAAAATCATGAGAAATTTAAAAATAGCTCTATTAATTATTACTGTTTCAGCAACAAGCCTTTTTGCCATTGGCGGATTTGGTCTTCAAGTAGGACAAAGCTCATTTAGTGTTGCTGAAACCAGCCCAGAAACAGGTTCTGAATATATAACCTTAACAAATAGTAGTTTTGATGGAGCATATGTAATTGGAGGATATTTATACATTGATGCAATCCCATTTATTGATCTTGAAGTCGATGCAAATATTCGTGGCAACAAATACGATATCAATTTTGAAAACGTAGCCGGTTCAATGGAACCGATTAAATTTGGATGGGCGAGCACAGATGTCTACTATACCTTAAGAAAGAAAGTCTTTGGACTTTCTATCCCATTTCTGGCTGGAGCAAAAATACATGCCGGTGGTGGATATAACACGCATGTGTCAACACCTATCGCTGATATAGATATGATTACTGAATTGTTGGGTGGTGATTTAACTAATGGTGATCCATCGTCACTTGAAGATAATCTTATGGATTATTTGGAGGAAAATACAATCGAGGCTACTGGTTTTCATTTTCAAGTAGGACTACAGTTTAAGTTGCTGATGCTGGATACTTTTTTAAATTACCGTTATACTATTGTGGATGATGTTGTCCCCGACGCTGGCGGTTTTGGAAGTGTAAACCTGCGTATAGGATTTGGTATTTAAATTTCAGTAATAAATAATATGAAAAAAGGGGCAGATTTCTGCCCCTTTTTTATTTCAATAAGATGAGCTTTTGAGTGGTTTGGAATTGACCATTCATCAATTTTACAAAATAAACTCCACTGGCATATTCATCGGCATTCCAAACAATTTTATGCTCACCAGCTGTCAACTTTTTATTAACTAACATTTCTACCATCCGACCGGTTATATCATAAACACGTAGAGATGTGGCATGCCGCGTCCCCACTGAAAACCGAATAGTCGTTAGGGGATTAAAGGGATTGGGATAAGGAGCGAATAATTTGAATTCATTCGGTAATATTTCTGATCCTGTCCCGGCAATTTCTTCTCCAAAGATCATATCTTTGAAATTGTAATTTTGGTGTAATGACCATTGATCATTTTTATGTTCACTGGGGGTTCCGTTCAAATGCACTAAGTCGCTCTGCCCGGGAGGATTAATATTATAATCTATAATTTCCGTTCCCGTCAATTCATACGCTCCCTGATATGTCCCGTGACTGCCTATGGCTTCCGGGACATTTTTTATATCGTCCAAGGTCATGGCAGAAAAAGTTGTTACATAATTGGTTATGGCATCCACACCATCACAAATCCAGTTGCCGGATATCCACGGGCCAAAATCGCCATTATTCCAATCGGGGGATGGTTTATTATTCCAATTTGTAAAATATCCCATGTCAGGATTGAGCGATTGAGGCAAATCTTCAAATGGAATAAAGCCGCCCCATTCTTCCGAACCATCGCCTTTATGAGGAAGATAAGGATGTACGCCATCACTGCGGTCCTGAAATCGACCTGAATGCCAGAAACCAATATTTTGGTCTTGATCAATGACAAAACAATTAAATGACATTGAAGCGCTGCTCAACGCATTTGCATATTCATTAATATTTGTAGCTTTATTAACATTATAAATATATTCCGCCATAAGCAGTTCATCTTTCCAAAAGGTCATTTTATGGGAATACACTTGTTTCAATGGTAAATAAGAGCTAACAACGGGACCGTGGATTGTTCGGTAATGAGTAAAAATTTCTTCACCGGTAATAGTATATATTGTATCAACAATTACTTCAAAATCCAGCCACTCGCCGTTGTGCCAATAACCGTCATTAAAATTTGTACTCTGCGTTGAATCGATATATGTATCTACATTATCGCTGACACCGCTTGTCCACGTCCAAGCAACATCTTCATTATGACCTAAAATGACAAAGGGCATTCCCGGAATAGTCATTCCTCCGATATGAATAGTGGGACATTCTAATTCCACTTCCATGGTTACAGTTGGATTATCATATTCAGGAGTGCCCATTTGAGGACAGCCTAATAATAGTACGTTTCCAGTAGAAGAAAACCCCGGTGATACCAATGTAGCAAAGCTGCCAAATTTGTAAATGAGGCCGTGATCTTTTTTGAACTGAAGTAAATATTCCTGTGTTGTTTCATATTCTTCAGCGACTTCAGCAGGAATAGTCACTCCAGAATAAGACCATGATTGGGTTGTTGCTTGTCCAGAATCAGGGATAGTTGTAGAACACGATGGATCATTAACAGGCCTATTTTCATTAAACCAATCCCAACCGTTATTTTGTAATTCAATTAGTCGAGAAAGTTCAGTCCCGCCAAATTTTCCAAAATCCCAAAGCATGTAAACGCCAAACGCCCCAAGGTCTTGGATTGTAAATGGATCAAAATCCACACTGGCATATTGTGTAGGTTTGTATATATCTGGATAGAGATTCATTGTATCTGCATAAGCATTTACCCCGGAAACATATCCTGAAAAAGCTATTTGCACCTCTTCGGATAAATTACCAATCATAGAATTTATTTCAGCTTTCGTATAGCCATTTTTACGGATATCTTTATCAAAATCCAATGCCAAACTGCCAAACCATTCGCTTAAGCGACCGGTTCCGGCTCTACGGTTTAAATCAATTTGGTATAAACGATCATTGGCTTCTGCAAAGCCCTGTCCAAAAAATAATGCCGGTTCATTATCCGCTTTAATATGGGGAACGCCATACTCATCTCGATCTATAATGACCGTGGTGCCGTCCGGGGCAATTAAATGTTTTGTTTCAGCACATAAAGCTGTAATAGTAAATATTAATGTAAATAAATATCGCATTGATTCCTCTTTTTTCTGTTATAGGTTCAGCGAATTTACAGCTTTTTTGCTAATACAATTGTTTGGACATTTTCCCAGGTTTTGCTACCGGATTGATCTTTTGCAGTTAGTTTAAGAATGTATATACCCATTCGAGAAAGATCGCCATTCGTTCGTCGGCCATCCCACGTTAAAATATTCTCCTGTGCGGTGTACATATTCCAGAAAGGAGCAGAAATCGTCCTACCAATCACATCAAAAATTTGAATAGTTATAAGTCCATATTCAAAGGGGAGTTTATATTTAATATAGAGGACATCATCATAACCATCTCCGTCAGGAGAAAATGGATTAGGTTCCAAAACTAGCTTCCCCGCTTTTGATAATTCTTCATAATATATACTATTAATCAGTCCAGGTGTTTGCCCGACCTCGTTTACTGCCGTTTCCCAACGAGATGAATCTCTGGAAATAAACTCTGGTCTGTATTTTTCCAGTGAACGATTTTCAATTATATTCCAATCAGCAGTATAGATCAATGAATCAACGATCTTTTCAGTCATGTCGTATAAATAAATGCCATCACTTGTATTGTTTAACCCCGGGAATCCCCCTTTGGGTATATTCAATTTTGCAGTATCGAATAAATAATCTAAAATGATTGAATCTGCCGCCAAAACAAAAACCTGATCTTTGTCTACATTTCCAAAGCTGAAGTTTTTCAGCGAAAGGGTGTTATCGCTGATTGACCAATTATCCATTTGTACAGAGTTAAGAGTTACAATTTCAATAAACTCTGTTTGAGTTGAATCAGGAATGTTCATGAATTCATTCAGCGTTACAATTCCAAAATCATAACTAACCAAAATCGAATCACTGGCAATATTGTTTGAACTATTTTCATCTCCGGTAATGTTTAAATTGAGTTCAGCGCTATGATAACCGGAAATGAGTGGACCGAATTCTAAAGCATAGTTAAGTGTGTCTCCGGCATCAATATTCGGAAAGACAGACGTTCCGAATTCATCTCCATTTATAACCAGAGCAATTGAACCTGAAAACCCTGTAACACCCATATTCACAATTGAAGTATATATAGTGACATTTTCATCTTTGCTGGGATAATGCGGTTGATGCCATAGGGAATCTTGCAGTAATGCCCCATCCAGATCAAATAATGCAACGGAGTTTCCATTCCCGGGTGTTCCTCCGATTGTATTGGTTGACAATGACCAATTTCCAGAAGAAAATGAATCAAACTCCGGGCGCAATTTTTCAGTAGAAATTTCATCAGTTAACGGCCAATTTGAATCGTAACGTAACGAATCAATAATGCTACCGGTAAGATCATAAAGGAAAATAGCATCATCTGAATTATTAAGAGACGACCATCCATCGTCAGAGACTACAAAATGAGCACCACTGTTTTGCAGGGGATACATACTGGAATCTGCCGCCAGAATAATATAGTGTCCATTTTCGACTGTTAAATTGTTGATACGTTTTTGCTGTTGATTGTTGTCACTAAATGACCAACCTCGGAGATCGAACGTATTAAAGCTAACCAATTCGATAAATTCAGCTTGGTCGTTATTAGGTCTAGCCATGAATTCGTTCAGCCGTACAGTGCCAAAAGGATAACGAATTTTAATAAAGACTGTATTTGCATTATTGGATGTATTCCCGTCATTCAACACATCAACGGCTAAATACAATTCGTTTTCTCCGGAAACGAGTGGCGGAATAATTAATGTGACTAAATTTGTATCTCCGGGCGTTGGAATAGAAATATCTACGCTGGCCAACTCCTCGTCATTTAATTCAATATACATATTCCCCGAAAGGGCATTTTGTCCAATATTAACCATGGGAATAAATAGCTCTATGGAATCACTTTGCGTTGGAATAATCGGATGGATGCTGATTTCCTCAAATAATATGGAGCCATCAACTGGCCACGGCATAACGGAATTACGAGTTCCGGGTGTACTACCATTAATTTCTACCGCCGGAAGCCAGCTGGCTGAATCAGCTGAAGCGAGATCTGTATTCACTTTTTCCATGGATTGTCCTCGATTATAATCCCAGCTGTTGGAATAGATTAAAGAATCAATCAAAGTATTAAACGGATCATAAATCCGAATGGCATCACCTCCGTTGTTTAAAATGGGGAATGATGAAATTGGAGTTAGAAATAAACTGGAATCGGGAATATCTGAAAGCAATGCGGAGTCTGCACCTATAACAATATAGTTCTGATTTTCGAAGCGTATATCGCTGAACAAAGCAGGATTGTCATTTTGATCGGCAATTCCCCAACCAGCCAATGATAGTGATTCGGTACCGTGATAGTATAATTCGACAAATTCGGTTTCTCCGCTTTCGGGATAAGGCAGAAATTCATTAATCGTAAAAAGTCCCAAAGTATAACGTACACCAAAAGAAACGGTAAAATTATTATTTGTTGTATCCTCATCACTGCTAATGACAAAATGTACATTCAACATTTTATATCCCGCTGGGAACGGCCCCACAATTACTGAAAATTCAGTTGTATCCATTTCATTTAACGCATTGATATAGATTGATTCCAAAATATCGTTCCCATCACGAATTTCAACGTCCCCGGAAATAATCGATCGACCTTTATTTGTAACATAACCATGAATGGTGACTGTTTCATTGCTGCTAACTACTTCCGGGTTAACCGTCAACACATCAGCAATCAACTCGCCATCGATTGTGAATGGTTCAACGCTGTTAATGCTGCCGGGAGTTCCCAGGGAATCTAAACTTGGTAACCAGTTTGAAAGTGTGTTAGGCAATTCGATGCGCACTTTTTCAATTGAAAAACCATCTGGTGCAATGTCCACCCAACCCATAGAATCCTGAACGATGCCAGAAGATGATATGAGAAAAAGTGAATCACTTGTGGAGAGACTATTGCCAATACTTAAATCGTCTACTTTTATGAGAACAACTCCTGCAGAAATTGAATCAGCATAAATACCAGTATTAAAATTATAATCACCCTCAAAGATAATCCCGTATGATTCAGGCGGAATGATCAAGCCATATCCAGAATCATGCAACATATCAGTTGAGAAACGGTCTCGTATCATCCAGCCGGTAAGGTCAATAGAGTCGGTGGTTGATAAATTTAATATTTCTACAAATTCGTTTGGAGAGTCAGATCCGTCCAAGTCATACATGATTTCTGTAATACGGATTTGGCCGGAAATGAAACTTAAAAATAATATGAATGAGCAAACAAATTTTAAGAAGGTTACTCTGCTACTCATCTTTCCTACTTTTCAAAAATTCTTCAATACGTTCGTATATTGTTTCCCTTGTTCTTCGAAAAGCATCTATATATTCATCTTCTTGTCCCCAGCCGGAAAAAGGATCTTTTATACTCCAGTGCAATCGTTCAACATTGCCGGGAAAAGTTGGACAGACTTGGTTCGCATGGTCACAAACTGTAATGACAATATCCATATCTTTATCCAAATAATAATCAATGGGATCTGATGTGTGTTCTGAAATATCAATCCCCCGTTCACTCATAACTTTAATAGCCATAGGGTGGACATGGCTCGGATGACTTCCGGCGCTGAAAACGTCAAAATCTTTTCCAGCTGCATCCCTCATAATCCCCTCTGCAATTTGAGAACGACATGAATTCCCGGTACAAATAAATATAACTTTAGGCTTAAACATAAGTATGAATTTGCTGTGGTAATTGATGAATGTCAATAATTTTTGAATCCGTGTTTATTTGATAATATAAGCGTGTAAATTTTCACATGTCAGGAATGGAAAAAGAGCAACTTAATCCCTTATTTTCTAATCCTCTGGAGCCTTACCCCGGTTTATCGGTAGATGATTTGAATCGTTATTTGCCGGCTATTATCAAATCGGAGGAAGTTTCCATGACATTGGATACGATGAAAGAAGGGATGTTTTTAGGGGATGCATTGGAAGGCCTTAAGCGACTACCGGATAATTCAATTGATGTGATATTAACAGCACCGCCTGTTAGTCCATGGAGAGAGATTGGAAACCAGAACGAAAAAATGACACTCCAGGAATATTATACATGGAATAATAAATGGCTGCAAGAAAGTCAAAGGGCGTTGAAGAGCACAGGTGCAATATATTTGCTTTGCGGATGGAGATTTTCGGGAATGTATCATGCGCTTTTGAGTGATTATTTCAGGGTTCAGACACGCATTACATGGCGAGACAGAAAAGCCGGGAATCAGGATGATACTCCCACTTGGTTCAATGAAATTGGCGATATTTGGTTGGCGACAAAAACAGGGGACTTTGTTTTTGATAAGGGAATGGTGACCAACGAGAAAAAAATACAAGCCTCCAAGAGTGCTAACAATATGTCCAATCTGTGGTTAGAGTATTTTACCATGGGTTCAGATCAGGAAAAAGGGGATCTTCCAGAAATGATGCTGGGAAAGATTCTCCATGCAAGCAGTTTTAAGTTGAGTTGGATTGTCGACCCGTTTATGCGAAAAGGCAGTGTTGGAGTTGCTGCTAAAAGTATGGGTCGAAGATTTATCGGTTTTGAAACAGATCAAGACAGCTTGTTAATGGCTATGAAACGAATCGATCAAAGTTAAATAAAGGACTAATATGAGTTTATCTGAACAAATGCAAAAAGATATGTACGCTGCCATGAAGAATGGGGAAAAGGAAAAAGCAACAACATTAAGAGGTGCTTATTCAAAACTGAAAGACAAACGTATTGACAAGAGGGAAGATTTGAGTGAGCAAGAAGAAATACAGGTTATAAAAACATTGGTAAAGCAGCGCAATGAAGCAATTGAAATGTATACTAGAGCCAATCGTGATGACCTAGCATCAAAAGAACAGTCGGAGCGAGAAGTGCTTGAAACATACTTACCACAAATGATGAATGAAGATGAGTTGAAAAAATTGATTAATGATGTAATTGTCGAAACGGACGCTGTCGCCATGTCGGATTTTGGGAAAGTTATGCCGGTTGTAATGCAACGATCAGCGGGTAAAGCAGATGGGAAATTGGTTCAATCTTTGGTTAGAGAAAAATTGAGTTAATGAGGTAAACAACTACACTTTAATCATCAGTTTTCCAAAATTTTCACCCGAAAATAACATAAGTAATGTTTCTGGAAATGTTTCAATTCCTTCAACGATATGTTCCTTTGACTTCAGTTTTCCTTCCGCCATCCATTGCCCCATTTGAACTGCCGCTTCTTTGTACTGGCTGGCAAAATCAAAAACGATAAACCCCTGCATCTTTGCCCGATTTACCAAAAGGGATAGGTAATTGGCAGGACCTTTAATAGGTGTCGTATTATTGTATTGGGAAATAGCACCGCAAATAACCACACGTGCATTCAAATTAATCCTGGTTAAAACTAAATCCAGAATGTCTCCACCAACATTATCGTAAAAGACATCTATACCATCGGGGCAGTTAGTCTTTAATGCACTTGCTACATTTCCTGATGTGTAATCGATCGCTCCATCAAAACCAAGTTTGTTAATAATATAATCACATTTTTTCTGTCCACCTGCAATGCCCACCACATGACATCCCTTAATTTTGGCAATTTGACCAACAACTGAACCCGTAGCGCCAGCAGCTCCCGAAACAAGAACAGTATCACCTTGTTTCGGTTCTCCAATGGATAATAATCCAAAATAAGCTGTCATGCCCGTAAGTCCAAAAAGACTCAAATATAATGGCAATGGTGCCAAATTGGGATCTATTTTTGTCATACCTTTTCCATCCGATACGGAATGACTTTGAACACCTAATAATCCATGGACGAAATCACCTTTATTAAATTTCCCATTTTTAGATTCTAACACACACCCAACGCCACCGGCGCGCATAACATCACCCAATCGAACAGGAGGGATATATGATTTCCCTTCATTCATCCAGCCGCGCATTGCAGGATCTAAAGAGATGTATTCAGACTTCACTAATAGTTCACCTTCATTTAATAAGGGAATTGACGTTTCGGAATATTCAAAATCATCTCTGGTTGGCAATCCTATTGGCCGAGAGATGAGTTTAAACTGTTTATTTAGGGCTAGCTTCACTGTTGATATCCTATAATTTTTAACTTTAATTAAGTTAAAATGTACAAAAATTATAGAAATAGATAATTCATGTTTTGTTAAAGATTTGTTATGAATAATGTTAATTGATATTAGATAAAGTGGTGTAATTTTTTGTATGGCAACAGCTAAAAGAAAAATCATTTTTGCAGAACAAGAATATGAATATGCAAAATTTGTTGAAAATGAGGTCGGGACAATCACCTAACAATGATTTTATTCCTTGATATATTAACTTCATTATTCATTATTGCACTGGGAATCATTGGTTATAAACGCGGCTTGGTAGAAGAATTGGGCCGCTTATTGGGTTTGATAATTGCTATTTCTTTTTCTTGGGGTTATTATATAGAATTATCCGGCGTTGTTCTAAATGTGCTTAATATTAATCCATGGGTCGTCATGGTGTTTAGTTTTGTAACTGTATTTTTAATTGTGTTATTATTGACAAAATTATTGACAAAATTCATCCATGTGCTGTTACTTTCAAAAAGTACCAAATTATTAAATAGGAGCATGGGTTTTGTGTTTGGGAGCATCAAAGCAGTGTTAATAGTAATGGTGTTTATTTGGGCGCTGGATATTTATCCAAAAAAAACATGGTCAAAAATTGTTCATGCTGAATCATCTATCGCTGAATTCATGACTTCAACACGATTAAAAATAATTAATGTGTTCAATTTACAGGATCCCGTAGCAAAAGGGGAAAAATTCGTTCAAGAATTAATGGCAGTTGCAGAAGAGGATTTTTAATGGCCCGCATCAGTCAAGAAACAATTGATCGAATCCGAAATTCCGCAGATATAGTTGATGTTGTATCTCAATATGTCAATCTCAAAAAGCGCGGACGGAATTTTTTTGGATTATGTCCATTCCACGATGAGCGAACACCATCATTCAGTGTTGCTCCAGAAAAAGAAATGTATCATTGTTTCGGATGCGGCGCCGGGGGAAGTGTCTTTAATTTTATTATGGAGCACGAGAATCTTTCGTTTGTCGAAGCTGTTCAGCAATTGGGATTGCATTATGGAATTGAAGTGGCTCTGTCCAGCGCCAGCAATGAGTCCAAGCACCTATTTACTCAATTATATGAACTCCACGAAATTGCTGCTTCAACGTATGCAAAAGTTTTGTTTTCTGAAAGGGGTCAAGCAGCATTGGATTATTTGCTCGATCGCGGTTTAACTGAAGAAACGCTGAAATTTTACCGTGTCGGTTTTGCGCCGGACGCATGGGAATTCCTCACTGAAAAAGTGAAAGGTAAAGGGTATTCCAGAGAGAGCGTGGATAAGTCAGGATTGTTTGGAAAAGGGAAACTGGGCGTGGTGGATCGTTTCCGCTCGCGGATTATGTTTCCTATCATGAACCGTACCGGAAAAGTGATTGCATTCGGTGGACGGGTGTTTGATAGCGATGATCCTGCAAAGTACATGAATTCCCCGGAAACGCCCCTCTATCATAAAAGCGAAGTTTTTTATGGTTATCATAAAACGGCATCGGCTGTACGTAGCGCAGGTTCAGCTGTCATGGTAGAAGGCTATATGGATTTTCTCCAATTGATTCAGGGTGGAATCGAAAATGTACTAGCAGTTTCCGGCACAGCGTTTACGGGTAGGCATGCTGTACAAATTGGTAAAATTACCCAAAAAGTATATTTAGCCTACGATGGTGACGAGGCTGGGCAAAAAGCAACATTGCGAGCTGGTTATGCCCTTTTGCAGAATAATATTGCCGCAATGGTTGTCCCTGTACCTGAAGGGATGGATCCGGATGATTGGGCGAGGAATGATGGCAGCGCTGCTGTTCTGGACGGAATTAAAAATGCTAAACCCCTTTTAAATTATCATCTGGAAAAATCCGGGGCGTTGAATCTTCCCGCAGTAGAACGCTCGAATCTTGTAAAAGAAATTCTAGAAGAAATTGCAGGTGTAAACGATGGTATCATTCGAGATGACTTGTTACAAACATTAGCAAACACATTGAATATCGGTGAAAATGAAATGATAAAACAATTTCGAACAGCTGTGAACCGTAAACGGAATTCCTTCCAATCGAGAGAACCCAAACCGAAAGAACTAAAATTATTTTCTACTGTTGTCCAAAAGGCCCAGATTGAAATTATTAGATCGTTGGTGCAATCATTCCGGGACGTAAAAGAGCAAGTTAAAAGTAATATTGATCTATTTTCTGAACCGATTTTAAATAAAACTGTACAGCTGCTTTTAGAATACGGTTTTGGAGCAACCGCAGAAGTTTTGGAGGAATTCGAAAATAAAAGCGAACGTGAAGCAATAGCAAAAATATTAATCAATGAACAAAAAATAGAGGATCCCCAGATAGTTGTAAAAGAATGTATCCAAACATTGCAGACACAGCCGATCCGTATGAAGATTCAAAATACTCGCCTGAAAATTCGAGAGTTGGAAGCTGCCGGAAAAGACAGTAGTGACTTGATTCTTGAAATAAACCAGCTTCGCCAGCAGCTCAAACAACAGACCAAAACAGATCAATAAATAACAGTGCGGCAGTTTTTTATTATAGCAATTTTCGTCTGTCCATACATACTTACAGCCCAATCCCGCACCGCCATAAGCATTGTCTGCGATACGCCCGACATACCCATTTATGTTGATGGACAACTCATAGGCTATACTCCCTTAAAACAGAATGTAGATGTACGGCCCGGTTGGCACACAGTCAGCTTTTTCCCCAATATCAATGATGAAGATTTAGATACACGTAAAGTCTCACGGGATATTATTCGTCTGGGCACACAGGATGTGTTGGTGGAAGTAAGTGAAACGGTTCATATTTCAATGTCTTACAACTCACTTGGGCAGGACATCGACGGCTATTATAATAGTGTCCGAACGGGAAGCTATTTCGGTTTTAGCATGATACTGGTGCTCATTTCAATATTAGTGTGGGCATATGTTTAAATACAGTGTTTTGTTTTTTGTGGGCATAATCTTGATGGGACAGGAACAAGACACGATTGTAAAATATTTTCCAACAGATATTCAGCGGTCGGAAATATTAGACAATGAAGTATCAGAAAAAGATATAAAAGGCAAAGCACATTTTAAATCTACCTATTCCCGGAAAGGTAAGCTCTTGAATGTAGAATTCATTCCCGGCAGAAAAAAATTCCGGGAAAAA
>Ga0208060_1000006_pt1 | contig 65146 bp, 63 predicted proteins | sample DeeseametaMP0901_FD_184200 | JGI IMG/M metagenome (GOLD analysis project Ga0208060, IMG submission 184200) | Marine microbial communities from the Deep Indian Ocean - MP0901 (SPAdes) | ecosystem: Environmental > Aquatic > Marine > Oceanic | place: East of Durban, South Africa, South Indian Ocean... | reverse complement strand
GGACGTATCTGCAAACGAAACATCAATGGGTTCCAAATCGTCTAAATTGGGAATTGCCCAAGGTTCTGATCCATTGGCCAAATATCCATCCGTTAGCAGCATGACAGGTGTCATGTATTTCAAAGCAATACGGCATGCTTCATAAGCAGCATAAAAGCAATCGCCAGGTGTGGCCGCAGCGATTACAGGCAGAGGTGCTTCACCATTACGTCCATACAACGCTTGTAATAAATCGGCTTGTTCTGTTTTGGTCGGCAATCCTGTACTGGGTCCGCCACGTTGAACGTTCACGATCACCATGGGCAGTTCCGCTATGATAGCTAATCCAAGGGCTTCTCCTTTTAATGCAATCCCGGGCCCGGACGAAGCAGTCACTGCAAGGTTGCCGGTAAACGCAGCACCAATAATGGATGTCATTCCTGCAATTTCATCTTCTGCCTGAAAAGTTTTCACATTGTGGTGTTTTAATGCTGCAAGATGATGGAGTATATCACTGGCTGGTGTGATGGGATAGCTGCCGTAGAATAAGGGCAGTTTTGATTTTTCAGCAGCGGCCACCAGACCTAATGTTAGGGCATAATTCCCTACAATATTGCGATAAGTTCCGGCAGGTAGGTCCGCTTTATCAACTTTATAACGGGTGGTAAAAATTTCTGTCGTTTCCCCATAATTAAATCCGGCTTCCATGGCGCGGATATTTGCTTCGATTAATTCCGGCCGTTTTGCAAATTTTTCCTTCAACCAGTTTTTTGTTGGATCCAAAGGACGATCATAAATCCAATAAAGCAGTCCTAATGCAAATAGATTTTTCGTCCGTGTTACAGTCTTTGGCGTTAAACCCATACCAGCACACACTTCTGAAACAAACTTATTCATATCAATGGCAAAGACATTGAAATAATCTTCTAATGAACCATCTTCCAGGGGATTAGAATCAAAACCAGCATATGTTAGATTTTTTTTTGTAAATGATGCTTTATTACAAATTAGCATCCCGCCAGGCTCTAATTCTGCACGATGCACTTTTAGAGCAGCAGGATTCATGGCAACCAGAACGTCAACTTTATCGCCAGGCGTATGGATATTTTTGGAACTAAAGTGAATTTGGAATGCACTAACACCAGCCAATGAACCTGCGGGAGCACGAATTTCTGCAGGGTAATCTGGAAGCGTGCTTAAATCATTTCCGACAATGGCAGTGGTATCTGAAAATCGTCCGCCGGCGAGCTGCATACCATCGCCGGAATCACCTGCGAAGCGGATGACAACATTTTCTATATTTTTAAACGTTTTTTTCATAAAATATATAGGGGGTGTAATCTAGGGTTTAAATACAAAAACTCCAGTAATTAGTGAGACTCTTTGGGCATTCAAAAGTAATGTTTTCAATCAATTTCTGTCTTGTCCAGTTGCAAATTTACCATGCTGTTTATACGTAAATCAATTGTAATAGTACTTGAATGTATACATGATGAAATTTGCACCTTAACTCTCTAAAAGTGTAAACTTGATAGCGTTTAAATGAGTCCGAAACATAATCCGAGCCAACTTTCCATATTCCCTGAAATATCGGGGGGTCTTTCTGCGCCTTCGATTGCAACCATTCCAGAATTCGATAAAGCATTAGGCAATCTAATAAAAATGAGTGATTTGGGAGCATTTATTCAAATCAATATTCATGGTATTGATAAAATTTATTCCTTGAACTTGAATGAGTTAAACATCCCAGTAGATTTTTTATATAACAATGTTCCTCCTGCTCCCATTACAGTTCATCTTTTTCCCCGAGATACACAAAAAGCATTGAAAAAACTGACATATGGAGTGAAAACATTTTTTAATCGCGGTAATTCATTCAATACATCATTTGGTTATTTCCTTTTCCGGAGTCATTTCCCATTCTGGAAAACATATTTACTTGAACAACAAGAAACATTAAATCAATATTTAACCGATTCGTTGAGCAAAGGAATTTTTGGACAATATTTTTTAGATCATTTTCAACAAGGATACGATTATATAAAAGATGCCGCAGCGGACACAGCTCCATGGACTTTCCGGGATAAACTATTATTAAAAGATATTCAAGAATGTCGAAATAACCTTATCGAAAGCCAGGCGACTCTTTCAGCTTTGAAAGCGACTGATTTGGATTTTCCATTTCAAGTTTTAACATTGAAAACAGCCCATATTCCTATGGTATTACATCAATACCAATCTCAAATTCATATCCATTCTGTATTCAAAACTATTCATTTAGAATATTTATCCGATATTGATGTTAATACAATTGAAGATGTTCGAAAACTAACAGAAAAATTATAATGAAAACCAAAGAACAGATTAGACTGACTACCCTTTCTCACGGCAGCGGTTGAGCGTGTAAAATTGGTCCAAAAGACCTGTCCCAGGTTCTGGGTCAACTCAATTTAATGCAAGACGATCGTGTCATCGTTGGCTTTGATGGTGCCGACGATGCCGCCGTGGTGCGCCTGGGAGGCGAAAAATATATCCTCCAAACAGTAGATTTTTTTACTCCGATTGTGGATGATCCATATCAATTTGGGCAGATCGCTGCTGCTAACTCTCTATCAGATATCTATGCTATGGGTGGAACTCCATTGTTTGCATTGAACATCGTTGGCTTTCCAATCAACGAATTGCCCAAGTCAATATTATCTGAAATTCTGCAGGGAGGTGCCGATAAAGCAGCCGAAGCAGGGATTACTATAGTCGGGGGACACTCGATTGAGGATAAAGAACCTAAATATGGTTTGGTCGTTACCGGTGAAGTAGATAAAAACAAACTCGTCCGGAACAATGGCGCCCTTCCGGGAGATGTCCTTATTTTAACCAAACCCCTTGGCACAGGAATCATATCCACAGCAATCAAAAAAGAAAAAGCTTCAGAAGAACAAATCAATGCAGTTGTGGAATCCATGTCTGCATTAAATAAAGCTGCCGCTGATGCTATGAACGGATTGGATATTCATGCTGTCACCGATGTGACTGGCTTTGGGTTGTTAGGTCACTTGCGGGAAATGTGCCTGGCCAGCAAGGTGTCTGCAGAGATTAATTTCAGGAATTTGGACTTTCTGAAGGGCGTTCGTGAACTGGCTGAAACTGGAGTTGTTCCTGGCGGTACAAAACGCAACCTGGATTTCGTAAAGGATGCTGTGATCTTTGATAAAAAACTGTCAGAAGTAGAGCAATTACTGACAGCAGATGCACAAACATCTGGAGGATTGTTAATTGCAATGCCCGAAAAATCTGTTCCTGATTATATAAATAATATGGATCCTGATTATTTTTATAAGCCAGTTCAGATCGGTATGATCACTAATAAAACAGTATATCTAATTTCAGTTAATTAACCCCGATCAATTTAATCGCAAATAGTCCTTGTCTTGCATTTTAATACCCCGGTAAATTTACCCGACAAAAATAGTCGGGTTAAATATGCTTAAAATTACAAGAAAAGTTGAATACGCCTTGATTGCCCTGCGTCATATGCAAGAAAAGGAAAAAGACGAATTGACCAATGCAAAGGAAATTGCAGAACAATATGGCATGCCTGTTGAGCTCTTGGCGAAAACCTTACAGCACTTGGCTCGGGAAAAAATTGTAGAAGCTGTTCAGGGGCCTCATGGAGGTTATCGCATAAAGAAATGTCTGGAAGATATCAATATGAAGGACTTTTTTGAAAAAATGGAAGGTCCCTTGGGAATAATGGACTGCTATTTTGATTCAGATTGCACGCTTGTCCCTATGTGCAATATTCGCACACCGATTCAACGCATCAACGAAAGCATACGCTCCATGTTTGAAAATATGTCCGTCGGTGAGATTACCCAGTGAGGCAATGATGGCAATTAATAAAGAACATATTATTGATGTCTTAAAACAGTGTTTCGACCCAGAGATACCGGTAGATCTTTGGAATCTGGGACTTATTTATGATATTAAAATTGATGAACCGAATGTAGTGATTACTATGTCTCTTACTACGCCCGGTTGCGGTATGGCACAAATGATGGCAGAAGATATTAAAACAAAAGTGACTAGTTTAAACAGTATTGAAGAAACGACAGTTGAAGTAACATTCGACCCTCCATGGAATCCAGAAATGATGTCGGATGAAGCCAAAGAAAAGCTTGGCTTCTCTCCAAGTAAAACTCAATCAGAAAATATATCTACAGAGTGGGATTAAAATGACTGAAAAAACACAAGACCAATTAGTTGAAGATTTCGCAAACGCTACAATAACAATAACCCAAAATGCTATTGACAGAGTAAAAAATGCAATGAAAAATGAAGACAAAGAAGGCTGGGCATTGCGCATGGGAGTTGAAGGTGGCGGATGTTCCGGAATGAATTACAAAATGACATTCGAAGAAAAACAAGGTGCGATGGATAAGGTGATTGAAAGTGGCGGACTTAAAATTTTATGCGATCTAAAGAGTTGGCTCTACTTAAGTGGTTTAGAGATTGATTTCTCCAACGATATGCTAAATGGCGGATTTAAAATCCACAATCCAAACGCCAATAGAACTTGCGGCTGTGGCACCAGTTTTTCAGTATAACTATATTTATTAAATCATGTCTGATGTAATTGAAAAAGCCATAGAGCAAGATTATAAGTACGGGTTTGTTACTGATATTGAGCAGGACACCCTCCCCCCTGGTTTAAATGAAGATGTGATTCGTACCATCTCTGCTATAAAAAAAGAACCAGAATTCATGCTGAAATGGCGCTTAAAGTCCTATCGTCAATGGCTCAAAATGGGAGAACCGACATGGGCAAAAGTGGATTATAATGAAATTGATTACCAAGCTATCAGTTATTATTCTGCCCCAAAGAAAAAAGAATTGAAAAGTTTGGACGAAGTAGACCCTGAAATTTTGGAAACTTACAAAAAACTGGGGATTCCCCTGGAAGAGCAAAAAATGCTGTCTGGCGTGGCGGTGGACGCAGTCTTTGATTCAGTATCGGTAGCTACAACTTTTAAAGATGAACTTAAAAAACACGGTGTTATTTTCTGTCCATTTTCTGAAGCAGTACAAAATCACCCAGAATTAATTGAAAAATATTTAGGATCTGTAGTCCCTCATACAGATAATTTTTTTGCAGCTTTAAATTCTGCAGTTTTCACAGATGGTAGTTTTGTTTACATCCCAAAAGATGTTCGCTGCCCCATGGAGCTCTCCACGTATTTCCGAATCAATGCTGCCAATACAGGTCAGTTTGAACGAACGCTAATTATTGCTGACGCCGGGAGCTATGTTAGTTATTTGGAAGGATGCACTGCACCTATGCGGGATGAAAATCAACTTCATGCTGCAGTCGTTGAGCTGGTCGCTCACAAAGATGCAACCATCAAATATTCCACCGTTCAAAATTGGTATCCCGGTGACCCAAAAACAGGTAAAGGTGGCATTTTCAATTTTGTGACCAAGCGCGGAATCTGTTTAGAAGAAAATGCAAAAATATCATGGACTCAAGTGGAAACCGGTTCAGCTATTACCTGGAAATATCCATCGTGCATATTAAAAGGTGATAATTCTGTAGGTGAATTTTACTCTGTTGCACTGACCAATAATTTTCAACAGGCTGATACAGGTACAAAAATGGTGCACATCGGCAAGAACACCAAAAGTACCATTATATCTAAAGGAATTTCAGCCGGTAAAGGCCGGCAAACATATCGAGGTGGGGTAAAGATCATGAAAAATGCCGATAATGCACGGAATTATTCACAATGTGACTCCATGCTCATTGGTGATAAATGTAAAGCTTATACTTTTCCATATATTGATGTCCGCAACTCCAGCGCTCAAATGGAACACGAAGCATCCACATCTTCCATCGGTGAAGACCAGATTTATTACTGCAATCAGCGGGGCATTTCTACAGAAGATGCCATATCCCTCATCGTAAACGGCTTCTGCAAAGAAGTCTTTAAAGAACTACCAATGGAATTTGCCGTGGAAGCCCAGAAACTCATGGAGGTGAGTCTGGAAGGCAGCGTTGGTTAAGCAACTATTTATTGAATCAGGAAATCATGTTAGAAATAAAAAATTTATACGTCCGCATTAAAAATAAGGAAATTATTAAAGGTGTTGATCTCACAATAAAGGCAGGTGAACTCCATGCCCTCATGGGGCGCAACGGTTCGGGCAAAAGCACCCTGGCCCATGTCATTACCGGTAAGGACGGTTATGAAATTGAAGGTGATATTCTCTTTAACGGCGAAAGCATTTTGGATAAAACTCCGGAAGAACGTGCTGTGGATGGGATCTTCATGTCCTTTCAATATCCTGTGGTAATTCCCGGAGTCAACAATATGTATTTCTTAAAGGCTGCGCTAAATGCAAAATTGAAAGCAAACGGTCAAAGCGAATTAGACGCCATGGATTTTCTTGCACTCATTAAAGAAAAAATAAAATTAGTCGAAATGGATGAAAGCTATTTAAATCGTGCGGTAAACGATGGATTTTCCGGTGGTGAGAAAAAACGGAATGAAATTTTACAATTGCTAACTTTGGAACCAACATTCGCTATTTTGGATGAAACCGATTCCGGTCTGGATATTGACGCTTTAAGAATTATTGCCAACGGTGTAAATAAATATCGAAATGAAAATCGTGCAATTTTAGCCATTACCCATTATCAACGATTATTGGATTATATGAAACCGGATATTGTTCACGCAATGATTGATGGGAAAATTGTTAAAACAGGTGGTATGGAATTGGTCCACGAATTGGAAGAAAAAGGATATTCCTGGTTGGTAAACTAATGCAGCATTATAGATCAGAATTAAATTCATTTCAGTCAAATGGGATTGAAGAACCGCAAACGCTCTCAACTTTGCGAAGTAAAGCATTTAGCCGTTTCACTGAACTTGGCTTCCCTACCAAAAAATGGGAAGATTGGCAATTCACAGATTTCTCTCCTTTTAAAAAATCTCATTTTAGGCTGCCCACACTTGAAGATCTGCAACTTGCTTTGGAATATAATATTGTACCACTAAATGATTATTATTCCATAATCATACTTAATGGTCATTTTCAAGAGAACTTATCCAACGTTCCTTCCGGAGTTACAATTCGAACTCTCCTTGATGTCTTTATGAAAAATGAAATGCATGATTTTCCCAAAACGGAAGAAAATCCATTTAAAGCATTAAATACTTCATTAATGAATTGTGGATTAGCAATTGATGTAGCTGATGATATGCAAATTGATACACCCATTTATTATCAATTTATTACCTCTGGATTCGAAGATCAAATAATGAACCACCCACGACTTTTAATTAGACTGGGGAAAAACAGTTCAGCTAATTTTATTGAGCATTATCATAGTGAAAACACAACTAATTATTGGAATAATTGTGTTACTATTTCTGAATTGGGGAATAATAGTGTGTTCAACCACACTCGCATTCAGGAAGACACCTGTTATCATGTCAGTAATTTAGATTATCATTTACATAAAGATGCCGTTCTTAATTCAACGATTTATAATCAAGGGGCTGAATTAAATCGGGGTGATATCAGAGTTAGTTTTCATGGTAAAAATGCCACTGCAAATATCAATGGACTTTCATTATTGAAATATAACCAACATATGGATACACGGATTATCATTGACCATATGCAGCCGCATTGTAACAGCCATCAACTTTTCAAATATATCCTAGATGATAAAGCAACTGGTGTTTTTAACGGAAGAGTTATTGTTCGTGAAGACAGCCAAAGAACAAATTCAAGTCAGTCCAATAAAAATTTATTATTGAGTAAGAATGCTCGTATGCAATCTAATCCGCAATTAGAGATTCTAGCTAATGACGTTCGCTGTACACATGGTTCAAGCACTGGACAATTAAGTGAAGAAGCACTATATTATTTACGTTCCAGAGGGATTGAAACAACCGTTGCTCAAAAGCTTATGGTAGAAGGATTTGCAAGCGAAATTTTGGAAAAAATTGATGATAATATCACAGCAGAATATTTAAATAATAAAGTATATACGTGGTTGGGAAATTTAGGAAATGGATGATTTAAGAGATTTATACCAACAATTAATTTTAGATCACAATCAATATCCCCAAAATTTTAGAGAAATGATTGATGCAACATCCAAAGCGGAAGGTCATAATCCACTGTGTGGTGATGAGATAACACTATTTCTACAGATTGAAAATGAAAAGATCATTGATGCAAGTTTTAAAGGAACCGGTTGTGCCATCTCCAAAGCATCCGCTTCTATAATGACGACACTCATCAAGGATTTAACTGTTAATGAAGCAGAAATATTATTTGAACAATTCCATAAAATGATCACAACGGGAGAAACGAATGGTGACATGGGCAAATTAATGGTTCTTGCGGGAGTTTATAAGTTTCCTGCCAGGGTGAAATGTGCCGTTTTAAGCTGGCACACAATGAATAATGCGCTCCTTGGAAATACAGAATTAACCTCAACAGAGATATCATGATTAATAGTACAAGTTCAGAAGAAGTCATAACATTTAGCAGAGAGTGTAAAGCAACCATGATTCCATCCGGAACGATTGGGAAAATCATTGAAGGCGAACATGGAATTATTACACAATCTTTAGGCGGCAGTTACACAGTTGCAGTCAATGGAAATCTTTACCGCATTGAAGGCGAAGATGCTGATGCTATTGGTAAGGAGCAAATAGTAGAAAAAGAGAAAGAATCCCACAATGATCGAGACGTGGATGAACGTGCTATTTGGGATGCTATGCGTACCTGTTATGATCCAGAAATACCCGTAAATATTGTGGACTTGGGTTTGATTTATTCTTGTGATTTTTCACTTATTGATGGCGATGGAACTTTAGTAGACGTTGCCATGACACTTACAGCTCCAGGTTGCGGTATGGGCCCAATCCTGCAACAGGAAGTAGAACAAAAATTATTGGGAATCCCCGGAGTATCTGAAGTAAAAGTAGTTTTAGTCTGGGATCCTCCATGGAGTCAAGGAATGATGAGTGAAGCTGCCCGCTTACAATTAGGATTACTCTGATTGGTAATTTGTAGAGTGGTAACTGGTGAGTAGTAGAATGTTAGATGGAAAAGGTTAGATGTTAGACGTTAGACTAAAATGTGTCAGTGACAGTATTCCAATCAGTCAACCATCCAATCAATTTTTTTCATAATGTCTTTGTGTATTGGTGGCAACTATGTTTGACGTAAAAAATATTCGGAAAGATTTTCCAATATTTGCCGAACAGCCTGATAATTTCGTTTATCTCGACAGCTCTGCCACAACATTAAAACCTCAATCAGTCATTGATGCTGTTGCAGGATACTATTCCAAATACAGCGCAAATGTTCATCGTTCCATTTATTCCATTGGCGAAGAAGCCACGGCTGAATACGAAGGAAGTCGAACAAAAGTAGCCAATTTTATCAACTCTGATTCCAAGTCTATTATTTTTACTCGAGGTACAACTGAATCCATCAATTTGGTAGCCTATACTTGGGCCCGAAAAAACATAAAAGCCGGTGATGAAATTCTACTGACGGAAATGGAACACCATAGTAATCTCATTCCTTGGCAGCTTTGTGCGCAAGAAACAGGTGCAATATTAAAACACATTCCCTTTAATGAGGATGGCACATTAGATTTATCTGAACCGGAAAAATGGTTTACACATAAAACAAAGCTGGTAGCATTCATTCATCAGTCCAACGTGTTTGGGACGGTAAACCCAATTAAGGATATAATAAAAATAGCTCACGATGTCGGAGCAATCGTATTAGTGGATGCTGCACAAAGTGTACCTCATCAAACTGTGGATGTCCAAGATATGGATTGCGATTTTCTGGCTTTTTCCGGACATAAAATGCTGGGACCAACCGGAGTTGGAGTCCTGTACGGAAAACCTGAATTATTAGAAGCAATGCCTCCTTTTTTGGGTGGCGGAGAAATGATCCGAACTGTATCTTTGAATGATTCAACATGGAACGACATCCCCTGGAAATTTGAAGCGGGGACACCCAATATTGCTCAAGCTATTGGCCTAGGAGCTGCCATTGATTATATCAACAAAATTGGGTTAGAAAATATTCACGAATACGAGCAAGAACTTTTGAATTATGCACTTGAGAAAATGCAGGAAATTCCGGGAATTAACATTTACGGAGCTGCACAGAAACGTGGAGCTGTAATCAGCTTTAATGTGGAAAATATTCATCCTCACGACCTTGCTCAATTTCTTGACAATGATGGAATAGCTATACGTGCAGGACACCACTGCACACAGCCGATCATGAAAAAGCTAGGAGTTCCTGCTACAGGCCGAGCAAGTTTTTATGTATACAATTCAAAGGAAGATGTAGTTCGCCTTTGTGAAAGTATAGAGAAAACCATTAAGTTTATGAGTGGAAGTAAATAAGGATCGTTTATAATATTAGAAAAGAGGTTAATATGGCTGAAAAGAAAACAGAAGATAAACGCTTTAAATACTTGATAACCATGCGTTGGTATGTAGAAACGGATGAAGATATGGTGGCTGGTGCGCCGGAAACAGATCAAAAGCTACTGGAACTGTTAAGGCACAGAGATGATGGCTCTACCAGCTGTTCTACATGCCCCACGCGAAACAATGAGGGTTATGCTATCCTTAATTTCAATTATTTCATGGGTGATAAAAAGCCAGTATATATGTCTGTGGATAAAGTTAAGAAATAATGATTATTTGTAAGTGATAGAGTGGTGATTGGTGAATGGTAAAACAATGAACACAATTGATTTGTAATTTATGAAGACGATCAGCATGGATGATTTTCTTGATGGTGGACTGTTGAGAGAAAAATCATTCCGTAAACAGGTGGCTGAAATTGATTGGTCACAGTATAAAGGTGATCGTGTTTTAGTCAGGGGCTGTGCAGAGGTTCCCGTACCAACGTGGGCATATTTAATACTTACAGCACAATTAGCACAATTTGTCGACCGTATTTATTTTGGTGAATTGCGGTCAGCTGTAAAAATATTTGTAAAGGATAAGAGTTAATGTCATCAGACCGTGTAAGCTGGAATACATATTTCATGAATATTGCCAAGGAAGTGACCACACGTTCAACATGCGATCGTAAACATGTAGGCGCAGTTATTGTACGGGATAAAAATATTCTATCTACCGGTTATAACGGTAGTATTAAAGGATTACCCCACTGCGATGAAGCCGGACACGAAATGGTGGATGGTCACTGTATTCGCACCACACACGCAGAAGCCAATGCCATTGCTCAAGCAGCCAAAAATGGTGTCCGTGTGGGTGATGCTGAAATATTTGTAACTGCTTCTCCCTGTTATAATTGCTTTAAGATAATTGCTAATTCAGGAATAAAAACTATTTACTATGATGAATTCTACCGCGATGAGAGAGTTTTAGAACATGCCAAAGAAGCCGGAATTGAGTTAGTACATTTAAATTAAAAATAATATAATTACTTAAGAAGTAATCATATTTTCAGCAACAATATCGGCGACATCTTTTACATTGATTGCTGATCGATCATCAGGCGTTAAGGCCCCCAATCCCTGTTTCATCATTCCATAACAAAAATTGCAGCCTGTTACTACAGTATCTGCACCAGATTCCACTACTTGTTCTGCACGAACTAAGTGTGTTCGTCCTTTCGTTTCTTTTTTCCACCAAAGACCGCCACCGGCTCCGCAACATAGCGTTTTCCTTCCGGATTCTTCCAACTCCATAAAATCATTCGTCACGGATGTAATGGCCTTACGAGGTGCATCCACCTCATCCATCATCCGTGATAAGTTGCAAGGATCATGAAAAGTCACCTTCCCTTTTTCTCCTTTTTCAACTATTATTTTACCTTCGTTTAAAAGCCGTTCTATTACTTGAGTATGATGTTCAACTTTATAATTTATTTCACCATATTTTGCATATTCACTTCCCAAATTCACTGCACAATGGGGACATAGAGTTACAATTTTTTTAGCGCCACCTAACTCTTTTACATTGTGGCCTCGCAGCATGGAAAAAGTCAATTTATCACCCAATCGATTTGCAGGATCGCCTGAGCAATGTTCCTTTTCCAAAACGCCATAACTCACCTTTGCTGCATCTAATATTTTTGTAAAACTTCTCACAGAATTTTCAAAATCCGGATCCAATCCATATCGAGCAAAACAACCCAACCATAACACATATTCCATTTCTGAATTATATCGTGGTAGACTATCAGCTAATGGACTGCTGAAGGCTCCTTCCGTGTTGCCGGATTCTTGAAGGTTATTAAATAATTTTTGGTATTCTTGGGGGACTTTTCCTTCAACCAATACTTCTAATCGTCGAATTTCATCTGATTTTTCAACGTGATTTCCCACTGGACATACATCGGTACATGCTTGGCAAGTGGTACACTCCCACCCTGCTTCTACATTGAGCTTTGCTAACACATCCACATCGCCCGTTTCCATAAGAGGATCACGTAAATCCAGCATAAAATGGTTTTTGGGATCTAATATTCCGCCGCCGCGATTCGCCGGACAGACTTCGGTACACCTTCCACATTCCACGCAGGAAAAAACATCCAACGCCTGATTCATGGTCATTTTGGTTAAACTGGCAAGCATATTATCCAACTCTTCTTCTGATGCTTCAAGATCAATTTCAACCGGTGTATGATCTGGCAGAATAAAAGGTTTAAAGAAAATATTTACAGGTGCTAATACAAGATGTAAATGCTTGGATCTGGGAACAAGCCACAAAAATCCCAGGATGACACTCGTGTGCAACCACCAATTAATTTTCCAAACTAAAGGCGATAAATCCCACTCACCAAATATATATGTTAACATAAGTATAGCTATGAATACGGCAACTAATCCTGATGTTGGAGATGTTTTACCTAAATACTTTGGCCGCGTAATAAATCTGCGATAGGCCAAAGCAATGATACCTATCAAGACTAGAATTGCAAAAGGAATACCAAAATAAGAATAAGCATGATGAAAGGATGAACTTAATAATGGAACTCCAAAACCAGTTGCGAAATGGTTAATGGTTATTAAGCCAAATACAAGAAAACCCCAAAATACCAGTCCATGCATTAAGCCAGGCCAAAAACGACCACCCATAACTTTTTCATGAAATAATACTTCTCGCACCACTCGCCAACATCTTTTTCCAAACTGGTCAAAGGGTAATGATTCCCGCCCTTTTAACACAATCTTAAAACGACGCCAGACTTCATAACTAAATGACCCCAAACACGTAAGCGTACTTAAGGTTAGAATTATTTTTTCAATACTTGAAAATTGAAAATTGTCCATTAATTATTGGAGTGCTTCCGTCAATTTAGGTATGATTTCCAGTACATCTCCTACGACACCATAATCCGCTAATTCAAATAAGGGTGCATCTGGATCTTTATTAATAACGATAATATTTTTAGAACCCTTCATCCCCACCACATGCTGGATTGCTCCAGAAATTCCAAGAGCTAAATACAGTTTTGGGGCAACGGTTTGTCCTGAACTGCCCACTTGGTGATGAGCTGGCAGCCAACCTGAATCCACAACAGGACGTGAAGAAGCAATTTCTGCGCCCATGACATTTGCTAATTCTTGGACAAGGGGGATATTTTCTTCTTTTCCAATTCCTCTACCAATGGAAACGATCAATTCTGCGCTTGATAAATCTACTCCGCCTGCTGCTTCTTGGAATGGATCTTCCGGAACTGTTTTTATAGCACTTGCATCTATTTCAATAGATATTGATCGGAGACTGGCTGATCCACTTTGAATAGTATCCGATGAGAATGAAGCAGATTGAAAACTGACTAAAATGGGTCCGGCGCTGTTGGGATTTAATTCAGCAATCAGTTTGGCATTAAAAGCTTGTTTACTAAATACCGGCTTTCCGCTTTCGTTTTTGTATGAAACAACATCGTTCAAAAAAGGGCGCTTTAATTTTGCGCTGACTCTTGGTGCATAATCCCGGATTTGATACGTATGACCAAAGAAAACTAACGCGGGGTTTTCGCTGGTAATAACATTTGCTACGGCATCAGCATAACCATCAGCTGTGTAATCATTTAAATGTTCATTTTCGAGAGTTAGAACTTCTTCTACATCATAATGTTTAGCTTGTTCACCTAAAGCTGAAGCATTTTTACCAAAGGCTAATATTCCAATGCTCAAACCACATTCCGAGCCAATTTGTTGCGCGCCAGCAATTGCCTCCAAACTCATCCTGTGAATACGTCCGTTTTTATCTTCTAATACAACTAAAATATCCATCATGCCCTCTAATTAATTCGTATTTCGTTTTTGAATACATCCACCAAACGATTTACTATTTGGTCAATATTTCCTTCGATCATTTCCGTTTGTTTCTCCGTGTGTTGTACAGATAAACCAGCGAATGACTGCAACTCATCCACGTTACATATATCAACAAAGTTTAATTTTTTAATTTCTTTCTTTTTGGCAGTCATAATGCCTTTTAGCGAAGGATAACGGGGTGTATTTAATCCTGATTGAATTGCCAGACTAGCTGGTAAATCCATTGTTTGCCATTGGAACCACCCTGCTTCAAGCTCTCGTTTTACTTTTATTTTTCCTTCTTGTACTTCTGTTCCGACTACTAGCGTTGCCGTGGTCATTCCTAACATTTCACCCAAAATAACCCCAGTTTGACCAAAGCCAAGGTCCTCGGATTGTAACCCCGAAAGGACTAAATCAAATCGCTCGTCTTTTACAGCATTGGCTAAAGTTGAGGCAATAGAATACGGGTCTGTATTATAAGGCGCATCTGCATTAATATGAATTGCACGATCTGCACCTTTTGCCAATGCTTCCCGAATTACTTTCTGGGAGCGGTCCGGACCAAGACTGACAATAACAACCTCTCCTGCTCCTTTCTGTTCACGAATTTGTAGAGCTTCTTCCAGTGCATAGTTATCACTTTCATTCATTTCAAAGGGTAGCTCAGTCTCCTGAATCCAGGATCCATCTCCCGACACATTAAATTGTGCTTCGCTACCTGGAACTTGTTTTATCAATACACAAATATTCATTAAGGTTTTCCTATTGGATAATTAGATAAATAGAATTTTAACAAGGTTAAATTAATTAATGATAGGTAAACAGACCTATTACTTGTTAGAATTTAAACTCAATTGTAAATTTATTTAGGGAAAATCATGTGAACAGCAGTATTACTATTATTCTTGCAAATATATTTTTTGTCTTTGGAACAATTATTTTACTTTGGTCCATTTGGCGATGGATTCAGCGCCGTAATTATAAAGATTGATTAATATCACATAAATGAAAAATAGTTTGAAAAAAGGTGTAAAAACGTGGTATACTTCACATAGTTGGATGAACGAAGGAATATCCTTCGGAGTAAAATTTCGTTCTTAACTAACTACAAACAGAAGGAATTAATATGAAAAAACAATTGTTAACGACTATAATACTATCACTTATGCTGTCTGTAATGATACAGGCACAATCATTTACTGGCTCGTACCAACTAACCGGTGTAAATGTTGTTTACACAAACGTTGCCAGATTAACAGATAGCCCTGACGATTCTATCGCCCAGTATACATTGGATGCGCATTGGCCTAACAATGCAGGATCAGCGTTTTCACTTACATTGGCCGGTTGGGCGCCAGGAGACACCATTGCTGTTATAGCCACTCCGGATTTTCTCTTGACTCCGGGTGGGCTGGATTATGTTGGTATTGATCTTAACCTAGGATTGAACCAGGAAAACGGTCAAATGCTGATCCCAGGTGTTGAAGGCACATCTTCAACTTATCCAACCACAGATACGGAAGACTGTTCTACATTTGCTGTGATTGCTCCTGTGTCAGATAATGCAGACATTACGTATTCCACTACATCCAATTCGTATAATGCTGATGAAGGGAGCTATACTTGGGGATTTGGAATATCACAATCCACTGTCTTTGACTGGTTTGATGCTCCGGACGATTGGGAGGATCCTACAGCCAGTGCTACCAACTATGGTATTTTAACCGGATTTTTTAATGATGATAATACCGGTTTTGATGAAATGGAACTTATATGGCATGCTGTAGATGGTCAAGATTCAGATAGTGGCATTGATGATGCTGGATTACTTAATCGTCATCTGGGTATTACCCTGGCCCCAGCGGATACAGTAACGGTTGCAGCACTTGCTGCCCAAGGTTTACCAGTCAATGTTGGTACAAGACCTATTCTTGGTGGTACAGGTGTCGATTTGGATGGCGATGGTGTACTAGATGGTACCGTCGATACTGATTGGGGTTACATTTTTGACCCCTTAGGCGCGGACGGTATTCCATTTTGGTTACAACCAGGCGCCGATGATTCACCCTTTCAATTCACCGGATATTATTTTACCTACAACGGCCTGGCTGCAATCAGTGCTATAATGACTGCAGCAGGTGATGATGCCAATGGCGACGGTGTTCCGGATAATATAATGGCATTAATCGTCGGGTACATGCAAGCTGGTTATGATCAATCTACTGCAACATTGATGGCATTAAATGATGTTGCACAGGGCGCATTTGTTGGTTTTGCTATGGCATTTGGTGTTGATGAAGCAACGGCTACTGCATATGCTGCTGCTGTTGGTGCATATGCTGTGGCTACATATACAGCTTTGGTGATAGCCGGCGATCCTGACGCCCTTAATAATACAGCCCAAGCCACTGCATTTTATGCTGTAGGCGTTCTAGCTTCTCTAGGTGTTCCTGTTGATGATTCTGATCATGATTTCAATGGAGTTAATGGTCGTTTGGTTTTCCAAATCGGCAATTCCTGCGTACCCGATTTTCAAGCAAGGGATGTATACGCTATTTTCAGTAGAATTGAAGTTTCGGGTATAGATACAGAAAATATTCTCCCGGCTAAATTTGCTGTTCATGAGAATTATCCAAATCCCTTCAATCCCACTACGAATATCAGCTTTGATCTAGTTGAACATTCTCCTACAGAAGTAACTGTGTGGAATATGCTGGGTCAAAAAGTAGCAACTCTATATTCTGGTGAACTTCCTGCAGGTCGCCATACGCTTACGTTTGAAGCTCGCAGTGAAAATGGCAACATGCTACCTAGTGGTGTGTACATTTACAAAGTAGCAGCAGGTAATAAAGTAGATACTAAAAAAATGATGCTGTTGAAATAATACAGTTTCAGTTTGAGTAATTAATAAAACAAACAGCTCCATCAAATTGGTGGGGCTGTTTGTTTTTAATCCAAGGTTATTATGAAAAAAATATCTATCTCTCTTATCATAGTTATTCTTTTTGGCCAACTCTTTGCCCAAAGCGGTTCAATAACGGGTCTTATTTTAGATGCAGAAAACAATGATCCCCTCATTGGTGCAAACGTGATCGTTAAAGGAACAACCATGGGCGCCGCAACTGACGTTAGGGGTAATTATAACATTTTAAATGTTCCAGTGGGAGCAGTAACCATCATGGTCTCATACATTGGCTATGAAGAAAAGACCCAGGATCTGACTGTTACTTTAGGTGAAATTGTTACTGCCAATATCGCATTGGCTCCAGAAGCCATCCAGATGCAGACCTACGTGGTAACCGCTTCACGGAGACGGGAGCGCGTGGAAGATGCACCGGCTGCGATCAGCGTGATTACGCAAAAAGAAATTCGCCGGGAGAGCAACACAAACTTGGGTGCTTATTTGAAACAGGTAAAAGGGGTGGATTTTACCCAGTCTGGTGTAGACAGTTATAATTTAAGTGCCCGGGGATTTAATTCTTCTTTCAGTTCAAGGCTGCTAACATTGACAGACGGCAGAATGGCCAATGTTCCTTCCCTGCGTTTGATTGCTTACAATGTCATCCCTGTTTCTTTTGAAGATGTAAAACAATTTGAAGTGGTGCTCGGACCCTCTTCGGCACTCTATGGCCCCAATGCTCACAGCGGTGTATTAAATATCATTACATCCACTCCCCGGGAATCAAAAGGTACAACGATCAATGTACAAGGCGGAAGCCTGGCTCAAGAAAGGGGTTATTTAAAAAAACTGACTATGCGTCACGCGACTACCTTTAAAGATTTTGGCTTTAAAATTTCCGGCGTTGCCTTCAACGCCTATGATTGGGAGCATTATAATACCGATGAATACGAAGGCCACGATCCTTCATTCCTGGGAAGAGCAACATTAACACACAATGGTGTGGACGATAATAACTCCTATGCTGAATTCGGCAATCCCACTTTCAATATTAATATGCTTACAGCCATATCCAGCGGTGAGATCGCCAATAACGGTATCGATGATAACGGCAATGGCTTTATCGATGAAAATGATTCGTGGGAGGGGCTCATGTACCGTGACAATATTGACGGGTTGTTTCCTATCGGCACTGAAGCCGGCAGCCCGACCATTACCCAAGAAATGGTAGATGCGGCGGCTGATGACCCCTATTATCGTTATGTATTAGATAACGGTATAATTCTTTGGGGCGTAACAGAAGATATGATCGGCCGCGCCTATGCCGATGGATTGGATAACAATGGAGATGGGCTTATCGACACCGGCATTGATGAAGGTATTGATGAAGGTGATGAATCCTGGTACGATGGTTTTGATAATGATGGCGATGGTCTGGTGGACGAAAAAGATGAGATTGGATCGCGCTGGATCACGCGCTTTGGCAGTTATAATTCAGGGACTCCTAATGATGATTCTACAAATTGGTCTGGTTACGGTTTTGGTGATTATAAGTATGATGATGAGGGCAATATAATTTTTGATACAAATGGCGATGGTATTTACAATGGTGATGGTGATTTTCAACTGCAATTTTCCCCAAATTTCCCACGCTTTGTATCAGATGCCAATGATGATGGTATTGATGATTATCCTAATTTCAATGTAAAAAATTACCGCTACGACGTACGCCTTGACTATGAACCCAGCCAAGACTTTACAATGATTTTTTCGCACGGATACGCCTACGCCCGTAATATTAATATTACCGGTATTGCCCGCTACCTCGCCGATGGCTGGGTCTACCGTTACTGGCATGGCCGTATGCGTTATAAGAATTTTTTCCTGCAGTCGTATTTGAATACTAGTTTTTCAGGCCCTTCAGATAGACCTACACGTAATTTGTCTACAGGCGGAACAATTTATGACCGTTCCGGGAAATGGAGTACACAGCTCCAACATTCTATGGAACTTTTAAACGGGAATTTCCGGTTCGTTTGGGGTATTGATTATTTCCTCACTATGCCGGATACGCGCGGCTCAATCCTTTCGGATAATCATCTTGTGGATAGACGTGATAATAACGGTAATGGTGAAGCTTTTTCCCCTATCAGTTTTACCGATTATAACGATAATCTTTTGTACGATGATGGTGAACAATTCAATATGTGGTCTTCCGATTCCACAGATAATGTATTAAATGCTATTCAAGACGGGGTGGATAATGATGGTGATAGTGATGATTATGAAGATACAAATGGCAATGGCCTGCCGGATGCCTGGGAACCGGGAGTAAACGGTGTTGGTAATGTCTACGCTGACGGTATTGATAACGACGGTGACGGCAAGGTGGATGAGAACATTGATGAAGGTATTGATGAGCAAGCTGAAGACAATCGTTATGTGGTCAATGAATTGGGTATATATTACCAAATGAATTGGAAGCTTGCAGATAAATGGGAATTAATCCAGGCTACACGTTTTGATTCCCATGACCGTTTGACGGATGTGATTGAATACAATAATTCTGATCGTAATTACAGTCCCTTTAACTGGAAAATAAACCTGGATAAAACAGATGGTGTGCAGGTCTCGCCAAAGATCGGTCTTATCTGGCGACCTCGGGAAAACCAGAATATTCGCCTGACCTATGCCCAGGCATTTAATACACCTTCAAATCAGCATTTATTCCTGGACATTTTCGTAACGCGTGTGGTGACGTTCAAGGTCTACGCCAAGGGTGCTCATCAAGGCTATTATTTCCCAAGAGACCCTGAAACAGGACAAGTATACTGGAAGGATCCCTATGATGCATCCAGCCTTGCAGTCTTTGATCCGGAAACTCAGGTCCTCTTTTTTCCGTCAACTGATCCAAAAGTGAAAGGCCATTTTAAAGATAAGGTCAATGATCAGTCAGGTATGTATCCTGAAGTCATGCGTACACTTGAATTGGGCTATAAAGGACGCTTAACACCAAAACTATATGGTACTGTGGATCTTTTTCTTAATCATTATGATTCATTCATTAGCTCAATTTCCTTTATTACTCCGCTAGTATTAGACAAAGATGCCCTGTCCACTGACTGGAATAGAGATGGTATTAAAAATGATGATCCGAACGAAATTTTAGATCAGCAAGATTTGGAGACGTCTTTTGATCATTGGCGTGATTATATCGATGGATTAACCGCTTTGGACACAACCCGTGGTCAAAATCCACCTGTAGTCGTGGGTTATATCAATTATGGGGAAGTAGATATGAGCGGTTTAGATATGAGCCTGGCCTGGTTCTTGAATCGAGAGTGGTCATTGGGTTTAAATTATTCTTATTTGAGTATTACTGAATTCATGAACCCCATCACCAACACACCCGATCCTATCAATGCCCCACGGCATAAAGGAGGAATAAAAATAAAATATAATCCCAGGAAATTTGATTTCAGCAGTACCCTGAATGTCCGTTATGTGGATACTTTTCCGTGGTCATCAGGAATTTATTACGGTAAAATTAATTCCTATTTCATTGGTGACCTGCACACCAGCTATAAATTAAATGAACACCTGGCAGCGATGTTGACAATCAATAATATTCTGGATCATCGCCATGTGGAAATCATGGGTGGTCCAGCATTGGGTAGATCGATCATTTTGCGCTTACAGGCTAAACTGTAATATTATCTAATTCAATTTTAACGCCCCTGTTTCGTAAGATGCCGGGGCGTTTTAACTTACACTATTCTTAAACGAGGATAAATTATGATAAAACACATCGCAATCACCCTTTTTTGTATTTCATCACTCCTATTTAGCCATTGCCAAGTTCCATGTGGTATTTATGATGATGCTATGCGTATTCACCAAATTAAGGAACATACACAAACTATAATTAAAGCATCCGTACAAATTAATTCATTATCTAATGAGAATAGTGGTTTGAATAATAACCAATTAGTACGATGGGTAAATACAAAAGAATTGCACGCCACTTTAATCCAAGATATCATTTCAGATTATTTTCTGACACAACGGATTAAATTCAAAAACGAAGGTGATTCGGATAGAAAAAAATATATTGAAATGACAACAACCCTTCAGCAAATGCTAGTATCCGCCATGAAATGCAAACAAACAGTTTCAAATAAAAGTACGGAAAGATTATCAAATTTAACCGAACGCTTTTCCAGTATTTATTTTGATGAGCATGGTTTAGAACATTTGGAAGAATTAAATCATAAATAATGATCTCTTGGCTGGATAGCGTTGATTTAGCCTTGTTTCATTTTATAAATGGTACATTATCCAACTCCATATTTAATGTTATCATGCCCATCATCACTAATCAGGATGTTTGGGCCATTCCCATTTTTCTGCTTGTTTTAGGATTGCTAATCAAAGGTGGGAAAAAAGGAAGAATAACAGCTGCTATTCTTATATTTGCTATTATTACAACTGATGCTATCGCAGCTCAATTAATAAAACCGTTGATAGGCCGTCTGCGACCTTCATATGCTCTGACTGATTCAATCAACCTCCTGGTTTCAAAGGGCGGCAAGTACAGTTTTGTCTCCAACCATGCCGCTAACATGTTTTGCGCAGCAACTGTATTAACGTATTTTTTTTCCAATTGGAAAAATGTATTGTATGCTTTGGCGGTGATTGTTGCTTTCAGCCGTGTGTACGTTGGTGTACACTATCCCGGAGATATTATTTTTGGAGGTATTTTTGGTTTTGGAATAGCATGGATGTTTATTTCTCTCTGGGTAATCGTTAAAATGAGGGAAATAAAAAGAGGACAAACATGGGTCCTCTACAATTAATAATTAATTAGGAAGATTATCATTAGGTGGTTTAACACCATATTCCTGAAAAGAGTCATGCCCTGGTGTTTTCACTTCACCATGTTTTTCTTCAAATTTTCTAATGTTATCTTGCAAAGCTAACATATATGCTTTGGCATGTTGTGGAACCATTATTATTCGGGAATGAATTTTTGCTTTGGGAACTCCAGGGAGTAATCGAGTGAAATCCATCACGAATTCTGCAGGGGAGTGTGTTATAACAACAAAATTAGCATATTCACCACTACTGACTTTTTCGTCTAATTCAATATTTATTTGCTGAACTTTCTTTTTATCCATCACTCCTCCTTAAAATAAGAATTTAATAATTATCAAAATCCCTGCGATTGAATTCTTCCCAATCTTCATCTAATCCATCAAATTCATTGTATTCTGGGTGTTTCTCATTATCTTCTTCATCTTTTTGACGAACCATTTCATTCTCGTATAAACTAAATGTATCTTTTTTCTTTTCAAAGTCAGCAGGGTTGACTTCTTCTATCTCGGTTTGATCGAGATCTTCAATATCCTCACTGTATATTTCCGTATTAAAGAAATCTAAATCTTCAACAATCCCATTGGTCATCAAATATTCAAGAAAATCTAGATATTTTCTAACTTTCAGATCTGTACGACAGATGGGGCACGTCAGTTTTTCCTTAAGATCTCTCTCATTAAGGGTTCTTCCACAGGCTGGGCAAATAAGTCCTTCTAACATAAGTTTTTCCAACAAAAATCGGGCGTTAAGTTAATCGAGTCACTCTGTACCATCAATAGCTTTATTAAGAAATATTATAATTATTTTTAAATGTATTTGCATGTGGAAATTAAGCTCATAACTCGTTCTGTTAAGGCTGTTATTGTTAACGATGGATTCACCCCGGGATTTGCAGAAATCATAGAGCCATCACATACGAGCATGTTTTCATATCCAAATACATGGTTGTTTTTATCAATTACTCCTTCATTCACATTTGCTCCCATACATGATCCACCGAGGATATGAGCTGTAGTTGGAATACCAAATAATGCTTCGTTATTGGGCATCATTAGTTTACCGTTTATTTTTTTAGCATATTTTTTAGTTATAGATTGAGCTTTCGGTATAAAAGGCGTTGGTGCTTTACCGGCCTCCAATTTTGTTTTCATTCCTAGCCCAAAAAGTCTTTCTTTAAATTTTAATGTACTATCCAGCGTTTGTATGAATAATAAAACTTGAGTGCGTTTTGCCCAATCATCGACAAAAATAGTTTTTAGATTTTTTATAGGGTGAGTAATAAAGTCAGCAAAAATCTTATAAATTCGAATAATAAAAGATTTTCCTTAAACTCTGGGTAACATCATTAAACGTCAGATTCCAGAGCCTTTGGAATATCGAACGGGTTCCAAGTGGCTGTGTTCACCAATGTGCAAAATAGATCCAATAGCAACACCTTTAGAATAGTCTGTCTTTTTATCCAATGTATTTTTTTGCATTTATACCTACACCCCACCATACATCCCCCGCAGAAGGTACACCCTGTTCTATCTGGCTCTTTACCATTAAAATACGGATTCCGGTACTGTTTCGCCTGGTTTGCCAAAAAAAATAGAAACATTTGTAGCCTTAAATTCATCTTCCTTGTTTAAATCTTTTGCCAGTTCCTGTAAAGCAATATCGCCTAGTTCCATCCTAGGATTCCTGTCAGCTCCTAGCATCTTAAGCTTTATTGGATAAAACTCTTTTAATTCTTCTTCCCAATTTGCTAAATGCGTCCAGCTTTTAGAAGTATAAAATGAATGTTTAGGTATAGGTAATGTATTGGCATATACAAGTGAGCCACCTCCCACTCCTACACCCGATAAAATACCAATGTGCCTATAGTATGTAAGTCTGAAAAATCCGAAAAATCTAAATAATGGCAGCCACATCCATTTTTTCAAATTCCAGATTGTTTTTGGAAAATCGCTACTTTTCCACCATTTACCTTTTTAATTACCAAAACTTAATACCCTTTTTCTGATAATCGTAAAGCCGATACTGATTCTCCAAAACCTGAACCAATAATAATGTAATCGTAGTCAAACATTATTTATAAATTAATAAACTCAAACTTCAAAAATATTTAATAGTAACTTTTCTTCAGCTGGAGATAAATCCAAGCTCCTTCTGTTTTTCACTATTTTAGCTGTTTCAATAAATGCTTCCCATTTATTACGTCTAATCTTTTCACCTACGCACCAGGAAAATGGCTGAATTGTTTTTGGCGGAAACCCTTTAAAAGCAATGTTGCTGCCCGTTCCAATTACCGTTCCAGTATTTAACCGTGTTCCGATAGCCGTTTTTACATAATCGCCTATAAAACAACCAATATGTTTTGAGCCTGTATTTATCTTTGTGCCATTGACCATCACATCTATATCGCTATAATTATTTTTAAGATTACTGTTTACTGTACCCGCGCCCAAATTTACCCATTGTCCTAAATATGCATCTCCCAAATGACCATCATGGACTTTGTTCGTCCAACCCTGAATTATAACACTATTTACCTCTCCACCCAGTCTACAGACCGGCCCAATTGAACAACCGCCCTTTATTTGTGTCATGGGCTCAATGATGCACTTCTCACCCAAATATAATGGTCCTTCTAAATATGATAATGGTTTTACAATGGTATCATTGGCAATCATAACCGGACCTTTGGAGGCATCAATAACGGCTCCTTTTGATATAATTACGGATTTGTGAACAAAAATATTTTCCCTGTTGATCAAAATCGCATCTGAATCAGGTGATGAAAATTCCATAAAAAACTGAACATCTTTTTCAATTTGCTGTTTAGTTAATGCAACGGCTTCCCATAAAAATTCTACTACAGGCGTATTTAAATCACTCCTAGCATAATCATTCTTTAAATCATTTAAAATTGGACCACCTGATTCTATCCATTTCTGTCCAGCTTCTTTTGAAAGATTGGCTGCAATTAAAGTGTTATTGGAAAAAAATAGTGTCGATTTTTGAGTTTTAATCGCAGAAATATCTTCTGTACCCCAAAGAACATTGCCTAGTAACCAGATCCCCTCTTTTATATGATTAGGATTTACATGATGCCCGGGAAAAGTTTCTTTTGTTACATCTTCTAATTCTGGGCGAATACATAAATGAATATTTTCATCAGGAAGTAAAATGCTTAATCGCTCAATAAAGGTCAAAGCGCCACATCGAATATCAAACGATGGTCGTGTTAACGAAATTGGGGATAAGTTTAAAGCACGGTTATTTTCATAAATGTAAATATTCACACTAGTCCCAATAATTGCTGGATATTTAGAAATCCTTTTTCAATATAATCACTTCCTTTACGATCGATCAAAATATTATAATATTGTTCACTTTCTTCAGTATAAAAGCCAATTCGCATAGGCGCATTTGATTGCTGAACAATTGTTGCGGAGACAGGATCAAAATCAAGATTCAGGTCTATCACAGCATCTGGTTGTGACGAAAAGACTATTTCCAAAAAAGACTTATAGGGTAATCCCCAACGGTTTATGTGCTCATTTGAATATGTTATTAAACGATCGTTAATTGATGAATCAATGAATTCCAAATTTCTGCGCATAGCAATATAACGCACTTGAATTCGACCTTCCGGACCAATGGCATTTTGAAGAGATTGGATAAAAATCCGCGCCATGCGTGAATGTTCTGGCTTTTTTGGTAATAACACTAAAAAATTTGAAAAAGAGTATCGTTCTTTCCTTAAAGCTAATCCAACGTTACTATTAGATTTTTTCCGGGAAAGGTTCCACCGTAATGCCATTCGAGTTTTTAATGGTAAATCCATAGTGGAATATACCTTTTTTCACAGAAAAGAATCTGTGTAGTTTCGCCCTTCTAATAATCTGGGGAAATAATGAGTGTAAGTAAAAAAATTCTTTTTGGTGGGCTAGGTTGGGCTCTTGCTGGGCCTATTGGAGCAATAATTGGATATTATCTCGCTTCTTCTAACGACTATTCTGGTCAAAGAACGTTCGGTTCGGCAACACAAAGCTATCCCAGAACAAAACCAGGTGATTTTATGGTTTCACTTTTGGTGCTTTTAGGTGCAGTAATGAAGGCCGATAATCAATTGTTAAAATCCGAACTAGATTATGTTAAACAATTTTTACAGCAGCAATTCAGTTCTCAAGATACCCAAAATTATATGACTCTGTTTAAAGATATCATTAAACAGGATTACCCTTTACGTGATGTCTGCCGTCAAATTCAACGCTCCATGGATCATCCCAGTCGACTGGAACTGATTCATGTTTTATTCGGCTTGTCCCAAGCCGATGGCCACGTTCATCCTGACGAAATCAGAGTCATTCACACTATTGCTCGCTATTTGAATGTTAATAAAAATGATTTTAATTCAATAAAGGCCATGGTTATTAAAGATACGCATTCAGCATATGAGGTACTTGAAATTGAAAAGTCAGCCACAGATAGTGAAGTAAAAAAAGCATATAGGAAAATGGCATCAAAATACCATCCGGATAAGGTTGCTCATTTAGGAGAGGATTTGAAGAATCTTGCTGAAGAAAAATTCAAGTCCGTGAATGATGCCTATCAATCTGTCAAAAAAGAACGAGGCATCTCTTGAATCAGGAAAAAGCCGGCCAATTTCCATTTACCCGGGGAATCTATTCCAATATGTACAAAGATCGCCTTTGGACTATGCGCCAATATGCAGGCTTCACTACGGCAGAAAAATCCAACAAGCGCTATCGCTATCTGTTAGATCAAGGAGTAACTGGATTATCAGTGGCCTTTGATTTGCCCACACAGATTGGCTATGATTCTGATCATGCAATGGCATTAGGTGAAGTGGGCAAAGTGGGTGTTCCTATTTCAACTTCTGAAGATATGATTAGATTATTTAAGGATATTCCACTGGAATCTGTTTCTACATCTATGACCATCAATGCTACAGCCGCCATTCTTTTAGCATTGTATATTATCACTGGGGAAAAACAAGGTGTCTCAACCCAAAATTTGAAAGGCACAATTCAGAATGATATTCTAAAAGAATATATTGCTCGGGGTACTTACATCTATCCGCCTGAACCATCAATGCGTATTGTGACGGACATTTTTGATTTTTGTTCCAATCATGTCCCGAACTGGAATACAATTTCTATTTCAGGGTATCACATTAGAGAAGCTGGCTCTACGGCCGCTCAAGAACTGGCTTTCACTCTCGCTGATGGAATTGCTTACGTACAGGCTGCCATTGATAAAGGATTGGATGTGAATCGCTTTGGTAAGCGACTCTCTTTCTTTTTTAATTCTCATAATAATTTTTTAACAGAAGTTGCAAAATTTCGTGCAGCTCGACGTATGTGGGCTCATATTATGAAAGACCGATTTGGCGCCACAGAAGAAAAAGCTCTCATGTGTCGATTTCACACCCAAACAGGTGGTTCAACACTAGCGGCTCATCAAATTGATAATAATGTTGTGCGTACAACCATTCAAGCCATGTCAGCTGTGTTAGGCGGGACACAATCGTTACATACGAATTCACGGGATGAAGCATTGGCATTGCCATCTGATGATGCAGTAAAACTAGCGTTGCGCACCCAACAGATAATTGCTAATGAATCAGGTATTACTGAACATCCCGATCCTTTTGGGGGGAGTTATGTAGTAGAAGGACTAACTGACCAATTGGAAACAGAAGCAAAGGCTATAATAGCTGATATCGACAAGATGGGTGGCGCTGTAGTCGCAATTGAAAAAGGATGGGTCCAGAGTAAAATTGCTCGAAGTGCCTATGAGTATCAAGCGCAGGTTGATTCCGGAGATCAAGTAATTGTTGGTGTAAATAAGTATACTTCAGATGAGATGGAAGAAACTGATCTTTTATCGATTGATTCATCTGCTGTTGAAGATCAAATTAAACGTGTGACTGATTTTAAAACAAAACGAAATAATGATCATGTACAGAACAGATTAAACGGACTAAAAACAGCAGCAGACACTGCTGAAAATCTTATGCCTGTTATCATTGAATGCGTTAAACATGATTGTACATTGGGTGAGATTTCTGATTCTCTTCGCTCTGTTTTTGGCGAATATATTCCCAACTTTTAAAATATTTTTAAACATGAATTCGCGTCTTTTCTCCTCAATAATATCTTTTGTATTCCACCCTATGCTCATTTCACTTGTAGCATTTTATTTGTTATTATTTGGTATGGGAACCATTGCGACTAATGCGTTCAGCGTTCTAATCGTTTGTTTCATTTTCTCCAATCTAATACCCATTTCCACAGTATTAGTTTTGAAAAAAATGGGAAAAATATCAGACTTGGATGCCTCGAAAAAAGAACAACGAATTTTTCCACTGACTCTAGGTATACTCTATTCGGGAATTGCATTTCTTATATTGGTCAAAATAAATGCCGATCCCTTGGTACAAGGATTAATGTTTTGTTATATGTCAAATACTATTATTACCATTTTAATAACTCGTTACTGGAAAATATCAATACATGCCATGGGTGTAGGTGGACCAATCGCTGCCTTATGGGTTGCGGGATTCCAATTTCCAATTCCAGCTTTTTTAATTTTAATTGCTGTCAGTTATGCAAGAGTCGTTTTGAAAGCACACACAGTTTTACAAGTTATTGCAGGAACCCTAGGGGGATTAATATTTACGTATATCCAACTGCAATTGTTTTTTGTGTAATTATGTTCACTAACCTTATTCAAACTAATCTCACCACTGCTTACCTAGGTAAAAATGTTGAACATTTTACGTGGACTGAATCCACAAATGATGACGCGTGGGAACTGATATCTGAAGGTGCGGCAGATGGGACTTTAGTTGTTACGGATAAACAAACTGCAGGAAAAGGTCGAGCCGGACGAAAATGGGGATCTGTGCCGGGAAAAAGTTTAATTGCTTCAATGATAATTAAATCAGAAATAGACAGTCGCCTGTCTGGTTGGTTTCCATTATTAACGGGTGTTGCCATAGTAGATGCATTTGCAGAATTGGGCCTGAAGGTGAAATTAAAATGGCCAAATGATATTATAATGGATAACAAAAAGATGGGGGGAATACTTTGCGAAAGCCGCGTACTGGGAAAAACTCTTGAATGGATAGTGGTCGGTATTGGTTTGAATATCAATGAACAAGAAAATGAATTACCGTCAGGCTTACAGGCGACATCTTTTTTTATTGAGAAATCGTCATCTATTCAGCGTGAATTGGTATTAGCAAAAATAATAAATTATTTAGAACCATTATATAATGAATTAAAAATAAACAATGATTTATACCATTTAATAAAATTATGGACAGATCATTGTAATCATGTGAATATGACAGTTAAGTTTGAAATAGAAAATGAAACACTATCAGGTGAATTCATGGGCATTAATTCCTATGGGGCAGCCATTATTAATATAAATGGAAATGAAAAAATATATACAAGTGGAGATATTCATTTAATTCAACCATGATTCTGGCAATCGATATTGGTAACACAAACATTGTTCTTGGTCTTTTTAGCAATGGAGATATAATAGAAAGCTGGCGTTTAAACACCGCCGCTACCCGAACGATTGATGAATGCTGGGTCGCTGTAAAATTACTCGCCCAGGATGCCGGTCATAATCTGCAAACAATCGAAAGCGTGGTCATCGGCAGCGTAGTGCCGAAAGAAACATTTGTTTTCAAAAAAATGTGCGACCATTATTTAAACATCACCCCATTTGAGGTTAACGGTTCAATTGATCTTGGAATTAAACTGGGTGTGTCTTCTCCGGATGAGGTTGGAGCTGACCGCATTGCCAATGTATATGCTGCAGGAAAATTATATGGAAAACCTTCCATCGTAGTAGATTTGGGCACAGCGACAACGTATGATGTTATTGATGAAAAAGGTGACTTTATTGGTGGCGCCATCGCTCCCGGGATTGAGACCAGCGCTATGCATTTATTCCAGAAAGCTGCATTGCTCCACCGTATAGATTTTGAAATTCCTGAATTTGCAATAGGGATTGATACACGTACTAATTTAGAAAGTGGAATATTGTTTGGAGCAGCTGACCAAGTCGACGGCATGATTAAACGAATCAAAGCTGAAAAAGGATGGGGTGATATTCCAATAATAATTACGGGTGGATTAGGTAAGGTTATCGGTGGGATTTCTAAAACAAATATCACTTTCGATGATGACCTGACTCTTAAGGGATTATATTATATTAATAAAGATCTGAATTAATTAATAGCGGTGCAACGGTGACACCTTAATATTAATTTCAAAACCACTGAACTTTTGTTTTAATTCAACTTCCAAAGACTGACAACAGTCTACAATTTCTTTCTGTAACATTCTCACTTTAACATTTATACCAAATAAGATCACATGATGGTTCTCCGTTTCTACAACTCGAATATCATGGATATCTGTAATGTTTTCATCTCTCTTCAAATGTTGATTTAGAAAAGATTGAATTTCCTGCACGAGTGGATTTCCTGGTTGGACGGGATCCATGTGAACGGTGGGCTCAACACCAAGAGCAATTTCCAATTTATGTTCTACTTCTTCTGAAACATCATGAGCTTCAGCAGTAGATTTTTCTGCATCAATTTCCACGTGTACACTTATGAATTTATCATGGCCATAACTGTGGATTGTTATATCATGAGCACCTAACACACCATCCACATCCATTACAATTTGTCGAATAGATTCAATATCTTCAGTCGTAGGTGGTTTACCAATTAAATCATCCACTGCATCCTTGGCTATTTCAAATCCTGTATAGATTAAAAACAACGCCACTCCTAATCCAGCCCAACCATCGACTGCCGGATAACCATAAATACCTGCAATCAACGCAGCCACAACCAAGGTGCTTGAAATGGCATCTGTACGGTGGTGCCACGCATCGGCATGAAGTGTACCAGAAGCAATTTTAGATGAAAGAAATTCTGCATATCTTGCTGTAATCTCTTTCAAAATAATAGTTGATGAAAAAATAATAATCATCCACCATTCAGCGACTACTAGTTCAGGGTTTTGAATACGGTCTATGGCTACTTCTATGAATTCGATACCAGCGACACAGAGTAAAATCGCAATAATCAACGTTGCAATATATTCTGCCCGGCCATGACCATATGGATGTTCTACATCAGCTGGTTTATCAGCTTGCTTGAAACCCCAAATCACAATCACAGATGAAACAACATCGGATAATGTATGAACAGCATCGGCGATTACACTGACAGCCCCCACCATAAGTCCAATCACTAATTTGAGAATAAATAAAATGCTGTTTACTAAAACGGAAATCCACCCTTGGAATACACCAATTTTTGTTCGGTAGGTTTGGGCCGATTCTTTGGTGTTGGGGACGAAATAATTGGTGATGGATTCAAACATATTTAAACAATCCCCTTAATTTTATGTAGCTTATTGACGCCACCTTGCACCAATGCATATTCAAATGACCCTTTGATACAAGCGGAGCCAATTTTCCCATCTTTCCGTATAGCGATGTAAGCAATCTGAAAATCCAGATTTCCATTATGTCTTTTGATCACCCGATTTAAGGCTTCTTCACAAGCAGCAGCCGGTTCGTATCCTTGCCGCATTAGTTCCACCACGAGAAAACTTCCTGTGGTTTTAATTACTTCTTCACCTAATCCGGTTGCGGCAGCACACCCAATTTCATTATCCACAAAAAGTCCAGCACCGATAATTGGACTGTCCCCTACTCGTCCGTGTAATTTGTAAGCCCAACCGCTGGTAGTACATGCTCCAGCTAAATCACCCTTCTTATCCTGTACTAAAACAGAAATAGTATCGTGAGTATCATGGGGTGTCATTTCATTTTGTTCTTTTTTCCATTTTTCCCAAGCTTTTCGGGATTCATCAGTAAGCAAGTCCGTTTCTTCAAATCTTTGGGATACAGCAAATTGGCGGGCACCTTCTCCCACCAACATTACATGCTTGGTATCTTCCATGACCTTCCTGGCCACAGACACAGGATGCTTAATATTCTGTAGAAAAGCTACGGATCCGCAATTACCGGTGGAATCCATGACGCATGCGTCTAAAGTAACGTTACCCTGTTCATCGGGTAGACCGCCAAAACCTACCGATGTACTGGTGGGATCCGCTTCGGGAATACGGGCTCCTGCTTCAGCAGCATCCATGGAAGAACCCCCATTCTGCAGAACTTTCCATCCAGCATCGTTGGCCGGTAGACCATGAGCCCATGTGGAAAGAATGATAGGGTTGTTATTATTGGTTTTGATTTCCTGATCCGATAAAAGTATTGTGGTAGCTGCGAATCCAACAACGGATGTTTTGAAAAAATCCCTGCGTTTCAAAATGGAACCGTTAGGCTTGCACTAATAATCTCTGCTCAAGAATCATACGCAGCCATACCCGTTATTGCCTCACCTAAAATTAGTGTATGCATTTCGTGGGTACCTTCGTATGTGTACACCGATTCAATATTGGCCATGTGGCGCATGATAGAATAATCTTCCGTTATGCCGTTTGCGCCCAGAATACCCCGTGATATTCTGGCAATATCTCTGGCCAATTCACAATTGTTCCGCTTGGCCATGGACACCTGTTGAAAGGTCATTTTCCCTTTATCTTTCAATCGGCCCAACCTATAAACCAATAATTGCGCTTCGGTAATTCGAGTCACCATATCCGCTAATTTTTTCTGTGTAAGTTGATACCCGCCGATAGGCTTGGAAAATTGTTTCCGCTCTTTGGCATACTCCAATGCTGTGTTGTAGCAATCCACCGCACACCCCACCATGCCCCAAGAAATGCCGTAGCGCGCTTGGGTGAGACACCCCAACGGCCCTTTTAATCCTTCAACGTTGGGCAGCCGTACCGAATCAGACACTTTTACATTCACCATAGAAAGTTCGGATGTAATTGAAGCGCGTAAGCTCAATTTCCCATGAATGTCGCTGGATGTGAATCCTTCTAGTCCCTTTTCTAAAAGGAACCCGCGAACGAGTCCATCTTCATCTCTCGCCCAGACCACAGCTACATCAGACACCGAACCATTGGTGATCCACATTTTATTGCCGTTAATGATCCAGTCATCACCATCTCGTTTACATCTTGTTGCCATTCCACCAGGGTTCGAACCAAAGTTTGGTTCAGTAAGCCCAAAACAACCTATTAGAGTTCCAGCACCTAAACCAGGAAGCCATTTGGATTTTTGTTCATCAGATCCATAAGCATGAATCGGATACATGACCAAAGCGCCTTGCACACTTGCGAAAGACCGAAGTCCGGAATCACCCCGTTCTAATTCGTGTAAAATCAACCCATAAGCCACGTTGCTTACACCAGCACCACCTGATTCTTCCGGCAATGAAGATCCTATAAATCCCAATTCTCCTAATTTCGGAACAAGATCCATAGGAAAAGTTGAATTTTCATAATGCTCATTAATCACAGGCATAAATTCTGTTTGTACAAAATCGTAGGCTGTTTTTTGAATAAGCAATTCTTCTTCGGTGAGTAAATCGGTTATATTATAAAAATCGGGTCCTAATTCTTTCATAAAATTCCTATAAAATTTGAAAATGAAATTACGATTTTATTCCCATTGATTTCAGGAGAGTTATTAATGAGTCATCATCCCAAGATACCTTTTCAGGATGCATTTTTATTTCTAATAAAATAACTTCTAAATGTTGATTTTGAATTTTCACTCCCATTTTGACCAACCTGTTTTCCAAAGCTGATTTTCCAGTAAATTTATCGATAACAAAATGCCGTTTTCGTTTTACAGATTCCGGTGATATAGCTTCGTAAGATTTTGGTTCCTTTACCACCGCTTTCACATGGAGGCCTGCTTTATGTGTAAATGCATTTTCTCCAACAATAGGTTGGTTGGCATTTGAATCCATATTCGAAAAGGAATCAACCAAATCAGTTAATTCTGGAATCATTCCCAAATCCCAATTCCCGTTTATTTTATAAATATTGCTTAATGCTGCAACAACTTCTGCCAACGGTGGGAGACCGCATCTTTCACCCAAACCATTCACAGCCACATCCACACATTGAGCTCCGGCTTCCAAAGCAGAAAGTGCATTAGCTGTTGCCATTCCAAAATCATTATGACAATGAACATGGATAGGAATATCTAATTCTGAACACATTCGACGGACCAAAATTTGCATTTTTGTGGGGGTTAAACACCCCACTGTATCCGCCAAACTGAATCGGTCTGAACCCGATTTTTGGACCAATTGTCCAACTTGAATTAAGTAATCTAAATCGGTTCGACTGGCATCTTCAGCCGTGAATCGAAGTTTGAGTCCTTTATCCTTTCCATATTTCACAACAGTCTCAATGCGTTGAAGCGCTTCTTTTTTTGTCACATTAAATTTATGTTTTAGGCTTAATGGAGATGTCCCAAAAAAGATCCCCATCCATTCAACACCAATGGCTGCAACATCATTGATGTCTGATTTTGACGCCCTGCCATGTGCCATTTTCTTTGCTTTCAGATCAAGATTATTTAATGATTCCACAGCTTCATACACATCCGGGGAAACAGCCGGATGACCTAATTCAATAAAATCAACGCCAAAAGTATCCAAGCGGTTTGCCATGATAATCTTTTGATCCACTGTAAAAGAGACGCCCGGTGTTTGTTCGCCTTCTCGAAGTGTTGAGTCTAAAATTTCGATCTTTTGACCGATTAACATACCAAATGCCGTTGCGCTTCCATTCCCATAGAAATAAGATAAGGATTATTATTCTGACAAGATGAAAATGTTTTTTTAGAATCGATATCCAGCCAATTATTTTGAATCATAATCTGACCAAATGCGCCACCTAATGAATTTCCCGGTCCTAGTAAAACCATATTATCCGGGCAAAATTCTTTCATGGTCACTGTGACCGCCGTAGAAAAATCGTAAGCATTTGTCACTTGATGCCCTAATGTATACCTATACAATTCTTCAATATCAGAACTATATGGCGACCAAATATGACCTTGTCCATCTACCAATGGAATTGTGGGTTTTTGAAAAATAGATTGGGGTAATAATTCGAATGCTTTTTGTGAAATAGGTTCTAATAAAGGTGTATGAAATGCAGCATGGAAAGGCAATTGAAATGGGTAGTTATCCTTTGTAGGTAATGTTTTTAAGAGCGTATCTAATGCTGATTGTTCACCCCCGATGACCAAATATCCGCCAAGATAAATAGATACATAAGCTCCAACATTTTTTATCTCGATTAAGACGGATTTTTTTTTGGCTTCATCCACACGCCAATTCTCATCCACAAGTGAATAAATTAGTTGTCCCCCGATGATACTATTTTTCATCATGGATCCCATGGTACTTATTAATGAAAAGGAATTTTCATGGCTCAATGCGCCACTTAATGCCAAGGCAATATACCAACCCATAGAATTTCCTGTAATTGCCGCAATCTCATATTTTTCTTGATCAATAGATAGAAAGTCAGCCAAACTACAGGCATAAATGAGTGGGGATGCATGTTCCCCAGACATGTGGATTTTGGCTCTGAATGGCATTGAGTCCAAATCTGTAAGAGTAGTATTACCGACCAATTTTCTCTTTTCATCCATATAAGCAATTTGGCTTTTTGCTGATGCGCCAAATTCAGCCAAATAGCCAGATGTATCTCGAGTATAGGTCCCTCGTCCAGGACAAATTACAACAATGCGTTTTTTAACCATTCACCAGCTCCAATGCATTCTTGATTATCGAATCTTTACTTGGAAGTGTTACCGTAGCTGCAACGCCGATTGATATAAAACTATCTTCCGCAGCATGGAGTTTAATATTCAACGGTTTCTTGGACTCACTCACTAGTTGTGCAAAAAGCCCTTCTCCATGGCATCCAGTTCGACGACATTCGTCTACAATAAGTATATTATTAGATGTGCCAATGGCATTCAATAACTTTGGGATATTTATTTCAGACAACCAGCGAAGATCAATGATTTTTATTTTTTTCTTTAATTTTTTCTCTATCTCTTTTTTCGCTTGAAGAGACAAATATAAACCATTTCCATAGGTAATGAGCGTAAGCACTTTACCCTTCCCATATTCTGCAAATTTCCCCACAGGAATTTCTTCATCTAAAACAGGATATTTGAAAGTCCATTTCCCGTCTTTAGGTTCATGAAGGTCCTTTGTCATATACAGAGCAATCGGTTCAACAAAAACAATAATCCGCCCATTTTCATGTGCTTCCCGTACAGCAGTTCTAATCATTTTTGATGCATCAGCACCATTGGACGGAACTGCAAGAATTATCCCAGGAATATCCCTGAAAATAGTTAACGAATTATCATTGTGAAAATGGCCACCAAATCCTTTTTGATACGCCAAGCCAGGTACACGTAAAACCATGGGATTGGTGAATTGCCCATCAGAAAAAAAAGGGAGAGTAGCCGCTTCACCACGTAATTGATCCTCTGCATTATGAAGATAAGCTAAAAATTGAATTTCTGGAATAGGGACAAAACCGTTGTGGCCAAATCCCATTCCAAATCCAATGATGGATGTTTCGTCCAATGGACTATTAAATACACGACGAACACCAAATTGTTTGTAAAGATCCGCTGTTAAATGATACACACCGCCTTTTTGCGCAACATCCTCTCCAAATACCACTGTGTTTTTATATCGTAACATGATATCAGATAAAGTATAATTGATCAATTTTGCCATATGGTAGGGTTGATCCATCCGATTAAATTCTTTTCCGAACAGATTTTGTCGTGTTTTTTTTGTGGGTTGCTTCGGCGATTTTTTTGATGATTGATTCGCAGTTATGGATTCCATCACATCTTGAGCCGATTCAAGTTTTGGCCGAAGTGTTGCAGCTTCAAATACATGACTTACTTGATCTCCAATTCCTTCATAGAGATGAATTATTTCTTCTGAGGATAAACAATTATTTTCGATTAATATCCGTGCTGAATGGAGTAATGGATCGTTGAATTCTGTTGCTTCAATATCTTGAAGTGATTTATAACCAACTTCCACATCAGACCCGGCATGCCCCATGAGTCGCACCGTTTTCATATGTAGAAAAATGGGCGACCGATCTATCCGGCAATCGTGCTCTACCCGTCGAGATTTAATCATAAGATCAATGAGATGGAGCCCATCTGTTTGTACGTACTGCAGTCTAGGACGATTAGAGAAATTTTGCTCAATCCAATGCTCATTGGTCGGCACAGAAATTCCGGTTCCATTATCTTCACATATAAAAATAATGGGGACATGTCCCCCAGAATTGCTGACCCAACTAGCTGTATTAAACGCACTTAATGCTGTAGCATGGTTTGCACTCGCATCTCCAAAACTGCACAATATTATACTGTCTGCTTTCAAATCTCTTTCTGAAATGTCCAGATCTTTAGCGCGATCTATGGAGAAAGCAGCCCCCACAGCTTTTGGTAGGTGACTGGCAATGGTACTGGTTTGGGGCGGAATATTTAATTCTTTACTTCCCAATACTTTATGTCGTCCACCGCTAATGGGATCTTCTGATGATGCCATAAACGAAAGCGCCATATCATAAATCGGTGTTGTACCGGAAAGTTGTTTAGACCGTTCTAAAAAAAAAGGTCCACTTCTATAATGTAGAAAAGCCATATCTGTGTATGGAAATACGTTGCCGAAAACCGCATTCCCTTCATGCCCGGAACTGCCAATGGTATAAAAGCACTTTCCTTCATTTTTAAGAAAACGGGCTTTCAGATCCATATGACGACTTAAAACCTGAGTTTCAAAAAGTGAAATCAGTTCGGACGGACGAATATTGGTTTGGGATAAAAGAAGATTGGTTCGAGATAAAGGTAAATTCCCGGCGCTAACATAATCCAGAAAATTCTGGTCAATCACTTCTTCTCTATTGAAAATGCTCATTATTTTTGCCACAAAGAGAGCGAAGTTTCACTAAAAATAATTAAAATAATATTAACGTGCATTAGCGAACTTCGTGGCTATTTAGTTTTTTTCCATCAGATAACAATTCAACTGCTTTTGCAATACGGCGTTGTCGCGTTTCTTCTTTTTTCGCGCTTTTAATCCAATCCATATACGCTTTTTTATAGGATGGTGGCCAACCCATCAAAAATTTCTACTACTGATGGAACCATGGCAAACTGACTTGTTGCACCGCCTTGAAGAAAGAGAATATCGTGGGTATCAGGAAGAGACAGAAGTGTGCTTAATGACTGTTTGGTTTCTTCCTGAATCTCAACCCACCCTTTTGAACGATGACTCATCTCCATAATCGACATTCCAAAATTTTCGGCACAGACTACATTCCCGGATGCCTCCTCCAAAACTTCCACCGGTAAAGCTGCGGGACCTGCGCTAAAGTTCCAAACTCTTTTCATGGTCATTACCAATTCTCCTTTAGAATTTAATTAGATTCGCTGCCAGTATAGAATCACTCATCCTTATATCTTTTAAAGTCTCACTATCCACTTCCGAATCAATTTGAATGCGGGCTGCTGCTGCTTTGGCGCCATCAAATATTATATTCTCCGTTTCCTGAACATTTATGGATGCCTTTTTTAACAGTTCAAAAACAGATGCTAAAACTCCAATCTTGTCTAAATGACGAACCACCAGCATATGAGTTGCAGGTGATCTTTCACAGAGATTAACACTATTAGGCACTACGCCGTTATCCTTGAAATCAAGAATCACCCTCACCGCTTCGCTGGCAACAGCATCCTGTGCCTGTGCCGTAGAAGCGCCGATATGATGCGTTCCAACAAAATTTTCCTCATTTTTTAGAGGATTAACAAAATTACTATCATTTGCGCCGGGTTCATCACAAAAGACATCCAACCCTGCTCTGATTCCCTTGTTTTTCATGGCATCCAACAAACTGGCTTCATCTACAACAGGTCCCCGTGACGTGTTTATAAAATAGGATCCCTCTTTCATTGCATTAAAAATTTCTTCATTGACAATTCCTTCCGTATCAGGATTTAAAGCCAAATGGACCGATAAAATATCTGCCTCTTTTGCCACAGCTACCGGAGTCGGTAAACAAGTTACTCCCAATTCTTTTGCTCTTTCTTCATTCAGCGACCGGCTCCAGGCCACAACCTTTAGACCAAATGCTGCGGCTCTAGATATCATCTCTTTACCAATACCGCCAACTCCAAGCAAGCCCAATGTACATCCATGCAGTCCCCTTGCCTCGCTGTACTTTTTCTTGTTCCAGATGCCATTATTTAAATCTTTGGTACAGTTGGAAATCTGCCTGTCACATGCCAGGATGAGTCCAAAAGCCAATTCAGCAACGGCAATTGAATTTTTACCCGGGCAATTGGCAACATATATTCCTTTTTCAGCAGCATCTTTTACAGCAATGGTGTTGACTCCCGCACCCGCCCTTACAATAAGGAAAAGGTTTTTATCAGCTTCAATCATTTCAGGAGTTACCTTTGTTGATCTCACGACAAGAACTTCAGGAGAAATTTCTCCCATTTTTTCTTTAAGGTCATCACCTGATAGAGTGAGGTCAAAATGGACGACACATCCAGCATCGTTTAACTCTTCCCGGTAAATTTCAGGAAACTTATCCGCAATTAAAATATTCATTTTTCATCTCCAATTACAACTTTATTAAAATTATTCATAAATATGGATTACGAAAGAGAATGAACAAAAAGCCCCGATCTCAATTTTGGCTCAAACCATGTCCCCTGCATCTTTTACAATTTTTGTCCGAATCTCTTTTTTAACGACCAAATTATGTTTTCCTCCACCCAATGGCAGAAGCGTACTTTCATATGAGAGTCTGTGAATAGTTCCTTTTACTTTCACCTTTGCTTTCGAACCATATTCTTTTTCAACACTAAAGGGTACCGTCAGGAAAGTCCACGCTCCGGGAATATCATAAGTGATTAGTTTTGTTTTGAATTTTTTCATGGTTTAATCATTCAGCATCAGAGAACACAAAGAGTTTAAATATTTGAAAACTAATAATTTTCATATTTTATATATCTTCCTGTTTTAAAAAGAATTCTCTTTGGCTTATTAATGATTTAAATCAACCCATGGTCCGCAAACGAATACACATCATTCCCTGCAATGATCAAATGGTCGTGGACTGATACATCAATTGCCTGAACGGCTTTTTTCAATTTTTTTGTGATGGTAAGATCATCCTGGCTCGGATTTGGATTTCCACTCGGATGGTTATGGACAAAAACTAAAGCAGCGGCATCATTATCAATAGTTCTCTTTACAACTTCCCTTGGATAAACGGCAGATGTTGATAGTGTTCCTTCAAACAGGATTTCCATTTTTATAATTTGGTTTCGACCGTTTAAGAAAATAACTAAAAATACTTCACGATTTTTATCTCTTAAATTATGTTTTAAATAAGCTAGTACATCATCAGATGACCTAACATAATCCATATCAACAATACGGTCTGCTAAATATCTACGTGCTACATCCTGTGTCATTTTAAGACCAAACACATTGTTGTTTCCTATGCCCTTAATTTTTATTAATTCTTTTGGATCAGCTTCAAGGACTGCTTTCAGTGATCCAAATGTTTTAAGGGCATCTTTGGCTGATTGTTTGCAATCGGTACGGGGAGTACCTAATGTGAGTAAGAGTTCGATTATTTCGTAATCGTGGAATCCATCCAAACCACTTTTTAGAAATTTTTCACGGAGTCTTTGACGGTGGCCTTCTTTAGAATTAGCCATAGAGTTCACAGAGTTGAATTAAATTTTGATTGGACATATTGCTCTGTAAGTATTGCAGCTCCGTGGCTAGTTTTTTAAACTCTCCAACTTTGTTTTGAATTCTCTTAATTCTCGTACATTTCCAATTTCAATCTCACCTGAATCCCATTTGAGTTTGAAATCTACTTTTGAATCAGAACCGCCTTGTTTTTGATACAAAGGAAAAAGATCCGTTTCTTCGCGGGATTTATTATTATGTAAAGTGGCCGTTATCTGGTAAAAAATATCTTCTAAAATATCATCTATAACTCTTGCAGGAAGATTTTTTTCTAATAGACTTTGTTCAATACGAGAAAATCGCATCCCTCTCACCACATAATCCTGATAGGCTTCCCATGCAAAAGGGGCTACTTTTTTCACCGATTCTGCCATAGCATCTGAAAAAACACGAATTTCATATTGGGCATGAGGGTCAGAACGTAAACCAATAAAATGAAGCAGATTATGCAAATCATTTTTCCAATACCATTCAGTATAAAGATTCACCGGTAAAATTGCACGGATTAACTCTCGGGCTAACCCGGCTTCATTTAATTCCTTATACATTTCAAAACTGCGATCAGACATTTCCCTAAAATATTTTAAAACTTTGTCCGTGAGTTCTTTTGGCACTTTTCCTGAACGACCTTGTTTATTCAGTGCACTCTGATATTGAATATGTTCCGCTTCCGGATAATAAAACTCATCCCTTGCTTCAGAATATCGTAGAGAATATTCATTAATATTTGCTGTACGATGGCGTACCCATTGGCGAGCAACAAAAATAGGCATTTTGCAATGATATTTGAATTCCACCATTTCAAAAGGCGTTGTATGACGATGGCGCATGAGATAACGGATTAATCCCCTATCTTGGGATACTTTACTTGTCCCTTTCCCATAACTAACACGGGCCGATTGAACAATGGCATCATCCCCACCCATGGAATCCACGAGCCGAACAAAACCTTTATCTAAACATTTGATTGCATCTTCTGGTATTTGTGTCATATAAATATCTCTAAATTATTTTACGACAAATCATTAATCCATCCCTGACGGGCAAAAGTAGTTGTTCTAATCTACCATCATTTTTTATGAGCTCAGCGGTTTCCCTTAATGCTGTTGCATCTTCATCGTCTGGATTTAAAACTGAACCACCCCATAACATATTATCAAAAACTGCAATCCCTCCTTTTTTCAAAAGCATGGTTCCTTTTCGATAGTATTCCGGGTAACCTGTCTTGTCGGCATCAATAAATATCATATCGAATGAGCCTGCTCTAAATTCTTCCAATGATTTTGCTGCTTCCCCCAAATGAACTGTAATTTTGTGATTCAAATCCGATTTTTCAAACCAGCCCTTGGCTGTAACAACATGTTTTTTCATTAATTCGCAGGAATGAACCTCCCCATCTTCTGGCAATGCTTCGGCCATTTTTAAAGTGGAATACCCAGTAAACATTCCAATTTCTAACACTTTTTTAGCACCAGATATTTTAATCAACATTTGTAATAAACCACCTACCAAAGACCCACAAAGCATTTGGGGTTTATCTTCCGTATCCCAAGTGGATTTCGATAATTCCATTAGTAAATCCGAATCTGCCAAAGAAAAATCTTTACAGTATTGTTCGATATTTTCTGATACTATATGCATTGTTTTTTTATTTACTTTTTAACACCTGGAAGGTTTTATCGACTGCTCCCAATTCTCCGGCTATAAGCCCAGGTTCAATTAATGTCTTTGCTTGATTATACTTTCGCTGATTGCCGTTAAGATCAATTAATTTTCCACCCGCTTCATTTATAATGCAATTACCTGCACATATATCCCACTCATTTTTAGGGCGAAGAGATGCAAAAATATCTGCCTTTCCTGCAGCCGTGATTCCCAATTTATAAGCCACTGATCCAATAGCGCGAAGTTCTCCAAAAGTATCACCATAAGGCGCCCATAATCCACGACGAGTTTCAGAACGACTATTTAATATGACCATATCACAAACATCTTCTTTAGTAACACAATTGATTGTTTCTCCATTTAAATGAGCACCTTCGTCCGAGGCAGCAGTGAATATTTCCTTTGTAACCGGATTAAATAATACACCTACAATCGGAAATCCATTTTCAACCAAAGCCACGCTTACTACAAAATTAGGAACACCCTCAATAAACTCTTTAGTACCATCTAATGGATCTACAACCCACACACGCTCTTTGGAAAGACGATCAGGTGAATCGACTGTTTCTTCAGAAAGCCAACCATATTCAGGTCGAGCTTCCATCAACATTTTTTTTAAACATGAATCCGCAGCATGATCTGCAGTCGTTACAGGATTATGATAACTTTTATCACGTATTTCATAATCCGCTTTATAATAATTCATGATTATAGCTCCGGCTTTCTTGGCGGCATCAATTGCTAGTTTTAATTCTGAATTCATGGGGCAAAAATTAGGACAAAGTCTTTAAGGTCACATTATATTATTATGTTTTAAATTTAAAAAATCAAAAGGAGATTTTAATGATCAGAAATATTATAGCTGTTCCAGCAGGTATGGGGCATACTCTGCAATGCTATACTCTTCCCCTTACTTATAAGTATTTTCCCCGATCATTTTGAAAATTTTGTGCCCCTCACTACCGTGATGTTAATCTCCACCCTATTCCTAACTTTTATATGTTCATTGGCTACAGGCTATATCACTGCCCTTATTGCTGCCAGCCATCATATGAAAATCATATTGTCGACAAGTATCCTCATTCTGATATTTGGTGTAGTTATGCAAATCTTGAGTTGGAATACCATGCCAGTTTGGTATCATATAACCGTTTTGGGTTCTTTAGCTCCATTGATTTATTTAGGTGGAACGGGACGTATAAAGCGGTTATAATTAAATAATTTCTTTCCATTGATTAAAAATAAATACTATTAATTCCCTAAAACTTTAATCATATCCCAATATTCTTTTTCAACTGGCATTACAGACAGGCGACTGAACTTTACCAGATGAAATTCATTGAAGCGACTATCTTCTTTTATCTGCTTTAATGTAACAGGTTTCTTTAGAGAATGGTTTGGTGTAATATCAAATACTGCCAATTTTTCATTGTTCTCATTGGGATCCGGATAAGGGTCCGAAACCACATTAGCTATCCCAGCGACACACCGTTGGTTGCCTGTATGATAAATAAATGCTTTATCCCCTTTTTTCACTTTTCGTATAAATGTTAAAGCCCAATTATTTGAAACTCCGTCCCAAACCGTTTTCCCATCTTTTTCAAGATCACTATAACTATAATCATCATCCGGTTCACATTTTAAAAGCCAGTAATTCATAATTTTAATCCTATAATTGTTTTCGAAATATAATCAGTTTTTCACGACCCTTTCTAGGGCCAATGGATAATTCAGGAAATTCTTCCAACTCAATTTTCCATCCCAATTTAAAAATGGATTTTACTTCATCAATGGTTGTTCCCCATGGCGGTCCACCATCTTCTTCTGCTTTATCTAAAGGAAACCATAAACCAATCAGCTTCCCACCGATTTTAAGCATATGCTTCACCATAGATTCATATTCTTTACGGCGTCTCGGATTGATGGCGCAAAAACACGTTTGTTCTATAACATAGTCGAAAATGTTAATGTATTCAGTTGTTAACGAAAATATGTCACTTTGGATTATTTGAATGTTAACATCGTGTTCTTTTGCCAGTTTTTCAAGTGCGTTAACTGCTGACGGTGCAAAATCTATGGCAGTCACTGCAAACCCTTTCTGGGCGAACAGGATAGCATCATATCCCTTACCGCAACCAATGATACACAATTCCCCCGGGGACATCGAATGGGCCATGGATTCAAATATGGGCGTAGGGCCACCCAAGTCCCATCCGGCATCGTCTTCTAAATAAATATCTTCCCAGAATTGGGAATTGTCTTCTTTATATATCAATTTCTCTTACACTAAAATATCGAGATTCAGGATGAGAGAAGTACCAACCACTAACGGAAGCAGCGGGATACATGGCACGACTTTCTGTTAATGAAATTCCTGTATTTTTCTCAACATTCAACAATGTCCAGATTTTATCTTTTTCAGCATGATCAGGACAGGCGGGATATCCGGGTGCCGGTCGAATACCTTGATATTTTTCTTTTATTAGGTATTCATTATTTAATTGTTCATCTGAATCATATCCCCAGAATTCTTTTCGTACTCTTTCGTGAAGTCGTTCTGCAAATGCTTCAACCAGTCTATCGGCCAACACTTTAACCATAATGGCATTATAATCATCATGCTGATCTTCGAATTCTTTTACGATGATTTCGATTCCATGGCCTGTAGTAACTGCAAATGTGCCAATAAAATCATCTTTAGGCGCAATGAAATCCGCCAAACAATAATTTGGTTTCTGCGCACCTTTGTCTACAGTTTGCCGGGGAAAATTGAATACTTCACCCTCTATAATTACTGATTCATTTTCTGCATGGGCAGGATGAATACCCATCACTCCTTTTGACGTGAGTAATTTTTCGGATACTATTCTTTTCAATAGGGCTTGGCCGTCATTAAAAAGTTTTTGTGGTTCAGCCCCATATTTACTATCCGTTAATATTTTTGGATAAACTCCTTTTAATTCCCATGCATGGAAAAAAGGTGACCAATCGATATAATCCACCAATTCATCCAATGGGTAATCCTCAAATACTTTGATACCTTGAAAATTGGGGATTGGCGCTTGATATTGATCCCAATCAATTTGAGGTTTTCTGGATCTTGCGGTTTCAATATCAAGTCGTTTCAGCTTTGGCCTTTTTAAACGCGCTTCCCGAATTTTGGCAAAATCGGTGCGAATATCCTCTACAAATGATTCCTTTTTATCCGCATTCAATAGTTTACTCACCACACCCACGGCGCGGGACGCATCAATCACATGAATGGTTGGTCCGGAATAATTCTCTTCAATTTTTACGGCAGTATGTTTTCGGCTCGTGGTAGCACCGCCGATCAAAAGGGGGATATCCAATTTGAGCCGTTCCATTTCGCTGGCCACGTGAATCATTTCATCTAAACTGGGCGTGATTAATCCGGATAATCCAATAATATCTGCACCTTCAGTTTTGGCGGTCGAAAGTATTTTATCCGACGGAACCATCACACCTAGATCAATAATATCATAGCCATTACATCCCAGTACAACACCCACGATATTTTTTCCGATATCATGAACATCTCCCTTTACCGTTGCCATGACAATTTTGCCATTGGATTTTCCCGTAAGACCCAACTCATCTTTTTCTTTTTCTATAAATGGGAGCAGATGTGCCACAGCTTTTTTCATTACACGAGCGGATTTTACGACTTGAGGCAGAAACATTTTACCAGCACCAAATAAATCTCCCACCACATTCATACCATCCATAAGCGGACCTTCGATCACATGAATCGGGCGGTCATATTTCTGCCGAGCTTCTTCCGTATCTTCTACCACAAAATCCACAATGCCATCAACCAACGCATGGCTCAACCGTTTTTCCACAGAATTTTCCCGCCAGGACAAATCTTTTTTATCTAATTTTTTAATACCGCGATATTCATCGGCGATTTCTACCAAGCGTTCCGTCGCATCTTCACGACGATTGAATATTACATCTTCCACCCGATCTTTTAAATCAGGAGCAATTTCATCATAAACCGTGAGCTGTCCGGCATTTACGATTCCCATGTCCATTCCGGCCTGGATCGCATGATAAAGAAAGGCAGAGTTCATGGCTCCGCGGACACCATCATTCCCTCTAAACGCAAAGGACAGATTGCTCACTCCACCGCTGATATGCACACAGGGTAATGTTTTCTTAATTGTTTTTGCTGCATTAATAAAATCATTCGCATATTCATTATGCTCTTCAATACCGGTTGCCACTGCAAATATATTTGGATCAAAAATGATATCTTCTGGTGGAAATCCAACTTTTTCCGTCAAAATTTTATATGCTTTAGTACAAATTTCTACTTTTCTTTCATAGGAGTCAGCCTGCCCCTTTTCATCAAATGCCATAACGATTACGGCAGCGCCATATTTTTTAACGATTTTTGCCTGAAGGATGAATTCAGATTCCCCTTCTTTCATGGAAATTGAATTCACAATCCCCTTCCCCTGTAGGTTTTTTAGCCCTTCTTCCAATACTGACCATTTGGAAGAATCCACCATAACCGGCACTTTGGCAATATCCGGTTCCGCAGCAATTAAACGCAGGAATGTCTCCATGGCTTGTTCAGAATCGAGAAGACCTTCATCCATGTTTACATCAATAATTTGGGCCCCATTTTCAACCTGTTGTCTTGCAACAGATAATGCTTCTTCATAATTATCTTCTTTAATCAATCGCCGGAATTTGGCCGAACCGGTTACATTGGTTCGTTCACCAATATTTACGAAATTACTTTCAGGACGAATGGTTACTGGTTCAAGTCCGCTTAATTTTGTTAATGGTTGAATGTCTGGAATTCTTCGAGGGGTAATAACTTTAACGACTTCCGCTATGGCTTTGATATGTGGCGGCGTGGTACCACAACATCCGCCAACAAGATTCACAAGACCTGCTTCAGCAAATTCTTTTATAATATCAGCCATGGCTTCTGGTGATTCATCGTATTCACCAAACTCATTCGGCAATCCCGCATTTGGATATACAAAGACAGGAATATCCGCAATCGTAGAGAGTTCATCCAGCCAAGGTCGAATTTGTTCAGCGCCCAAAGCGCAATTGAGTCCCACCGCTGTTAAATCTGCATGGCGAATGGAATGCCAGAATGCCTCTACAGTTTGCCCGGATAATGTACGGCCGCTGGCATCCGTGATGGTTCCTGACACCAACAGGGGTATATCGACACCTCGCTCATCCAAAAGTGTTCTAACAGCAAAAAGTGCTGCCTTACAATTCAGTGTATCAAAAACAGTTTCAACTAATAATAAATCGACGCCGCCATCCAAAAGGCCTTTGGCCTGATCGTAATATGCATTTTTTAATTCATCAAATGTAATATTTCGGAATCCAGGATCATTCACATCCGGACTCATAGAAGCTGTTCGGTTGGTTGGCCCCAATGCACCGGCGACAAACCGTTCTTTATCCGAATACTTTTTTGCTACGGATTTGGCAATTTTGGCTGCTTCAAGGTTAATCTCATACGCCAGATTTTCCATGCCATAATCGAGTTGAGATATAGAATTGGCATTAAAAGTGTTTGTTTCAACAATGTCTGCCCCTGCATCAAAATAAGCTTTATGGATTTCACTCACCACATCTGGTCGTGTTAGAGAAAGTAAATCATTATTGCCCTTCAAATCCTTCAGATGATCTTTAAAATGATCGCCTCTAAAATCACTTTCCGTAAGATTATAGGACTGCACCATAGTGCCCATAGCGCCATCAAGTACTAATATTTTTTCTTTAAACAATTTATTTATCATTTTTCTTATACCAAAATTAAAAAAACCCGATGCTAAAGTCGGGGTTAATGGCCGTTTTAGCACTATTCTTTTACGTCGCAGCAATCAGGAGCAAATCACGACAGTGTTATTTTACACAATAAATCTAACATTTTTCAAGAAAAGGGTTAATAGATAATTCACTTGCGGTATTTTACTAAAACTAGTAATTTTAACATTGGTTAGAAAGATAATGAAGGTTAATTAACAAAGTTTTTACACGGATTTTTTTGAAACAAATTCAAGATTTTTACGCATTTTTTCCCTCCTTTAACTCTTCCAACCTGACATAACAGTATAAAATCCTCCGTACGCGGAGTGTTTTTTTGCTGTCTACATAAAATAGATGATAACGATGGTAATTTATAGGTACAGGATATGAAAAAAGAAATATATATAAATGAAAGCATGGGCGAAACGCGCATTGCGATTCTCGAGAATACTCAGTTAGTTGAAGTATATATAGAAAAGCAAGAGAAACAACGCATGGTTGGTAATATTTATAAAGGTAAAGTGGAAAACGTTTTACCGGGGATGCAGGCTGCCTTTGTGGATATTGGATTTGATCTAAATGCATTTTTACCTTTTTCTGAAATTGAAAATAGTGATTATCTCGTTGATATAGATGAAGATGAAAAAGATAATTCATCTCGCAATCACCGCAAGAACCGTGACAATATATCCGTAGATCTACATACAGGGCAGGATATCTATGTACAGATAATTAAAGAGCCCTTTGCAGGGAAAGGCCCAAGAGTAACAACTGAAGTGGCTCTTCCCGGTAGATTACTCGTATTGGTCCCGAATACCAATTATATAGGAATTTCCAAAAAGGTATGGGATAAATATGAGCGTCGTCGTTTAAAGAAAATCATTAGTTCGATAAAACACAAAGGGTTTGGTGTTATTGTACGTACGGTAGCGGAAGGAACAAGTGAGGATTTACTTAAAAATGACTATGATCAATTGAAATCATCGTGGGATCGTTTACAGGGGAAAGCTGAAAAGACACAAGCGCCAACAATAGTCTATGAGGACCTTGAAACTGCATCTTCAGTCATCCGAGATTTATTGACTTCTGACGTAGAAAAAATAGTCATCGATTCTAAAAAATTGTTTCGTAAAACATCTCGTTACTTAGAAGATGTTTCTTCCGATATGGTAAACCGCTTGGACTTTTACCGATTAAAAACACCTTTATTTGAGGGGATGGGTATTGAGGACGAATTAGTGAAACTAATGCGCCCAAAAGTCTGGATGAAAAGTGGAGCATATCTAATTATTGAAAAAACAGAAGCCATGGTGGTTGTGGATGTTAACAGTGGACGATTTATTGGTAAAAAACAACATGAAGATAATTCGTTAAAAATAAACCTAGAAGCTGCACGTGAAGTTGCTCGTCAACTGCGTCTTCGAGATCTTTCGGGCCTAATAGTTATTGATTTTATTGATATGCGTGAAGAAGCGAACCGCCGGAAAGTGTATTATGAAATTCGTAAAGAACTGAAAAAAGATAGAGCAAAAGTTGCTGTTTCTCCAATCAGTGATTTTGGTTTGTTAGAAATGACGCGACAACGAATTCGTTTAAGTCTAATAGACTCTATGACTGAAAATTGCCCAACCTGTTATGGCTCCGGCAGAATCATATCCAAAGAAACACTTATAACACGTATTGATCATTGGCTTCGTCGATATAAAAGCAAACATAAAGATTTGCGACTCAAATTACAATTGCATCCCGAGAATGCAGATTTTATAAAAGATAAGAAAATATTACGCGGACTTATGTGGCAAAATTTTGTTCATATTTCCGTTACGGGTTTAACAGAAATTAATCGCGATGAATTTCGTTTTATCCGTACAAAAGATAATCAAGATATAACAGATCACGTAGGGCTTGGTAATAAGGAGAATTCCTCTTAATTTTTCCGGCTTTTGGAGTTAAAATAATGAATGTTACAGTAGAAATTTCAGGAAAACAATATACGGTCAGTGAAGGTGATCAAATTAAAGTTGCTCACCAACAATCAGAGGTCGGCGATACTTTATCATTTGATAAAGTCCTTTTCGCAAATGATGGAGAGAAAAATTTGATTGGGACCCCCATTGTTAAAGGTGCAACCGTTGAAACCAGTGTTCTAAAACAAGGACGCGAACGCAAAATTCTTATTTATAAGAAAAAACGACGTAAAGGGTATCAACGCAAAAATGGGCACCGTCAAGATTATACATTGTTGCAGGTAGATAAAATCAAATTGTCAGCAGAAAAGAAACCTGCGAAAAAGAAACCGGCAGAAACAGCTGTCAAGGAAGATTAATTATGGCACATAAAAAAGGTGTTGGTAGTTCCAGGAATGGACGTGATTCAAACGCAAAACGACTTGGCGTAAAGATATCAGATGGTCAAACAATCCTTGCTGGAGGTATTATTTTAAAACAGCGTGGAACAAAAATACACCCCGGAACGAATGTACGTCGAAGCGGGGATGATTCACTTTTTTCTACAGCTGATGGAACAGTGAAATTCGGTCGCAAAGGAAGAGACAGGAAAATTGTCAGTGTTATTCCCATTCCACAAAGTTAACATAAGCATACTTTAACCCCTGCAAATGCAGGGGTTTTTTATTTGTAATTGATTCATAGTAACTTTCACATCTCAATCATTTCACTTTAAGAGGATTTTATGTCCAGACCAAAAATTTCATTAATCGGTGGCGGCCAGATTGGCGGTAACTTGGCTCTCCTTGCCGCACAAAAGGAATTAGGTGATGTTATTATTTTTGATATTCCTAAAGCAGAAGGAATGGTTAAGGGTAAAGCACTTGATCTTATGCAGTTACGCCCTCATGACGGTTATGATTCCAATATAACTGGTACATCTAATTGGAACGATCTTAAAGATACAGATGTATTTATAATTACTGCTGGAATTCCTAGAAAACCAGGGATGGATCGGGAAGATCTCTTGGGGATAAATTTGGGTATCATGAAAGATGTAGCTTCAAATATAAAAGAACAGGCACCAAATGCATTTGTAATAGTTATTTCCAACCCTTTAGATGCAATGGTGTATGCATTCTATAAAGTGTCTGGCTTTCCTAAAAATCAAGTTGTTGGAATGGCAGGAGCACTTGATTCTGGTAGATTCCGTGCTTTTATAGCTATGGAAACAGGTTTGTCTGTGCAGGATGTAACATGTATGGTATTAGGCGGTCATGGCGATACAATGGTACCGATAACACGCTTGGCAACAGTTGGAGGTGTACCTGTAACTGATTTGATATCTCCAGAACGACTGGCTGAAATTGAAAATAGAACTCGATTTGCAGGTGGTGAGATTGTTAAACTATTTGGAAATGGGTCTGCTTTTTATGCTCCTGCTCAATGCGCCATAGAAATGGCAGAATCATACTTAAGAGACAAAAAACGTGTTATACCTTGTGCGTCGCTTTGCGAAGGGGAATTCGGCGTTGATGGTTATTTTATCGGTGTTCCAACTGTGATCGGTTCCGGTGGTGTTGAAAAAATTCTTGAGTTTGAATTAACTAATAGTGAAAAAGCTGAACTGAATAATACATTGGAGGTTGTCAAGAAGACAGTGAGTGAAACTGGCTTATAATCATGAGCCCAGTTTTTAAAATTTTCTCTATACTTTGTATTTACAACTATATCTCTGCTCAAGAAATTTCTGTAACAACAGTTATTGAAGTAGAAAATTCTACAAAATCCAAGAAAACATACTTTTCAGATTACCATGTGGATTCAAGCACGGTAAAGAATTGTGATATAATAATCATTGGTGGCAATTTGAATATTGATGGCACAATCAATGGAAAGATGACTATAATAGGTGGGGATGTTTATTTGGGTCCCACAGCAGTTATTAATGGGGAAATTCTTGCCATTGGAGGAACTGTAACCCGACACAAGTCAGCAAAAGTAAAAGGCAAAATTAATCAATCAAATCTTAAAGAAGGCCTTTTATACAAAGAAATAGAAGATCAAGTGTTTGAAAAAGATTCTCTTAACATAGATAACTTATCATATAACAACTTGATTCATACCAATAATGACCTATTTGTCCACAATCGCAATGAAGGCCTTGTTTTTACACCAATAAACATATACTGGGATAAAAATGGGAATTCATCTTTTGCATTAAGATTTGAATTAGGGTATCGTTTTGGTTCTAGTGAAAGTATTGGGCAATTAACATTTGATAAATCATTCTTTTCCAAAAATGTGGGGATCTTTGCTTCAATTTTTAAAAAAAGTCGTTCAGATGATAAATACCGTTTGCCTACAAGTGAAAACAGCTGGGCTTCGTTTTTAGCTCGACAAGATTTTTATGACCGCTGGGATGAAGAAGGATGGTCATTCGGTGCAGTGACAAATTTTGATCGATTAATATTTAAAATTGAAATGAACTATGTTGACGTTGATTCAATTGGGGTTATAGATAACATATGGAGTTTAATTGAAAGTAAACGTAAAATACGTTTAAACCCTTTCCTAATTAATTCGAAAACCATTGATTACCTGCATATTACCTTGAACTTTAAAACCAAAAACTATGCACCTTTATCATCAGGTTTAGTTATTAACATTGATGGTGAACTGAACCAAACAAATAGATCTCATCGAATTATTAGTTTAGTAAAACTAAATTGGGAAATGACAAAGGGAATCGTTTTTCGATATCAGATAATTAATGGAATTAGTGGTAATCTAAATAATTTTCGAAAATTTGGTGTTGGCGGACTCGGCTCTGTCAGTGCTTTCCCATACAAATTTCAAATCGGTGATCAAATGGTGCAAATGAATGGAGAACTCATTTTCACCGAAGATTTTACCGATGAATGGTTTTTCCTTAAGATATTTTTTGATGGTGGCTATGCTTGGTCCGATAATTATATGCAACAAGATGATGACACATCATTTAGTTTTGAGCAAAATGATGTAATGGAAAAGGGAATTTCATCTGCTGGAATTGGCATTGGCAGCAGTGATCATAAAAATTTGGACTGGGCTGTAAATATTGCCAAACCATTAAATGGTAGAGAGGTTTTTGAAACAACCATTCGCTTCAATTATAATTTCTGAATTAAATATCTAGAAAAATCTCCCCTTCCCTTATCACAATAGGGAATGATTTCAGCTTTATTGCTTCATTTGCGGCAGCACATTCTTTCTTTATATCAAATATCCACAAATGAAATTTACATTGAACAGTCTTGTCAGTTATATATCCATCAGCGAGTGAAGCTCCCCGGTGAGGGCAGCGGTTATCCCAAGCAAAGATCTTTCCCTCCACATTGAATACAGCAATGGGAGTATCATGAACCATGACAACTTTGGCTGATTTTTCAGGAAGATCGTTTACATGACACACTTTTATCATTTAATAAATTTTGTAATTGCAATTTTAAATAATGACCACCTCCCCACGAGACCCCTCCTCATATGAGGAGGGGATTTAGGGGCAGTGTAAAACAATAAAATCATACGAACTCTAAATTAAATCCTTACTAATTACTATAATACTTTGACACTAAATCATACTCAACACTTCTGCCACCAACTTTGAAATTCCTTCAGCCGTTTCCTTGATACTTTTGGCTTCCATATAAGCAGGAGTTGAAACGACTTTCTTTTCCATATCAATAACAATATCATCTACCGGGCATAGAATATGTTTTGCACCCATGACATCAATATCATTACCCGTTTGTTCATCAAAACCTATGGTCATTTCTGTTTTTTCACCAAGAATTTTTGCCATCATTGCCGATGCAATACAAATAACACCGATGGGTTTTTTATCTTCATGGACTTCTTTTGTAAGACGCATAACATCCGGATTCACTGAACATTCAGCACCGGCCATGGCATAATCACTTAAATTTTTCGCAACTCCAAATCCGCCGGGAAAAATTAACGCATCCACGTCACGGGAAAACACTTCTGCCATATCCTTTATGTCTCCCCGGGCTATACGGGCCGATTCCATAAGGACGTTTCGATATTCATCCATTTCCGTTCCCGTATAATGGTTCACCACATGCATTTGATCAATGTTGGGCGCCATAAGTACCATTTCAGCACCGGCCTTATCCAATTCCAGCATGGTAATAACCGCTTCATGGATTTCTGATCCATCATTCACTCCGCAACCGGACAATACAACTCCTACTCTTGACATATTAACTCCTTTGAATTCACTTTAATATTTCTGGATAAACCTGAAAATTTTGTTCTTTTAACTGCTGAACCTTTAAACAATTTACGAAATCCTTCTTCATCCAGTGACTGCCAATCTTTATCTGTCCGTTCGATTATTTCTTTACGCGGTTGGAATGATTCAGTAACTGAATTTTGTGAAAATTTCTGATTCCATGGACATACTTCCTGGCAAATATCACAACCATATATCCAATCATGTAAATCTGTCTGCCCTTCTGGTAATTCCCCGCGATGTTCGATGGATAAATAAGAAATGCATTTTTCTCCGTAAATCTCATATTCTCCTAATGCATGAGTGGGGCAGGCATCAATGCACGCAGTGCACGAACCGCACAAATCTTCAATAAATGGTTTGTCGTAATCGAGTTCAATATCTAAAATTAATTCTCCTAAAAATAGCCAACTGCCATAATCTCTGGAAATAAGATTTGTATGTTTCCCTTGCCAGCCTAAACCGGCCTTCTGCGCCCACACTTTGTCCATGACCGGTGACGTATCCACACATACGACTCCTTTTATGGTATGAATCTCTTCTTTCAACCAACCTAATATTTTAAAAAGACCCGATTTCAGAATATCATGATAATCATCTCCCCATGCATAATTACTTATTTTATACTCTGACCTTAAATCATTTTGATTATGCCCGGAATAATAATTCATTCCCACAGAAACAATTGATTTTGCTTCAGGGAAATAATTGAATATATCTCCACGTTCATCTTTCCGATTGGCTATCCATTCCATGCTGCCGTGATGCCCTTTTTGCAGCCAAGTGTCTAAATTCGCTTTTTCTTGGAGAGTGGAAACTGCAGGCGTTATTCCTACTTTTTGAAACCCAAATTCAAGAGCTTTGGATTTAAGTTTAGAAGATAATTCAAACATATGTAGAATTCACATTTCTATTACATTACACGTGCATAAGGCGTTCAGCCCACAGTAAACCAATAATTGTCTTAACATCTGTAATTTGACCATTCCACACCATTTTAACTGCTTCATTAAGTGGCGTTGGCATTAGTTCAAGAAATTCATCATGATCTGTATTTTTAGTCGTTTTAATTAATCCTTCAGCAAGATAAATCCACATTTTTTCACTGGCAAAACCAATAGCCGGATAAATATTGCAAACAAACGTTAGTTTACCAGCCGAATATCCTATTTCTTCTTCTAACTCTCTTTTAGCACATTCTTCTGGTTCTTCTCCGGGATCCAATTTTCCAGCCGGTAATTCAATCAATTCTCTTTTAACAGGATAACGATACTGTTTTATTAAGGCAATTTTACCATCGGGTAAAACTGGAATTATACATGCTGCTCCTGGATGTTTTATCCATTCACGTGTAGAGGTTTTTCCATTTGGAAGTTCAACTTCATCTTTGCGTACATCTAAAAATGATCCGCTGTAGACTTGTTTTGTGGAGAGTTGTGTTTCTTTTAGCTTGGACATGATGTCCTTATGAATGCGCTAAAAATATTCTATATAAATAATTTTCAGTTCTCTGTTGAAATAATCCACTTTATCTTTATTAAACAAGAGATTATTAAAATCCATTTCAATATGTAATCTTTCAACAAATGTCCAGCGTATAGCCGCATTTAAATATCCCCCATTATTAAGCGCTATATCTTCTGCCTCATTATCATTTTCATTCAGAGCAGCATTATATTCAACTAGCAAGGAAAGCTCTGGATTGAATTCAAAGTCAATTCCCATAAACAGGTTCTGATCTTCATCGTGATCTTTAATTTCTAGAAAATTTTGATTCACACCTGCATGTAATCCCATATTGCCTAAGGGTGTTGTCCAATTCTTGCTGGCAGTAGCATACATACCATAGGCTTTGGTTTCGTACCTTTCTAATATATCGTCATAAGCACCAAACCCCTGACTGTTTAAACCGATGGCGATTCCCGGCATTGTCATTGTTTCACCAATTAATTGATATTTCAAATTCACTTCCGGATGTGGATACCATTTTAGACTATCATCGCCGATAAGATTGCTAGCGCCAAATGACATGCCAAACTGAAACCGATCTGTGATTCCTACCTTAAGCCCAGAACTAATACCTCCATTTTTCTGGATGCGCATTTCCATGGCGAAACTACCACGAACCAATGTTCCTGCAGTGGGAATAGTAACAAGACTTGTGGGTGGCGGATACTCACTTTGGGCAAGTATTAAACTTGAAATAATGCATAAAAAGAAACACTTTTGTATAAGCTTCATATGTAAAATTTACCCAAAACTATTATGGAGTTGCAACGGATGGGTAAATCAATTCTCCAAAGGTATTTGTCACTAAAGATATTCGGTCGAGAGACATACTCAACACCTCTTTACTTTGCGGTAAACTGAATCGAATTCTATTGTTTTTAATCCCTACAAAAACAATATCCATAACTTCATTATTTGTTAATTTTAAACGATCCCATTCCGTTTTAGGGATAATGGCAGGCATAGATGTTATCACGCGCTTGGATTTCAATTCTTTAATTATTATATCTACCTCATCAAGTTCATTTCCTGTTCTGGGTGGAGGCGTTGTGTACAATTTATCCTCGGGAGCCATGCTCAAAGCAACATGACTGACTTCATTTCCACTTTGGCCAAATTCCCATATCTGATGAACGTTATTCATTATATCAAAATTATACACAAATTTTCTAATACTTTTTTCATTGGGTAATGTCCGCCATTCTTCTTCCGTCAAAAAACCAAGATGATTATAACTCAAATGAATTGTCCCATATTCAATATAATTAATATTCCGAAAATTAATTTGGGAAATTTTGTCGGTGCCATTCAATATAAATTCTGTCTGCTGACCAAGATATGAAACAATCTCTGATTCAGGAATTGAATATTTTCTGAATTCCACACTCCAAGGTTCTTGTTCGCCGTAATGTATTATTTTTTCGGTTCTTCGATTTCTGTTTAAATAGAGTCTTTTTTTCAGAGCTTTTTCTTCATTATACACAAACATTTCTTCTTTAATCAATTCATGCCGCTCATTGAGCCAGCGCTTTAAAACGGGATGTTTTTTTTCATTGAACATGACTTCCAAATGGGATTGCCCCCTTCGATCTGTCGCAAACATGGGCATATCTGCAATAAAATCCCTATCAGATTTGTAATATTTTACAAATGCCGTTTCAGTATCTTGCCCAATTATTAAAGAACAATAAGATAGAATAATAATCAGTTTATGGAATGGGCTGTAAATCTTCATCTAATTGATTGGAAAGCCGATAACGTAAAATACGCCCTGTGATTGTATCGCATATATACACAATCCCCCGATCATCAACTGTGATTGCCGATGGTTCCACAAGAAATCCTTTTTCTTCTATTGTGATAAATGTGTCCACTACAACTGTATCCAGACCATGAATAACTTGCATAGTCGTGTCTACGATAAATGTTTCAACGCCGGCTTTTAGAAAAAATTTACCATTAGAATCGAAGACTTGAACCTCTTGGGCTTCTGTATTTGCCACATAAACAAACTGATTATTATCCACTGCTACATCAGCGGGGCTAGAAAAACGATATAAATCCATAATTTCATTCATACCATTATCAAAAACAGATGGATAATTATTTGAGCCTGAAACTTTTCTAATTTTATGAACCGTAAAATATTCACCCGTTTGGGAGTAATAAATATTGCCATTGTAATCCACATCGATACCTGTAGGATCGTCAACAGTCCCTGCACCTGTTCCTTGGTCTGTCACTGTATGAGCAAACACGCCCCGATGCGTCCATATTTCTTCACCGTTGGATAATCTTATTAAATATGTTCGCTGGAGATCAATTCGAATAATGCGATCATGGGGATGATCGAGAGCAAAAATATAATTGCTTTTATCCTGTGTAGCAGAGAGACCGCTGAAATTTGATTCTTCTGAATTATAATAAATATCATTGAAAGAATGGATTGAAAGAGCGCCATCATAAAACACATGAGGAGCTAACAAGGAATCTATCACTGCTTGGGGAGCTCCCCAATTCACATATTCAAGTACCCAATCTGCATCATTTAAATATTGAGACCATTCTTCATTAAACGCATCGATTGTAACTGACCCTGCTGCTTCATTAAAAAATGAGCCGGAAACAGCCATTTCATCGATGCCAGTTGTATTGATGTAATAATTCCATATATAAATCTTTTGACTACCATCAGTAAAAAACACATTCATTTTTTGATCTATATCCAAATCAATAGGAGTAATATTTAAATTTTGCAGATCTTCAAACCCTTCCAAAACTTCACCACTTTGATTAAAAGCAATAATAGATTTAGTTCCAGAATCCGCCACAAACACATATCCATTTGAAGCGACGGAAATTTCTACTGGATGCTGCAGTCCCATTTTTTCATCCCAAATCGGGTGTATAAGTAAAAATGTTGTATCTCCTGCAGAAAACTCACCATCATTATCTAGTGAGTCTGGAAGTTGCAATTTTTCCACACAAGCATTGGATAGCAAAACAATTACAAATACTAAATAAATTGTTTTCAGCTTCAAAACGCCAATCCTAGAGACAATCGTTGAGGGTCAGATAAATGATTAAAGTTTGCGTATCCATAATCCACGCGGAGTTTTAGTTTACCAATGGGTATAATCAAACCGGCACCAAATGAAACATTTTCTTCTTCTTTATTTATTTTATATCCACCTCGCAAAAAGAATATGTTTCCATAATTGTATTCTAGACCTGTAGAAATATTTTCAGCATTATCCACTGGGTGATTTAATTGCAATGAAAATAGAATGGATTGTTGAGCTGTCTGCCATATTTCCATAGCAGCCCCAACCCTAAAAACAGTTGGTGGTGAAAAAGATTCGAATTCAGTTGTTACCGTTTTCTCTTCACCTGTATCCGTATCTAATACATTTTTTTCAAATGTGCCATCGGGTTTAGCTTGAGGGCCAAAATGAGACAAGGAAGCTGAAAAACGTAATGACTTAAACCCAGTCCAATAAAATGTACCCATATCCAACATGGCTGTGCTCATGGTTCGCCCTGCTAAATTTTCTTCAACTTGTTTCAATGTAATACCGAAACTGAATCGATCTGTCATACGTGCACCATACGTTAAGGCAATAAAACGATCCTGATAAACAAAATAACTTCCTGATCCGTGGGGTAAATATTCAGTTGTTTCCTCCATGGGTGCCATGTGCAATATACCAAAAGAAAATCCGGCATAATGTCGTCCACTTATATTTCGGGTAATGCTAAAAAAATCATAATTAATCTCTGCCGGCCATTGAATTCGGGAAGCGGAAAATTCTGTCTGATCAAATTGAGCTATTGTACCTGGATTATAATAAACGGATGCAGCGTCTTGCTGTAAAGCAACGACAGCTTCTCCCATGCCTACTGCTCTAGCGCTTACACCGATTTTAAGAAAAGTATATACGGATGTACCAACACGCTGACCGCCCAAAATGGGGAAAAAATTTTGCCCATTGATGCATGTAAACAAGAGTAGAATTAATATGAATTTTTTTCCCATCAAAAAATAACCTGTAACCCCAATTCAATGGTACGTGGTTTGCTATTTCGTGATGGATCATAATTCGGATTCGGTCTGCTAATCATACTGTAAGGAATGATTTCCCCTGGATTGTAACCATGACCCGTGTACGGATTTACTCTTCGTGGTATCTGTTCATTAAATACATTTTCAAGATCCAAATACAGTTTGTATTTCAATCCTGCTATGTTAAATGTTTTGTGAAGTTTTACATCCATCATACCATAACCGCTTACATTTTTCATCCCGAGTATTTTAAATAATTCCGGTGTGTATTCACTGAAATAAGCGTAAGGATTATCACCATCTCTTGGGCCAACATAATACGGCACACCTTCTATATACCGTATGCCGTCTTCATAATCATTCGTTCCCAGAATTGACCGTGTATATCTTCTGCCGGTACCGAACTCGATGCGTACGGCAACACCCCAATTTGCAGGATGGTTATAATAGATATTGCTAAAGAATTGAAGTGGTTTATCCCAACTCATGAAATTTTCGCCCAATGGCTTTTCATTTAATGCACCCGCTTGCACAAGAAGATTATCCAAGGGCGTTGAGCTTTTACCAGTTATGATTGAATAATTAAAGTTCAAATCCACGTACCAGCGTTTAAGCACCCTACTTTTAAGTACAATTTCTATTCCACGAGCACGGGCATAGTCTGCATTAAAATACATGTTGAATCTTAAATGTGCATATTTTGGATTGGAAGGTGTAATCGTTTGAGATGTTTCATAATCAAACATATCCTTCCAATACGCTTTCAATTCCAAAACTTGATCCTCACTAAAACGGTGTTTAATTCCCAACTCGTACTGGACCGTGGTTTTGGGATTCAAATTTGGATTACCAAATACCTGATAGGTTGATTGTGAAACAGAATTCAACTTGGCATACACATATTGGAATGTGGGTAATTGAGAAAAATGACCATAATAAAAATATAAGACATCGTTATCAGTCACCGGGTGGGAAATACCAAAGCGTGGACTAAACCTACCTTTTCCTTTAAAACCAAAAAGATCGAATGTTTCATTATTGAATTTTTCACGAGCCACATCCGTTATAATTACCGTATTTGGATTATTGATTGCATCTTCAACGTATTTCCCCGGAAACCAGTAATCATAGCGCATACCCACATTTACGGTCATTCCTTCAAATGTGATGCGATCTTGAACATAAAATGCTCCAAATGTTGTTCGGGCATTATACATATCATAATTGGCACCAAAACCGGAGGTGCCAGCCCATGGCTCATCAATATCAAGAACTTGAATTTCTGTCAGAGTGTTTTCGACGCCGGCTTTTATCTTATGTCGATTTTGAGTCCGGTAGACCCAATCGATATCAAATCGATAATTATCGCTGGCCACATCATACCATTCCGGCGGAAATCCCGTGTCATAAAATTCATCTCCATATGTAATGGTTATATTCCCATCCTGATCGACAACAGTATAGTTTATGGGATCAAGATCCAAGCGTTCATCATATTCTGTCCAGTGCAAGTCTTGAACAGCGCTATGTTCTAAAGTAAGAAATCTGCCCATGGTAATCACGTAAAATGAACGAGTACTTAAGGTGTGAATCCAGTTCATATTTAACAGGCGTGTTTCACGTGTAATTGTATTATAATTATCTAAAATTTTCTGGTATGTATAGGGGTAGTAGGTAGATGAAAATGCTCGGGGCATGAAATAGCCTTGATTGATATTTAACGAAATATCATAAGAAATACTGAATTTTTTCTTGGGTGTAATTCTCCATGTCAGTTTATAAAGCCCATGCCAGTCGTTATTTTCTCTCCCTGCTAAAGAAGACAGTAAATCATCTTGTTTACTGCTTTCCATTCCAGGGATAGACCAATAACGATGGGGAGATAGTTGGTTTGATGTTGGCAGATTACTGTCATACATCTTTCCGTAACCATTAATGAAAATAGAAAATGAACCGGGCAGATCAATGCCCAGTTTTGGTAATAACAATTCTAAAAATGGATCGGGACCTCCAACATTAAATTCGATTCTATCAGTTGAAAAATGAGAAATAACATCTTGACCCATTCCCCAATTATCACTGGCATATTTGAAGGATCCTTCAAAATGTTTTCGACCTTCTTTTAAACGAATATTTATTATTCCTGACATGGCCTGACCATATTCAGCATTATATCCACCCGTTACAATTTCCAACTCTTGAATCGCTTCCGGATTAACAAACAAATTCCCTGAATAACCAGATAGAGGATCTTTTACGGACTGGCCATCAACAATAAACATACTTTCATCAATGCGGCCGCCGCGAATATGAATCTCATTATCTTGAGTGGTAACACCAATCTGTTGGGATAAAATATCTTCAACGCTGGAAACAACTTTATTAGCAATATCCTCACTGGTAATGCGGACGACACTCGCTGTTTCATCCACATCAAAAAGTGGTTTTGAACCTATTACAACAACTTCTTCACCGAGCGTTAAGACTGTTTCTTCCATCCTATAATCCAAGAATGTGGTTTTGCCAAGTTCAACACTTATTCCGGTTTGGAGTAAAATTTTATAACCAATGATGGATGCTTCAATATTATAAGTACCAGCTGAAATTCCCGAAATATAATACCGTCCATTTAAATCTGTTGCTGAACCATAATACGTCCCTTTAATAATTACATTGACACCTATTAAGGGGTCATTCGTTTCTTTATCAATAATTTTTCCGGAAATTTTTCCGGTGTTTTGGGCAAATACCATAAGTGGAATAAATAAAATAAGCCAGCGGAATCTCATTCTGAAAATTCCTCATTTAATAAATAATCGATGAATCCTTTTGCGGAAATACCACCATCTAATACTGGGACGGAACCATTATGCATGGGAATTGAAAACAAAACAACTTTACCCGATTCAACAGTTGGTGATACCTGAAAACGACCAAGGCTGCACACATTGGGTGAATCAGTCCACTCATCAGATCCATCGCCTTCTTCCACATTATAAAGATTTTTTATTGAACTGAATTCACTTGAGTCTGGTTCGAATCCTTTTACTCGAATCGCAACCAATTGAGAAAGGGCTAAATCAAGACTGTCTGAAATTTCAGATTCTAGGATGGTCCCTTGAAAAAGTCGCCCAGAAGGATTTATCACTGAAGTAGATTTTATTGGAAACCATGTGAAAGTAGAATCTTTAAGTTCAGGTGCATTCATCAGCAAATGACCTCCATCCATAACGTAATTAAGCAAACTGCTTCCTGCTTCATGGTACGTTTCTCCACCTGTATATGCAGAATACCAAATTACTTTATTGAAATACTTGAGGTTAGCCGATACATCGCTACTTGAATAAGGTAATTCCTTACCAATTTCCCATATAGAAAACTGATCTGCGCCTATTATGGTATCCAATATTGATCTGTACCAGTCCTGGGCATTATTTTGACTATCTTGAGAAAAATCATCTACTAACAACACATCACCATTTACAGCCATGACTCGCCAAAATCCCGGTTCATTGGGGTTGGTGCCATCAGGGAAAAAAACGATATCACTTTCAGCACCTGCAATATCTCGGGCTTTGATATAAAAAACATGATATCCGAGTTCGATATTTGTTAGTGTTAAACTGGAATATGATGCCGCATCCAATTGTGTCCAACATGTATCACAGGTGTCATCTATGGCATAAAAAATATCTGTAATAGTTTCAATTCCATCTTGATCCGAGACGTCCCACACAAAGGTGCGGGTAGGAAATGTTAAACTTGTATCCTTTTGAATATCTGCAACAAATGGATTACTGCGATAGCGAAAGCTAATCTCTGGAGCAGAGTTACGGATAGGGACAGTCAACTTTGCTGGAGTCGCATCGGCTAAACTATCATTATCTACTGCAACAACTTCAAAACTAAACACATCCAGATCGGTACGAATTGGGACAAAAAACAAACCCTCTTCTTCGGATGTAGATGTCCAAACTGAATCAGAACTCCACTTGTATTTATAACCGATAATATTGCCATCTTTATCCTCGCCCCACCAATGAAGATGCTGTTTACTCGTGGTTATGGATGTGAATGCATGATCAAGCGTATCCCACACCATTCCCGGCAATGGTTCTTCATCAATGGCATATGTGAACTCCCCACTTGTTGAATCGTAATGAGCATATATTGTATCATTGGCGATTAATGATAAATATGTTTCAGGTGATTCATTTTCATGGGAAATAGACGGATCCTCATAATCCCAAAGAGAACATGAAAAAAAGATGAAAAATGAAATAAATCCCAGGCGGTACATACTTTAAACAATACAGGGGCGGTTAAAACCGCCCCTGTGCAGTGTTGTTTATCTTACCAGAAGCATTTTGCGGTGAGCAATAAAATTGCCTGCTTTAATGCGGTACACATACATTCCTGAGGCAACGTCTGTACCTGCATCATTTAAGCCATCCCAATTAATGACATGATGCCCAGCATTCATTCTGTCAGAAACCAATGTTCTCACCTTCCGACCTAACACATCATAAACCATGAGTTTCACATCAGAATTTTCAGCTAATTGAAAACGAATCCGTGTTTCTGGATTGAATGGGTTTGGGAAGTTGGGATAGAGAGCAAATTCCCTGGCAATGCCAGCAAAATCATCATCAATCCCTAACTGACCTAGATCTGCCATGTCCCTGATTTGGATCTTGTAAGTACCAAAACTGAAATTGAAGATCCCTGACACATTGGTCAGGGTAGTTCCTTCTTCTAATCCGCTCATGAAGCTGTTTGCTTCCATGGTTGCCATATCATCATCAATGAGACATTCCACGCCGGAACCATCAACCACAGACCAATCGTATGAGTTCACTGATGAAACAGTCACATCACCAATTGAAACTAATACACCTTCGTAAGATTCTACTTCATCTGCATCTT
>Ga0208060_1000003_pt1:45000-90493 | contig 90493 bp, 85 predicted proteins | sample DeeseametaMP0901_FD_184200 | JGI IMG/M metagenome (GOLD analysis project Ga0208060, IMG submission 184200) | Marine microbial communities from the Deep Indian Ocean - MP0901 (SPAdes) | ecosystem: Environmental > Aquatic > Marine > Oceanic | place: East of Durban, South Africa, South... | reverse complement strand
CTTAATGGAGCTTGTTGTGCAGCTTCTTCGTTGGATAGTTTTCCACCCATTACTATCCCTTCTACATAATTTGGATAATTACAATATGGATGCTTGACCACTTTGTCTTCACCAAATGTTTCTTTGTTGAAGTATGTAACGGCCCTTAAATTGTTCCTTTTATAGAAGTCACGGTCGTAGGCCGTATCAAATCGCTTGATGTCTACACCTATATCTTTTAACAAAGCATGTACGATTTTACTACCATGTTTTGGTTCTACGATAGATTGTGAACCACCATGGGCTAATCGTAATTTGCCATCAACCGTATGTTCATTCCGTTTGGCGTGCCCTCCAAAATCATCATGATTGTCTAGGATAAGTACCTTCTTATCTTTTCCGTGTCTTTGCTGGTAGAAATATGCGGCTGCCAGTCCGCTAATCCCACCGCCAACAACAACCAAATCATAGGTTTCTTTTAACTCAGTAGTTGGTCCCCAATCTGATTTCTTATTCCATGCTCTGGCGTGTGAGTGGGTGTGAGATCCTGGGTGACTTCCCCTAAGTCCTGTGAGTGATGGAGGATAATACAATGGATAGAGTTTGTCCAAAATAGCACCACTTGTACGTCCAAATGGAAGCATGGAGGCTCCTGCTACCATCAAAGTTCCATTAATAAAATCTCTCCTTGTTATTTTGCTCTTTTTAGACATATTATCTTAGAATAAATCCATTTTTTAATGGGTCTTCCGGGTTAATCCAAAATATATTTTTCCCAGTTATGTAAGCATTGCCGCTCACTTCAGGTATCACAGCATCATAATTTCCGAAAGTTGTTGTTCCAACCACTTTTACCGAGAATGTTGAACCAATAATACTTTCAATTATAATAGATTCGCCAAGTTTAATCTCGTCTTTGGCATGGAGAATGGCTGCCCTGGCACTAACACCAGTTCCTGTGGGACTCCGATCCATTTCTCCTTCCGCAAAAATACAGACATTCCGACTGTGATGATTTGGATTTTTTGATACTCCAGTGAAAATTGTTCCATAAAGAAAATTCATATCAGGCTCTAAAGGATGAACCATCTTAACCGAATCCATGACTGCATGTTTTATTTTTATTCCAGTCTCAATCAACTGATTTTGGTACTCCGATGTGCAATCCAAACCAAGTTGTGCAATATCTACAAATGCATAAAATGCACCACCGAAAGCAAGATCATAATTAATCTTTCCGATTCCTGGAACATCAATTTCTGTATCAAGCGATTGAACAAAAGACGGGACATTCTCAAATCGCACTCCCGTTACCTGTCCATTTTTAACTTTTGCGTAAGATTTAATGAATCCAGATGGCACGTCCATTTTGACTTCTGTTTCTGGTTCGTTCATGGGAATTAACCCTGTTTCCACAAAAACTTTTGTCAATGCAATAACGGCATGACCACAACCTGTGGAATATCCTTCATTATGAATAAAAATTACACCAAAATCTGCATCGGGTGTGTCCGGCTCAACAATGATAGCACCATACATGTCCCTATGCCCTCGTGGTTCCCAGATAAGTGTTTTTCGTAACTCATCATGAAGGCGATGTGCATTGGTTCTTTTTTCCAAAAGTGTTTTACCTTTCAATGCTGGGTATCCAGATAAAATAATTCGGAGTGGTTCCCCCTCCGTATGCGAATCAATAGTCTGAATCTCTATCCATCCATCAGGCGGATTCCAATTCTTAAGTTTATTAATTGCTATCATGATTTATTTTTTCCATAATCAGGTTTACCAACGCTAAATCTTGAATAGCATTTCCCACAGATTTAAATAATGTAATCTCATCATCCGTATCTCTTCCAGGGATTTCTCCCAAAACAACTTGTCCCAATTCACCATGAATCAAATTAAAAGACCATTTCCCTTCTTCTGCTGGAATAATAAGATCACCAGCTTCTATCTTGCATGTTTCTCTATTGTCCACGATTACTTTTGAATTAATAACTGTTTCAATGCCAATTTCTTGCATATGAGGCTTAAAAGACCCAATGGCATTAATATGAGCTCCCGGATTAAGGTCCTGATGGTTAAATAAAGGTTTTTCTGATGGTGTAGCTGTACAGATGACATCTGCTTCTTTTAATAAAGCTTTTTCTCCAATATTGGCTTTAATACCAAATTTATCATAAATGAAATTGCAAAATGATTTAGCTGATTCCTTAGTGCGACTGAAAACCAAAATCTTTTCCAGATTTTTCACAACCGAAAGGGCTTCTACCTGTGATTTCGCTTGGATACCTGTACCAAAAATTGCACCGACTTTTGCATCTTTTTTTGCCAATATATCAGTTGCCAAACCGGATGCTGCACCAGTCCGGATGGCAGTAATGGACTCTCCATCCAGAGTTGCCACCATATTTCCTTTAGACGCATCAAAAACCTGAACTGATGAATGAATTAATGGTAATCCTTTTTGAGGATTCGAATAATTCACCGACACTACTTTTACTATATAATATGGATTATCCAACGAATAAGCTGGCATTACGAGTAATGTAGCATTATTACCTGGAATATCTGTGCTCAATCGTTCCGGGATTATTGCTTCTTTGTTGCTTAATTGAACGAAAGCATTTTTCATTGCTACAATGGCTTCGTTCATAGTAACCAATTTATTGATTTGTTCTTTATTAAGAATAACCATTATTAATCTTCAAATACTACATCTCGTCTGCAGAAATCTTTTCAATTGCAGTGATTGTAAATTTTATCTCTTTACCTTGTATTTCAAGTGTAAAATTTTCACCAATCTTTTTCCCAATCATAGCTTGGGCAAAAGGTGTTTTGTAAGTTACAATCAAGGGATAAAGATCTAACTCAGATTCGATAGGACCTAATAGGTAATAGTCTTCGGCCTCATCTTTGCCTTCTTCATGGATTGTAACCTTATTGCCAAATCCTACTTCATCAGTTGTAATTTCACTATTTCCGATAATCTTAAATGGCACATGGGACTGCATCAATTGTATTTTATATACTAGTAAACTCTGATGCTCTCTAGCAGCGTGGTATTCCGCATTTTCTTTAAGATCTCCTTGATCAGCTGCCTCTCTAATCCTTACTGAAGTTTCTCTCTTCTCTTTATTAAGAGATTTCATTTCCTCTTCCAATACGCGGTGTGTATCTCGCAAAATCAAAGTTGCCATATTTATATTCCTCCTGATTGAATTTTTGGACCCGCATTTAAAATATCAGAATCTGAGATATCAAACTTTTTAAAATTTTCATTAAATAATTCAGTAAGCATATTACCAGTCTTATAATATTCATCTAAGTTATCCCAACCTCTATCAGGTACTAAGAAATCATTATCTAATCCTTCTAAATTCAAAGGAATATCAAGATTAAAGAATTTGTCTCTTGCCAAATCACTAAAGTTTAACCTGCCATCTGTAATTAAATCAATAATATGCTTTGTGAGCTTCAAATCAATTCTCTTGGAACCTGAAGTTGCACTTGATCCAGACCAGCCGGTATTAACTAAATATATTGGAGCTTCATGCTTTGCTAATTTTTCTTGCAATAATTTTGCATACACCAATGGATGTAGAGTTAAAAATGGACCACCATAACATGGTGAGAAAGCTGCTACGGGGGAAACTATCCCTGTCTCAGTTCCTGCCATTTTAGCTGTATACCCACTTATAAAGTGATACATTGCTTGATGTGCATCAAGTCTCGCGACTGGTGGCATAATACCATAGGCATCGCAAGTTAAAAATATCACGGCATTAGGATGTGGTCCTGCACTTGGTAAACCTTTTGATCCTAAAGAATTTTCTATAAAATTAATTGGATAACAAATTCTGGAATTTTCACTCTTAGAATTATCGTCAAAATCAACTTCCTTTGTTTCTAAATCATACACAACATTTTCTAACAATGATCCATGTCTAATAGCATTATAGATTTCTGGTTCTTTTTCTTTATTTAAGTTGATTGCCTTTGCATAACAACCTCCTTCAAAATTAAAAATTCCATCATCAGACCACCCATGTTCATCATCACCAATTAATGAACGATCTGCATTTGTACTTAAGGTTGTTTTTCCTGTACCAGACAAACCAAAAAATAATGCTGATTCACTCAAATCTTTTGAAACATTTGCAGAACAATGCATAGACAAAACATTTTTAAGCGGTAAATAATAGTGCATAATAGAAAAAATCCCTTTTTTCATTTCACCAGCATATTCTGTACCCCCTATAATTGCTATTTTTCTTTTCAGGTTGAATACAATAAAATTCTCTGAATTGAGCCCAAACTCTTTCCAATCTTTTTCTTTGACATCAAATGCATTAATAATAGTAAAATCAGGCGTAAAATCATCTAAATCTGATTGTTCTGGTCTAATAAACATATTATTCACGAATAATGATTGCCATGCTTTCTTTGTTAGCATTCTAACATTAATGCTATTCTTTTTATCGTCTCCTGCAAACCCATCAAAGACATAAAAATCTTTATCTAGGTTATTGTATGTCTCAATTACTTTATTATATAAATGATTAAAATTCTTTTCTGAAATTGGCTGATTTATATCTCCCCACCATATATTATTGGATGAAAAATCTTCTTCAACAATAAATTTATCTTTTGGAATTCTTCCAGAAAATTCTCCAGTATCCACCATCAATGCACCATTATAACCAATAACTCCTTCATTTAATTTCACTGCATTATCGATTAATATATCAACAGAAGCATTTCTAATATAATTAGCATTTTTAATGTTAAGATGACTCAGCATTATTTTTCGCCTCTTGGATGTGACTTTTTAATTGCTTCTTTCAGTTTACTAACACCAACATGAGTATAAATTTGTGTTGAAGATAGGCTTTCATGTCCAAGTAAAGATTTAATAGCATTCAATCCAACGCCATTGTTTAATAAATGCGTTGCAAATGAGTGTCTTAAAGCGTGAGGACCATATGCATTTAAAGTTAATTTCTTCAAATTTTTCATTACGATGTATTGGATATTATATCTCGATAAGGCCTTATTATTTTTATGAACAAATAACTTATCATCATATGCTTTTTTTACCAAAGGATATTTTTTGAAGTATGTTAGATATTGTATAATCAAATCCTTAGTATAATTATCAAAAATAGCCATTCTTTGCTTATTTCCCTTCCCAACAACTTTTAAACTATTATTGGAAAAATCAATATCTCGTATTTTTATTGAATTAAGTTCATTAAGTCGTAATCCTGAAGTAAAAAAAAGCATTATTAGAGCTTTATTTCTTGCTTTTATAGAATCATTTTCTTTCGTATTTGAGTCAATTTTTTTAATAATTTCTTCAATTTGATTTTTGGATAAAAAAGTTGGGATACTTTTTTTGTATTTGGGAGAAGGATATAATTTTATTTCGTTAAAAACTATATCATTAATCAAATTTTCCATATGCAGAAATTTATAAAATGTTCTGAGTGCTGATAAAATCCTAGCAAATGACCTTGGACCAACCGCATCTTGTAAACTTGATTGAAAATCAAAGATAATTTCTTTTTTTGCCTTCAAATAATTTAATTTGTTTTCCTGGACAAAATTCTGATATAATTCTATATCTCTTCTATAAGCACTAATAGTCTGAACCGAATAACCTCTATCAAGTTCTAAAAATGATAGAAATTCATTTTTACTATTCTCAAATTTTTTCATCTAATATGTCATGATATATAGTTTGAAAGTTTTTATCTGGATCAATCTTAAACTGTACTCTTTTATTCGTTGAAGGATGATTAAACTCAATTGAGTAAGCATGTAGACAGAATCCTCCAATCATAGAGTAATAATTGTTTAGTTGCAATTGAATATCCTTAGCATATTCTTTAAATTTTTGAATTCCACCATTATATAAATCATCTCCAAATATTGGGTATCCAAATCCTTTACAATGTACTCTAATTTGGTGAGTTCTTCCTGTTTTAGGAAAAAATTTCACCGCTGATAAATATCTTCCAGCTTTTACTAGCTTAAATTCAGATAATGCATTCTTTCCGGTATTTGATACTTCAAATTTCATCGGATTTTTTTTATTACGATTAAGAAAATTATCTATGATACCTTCATTCTTGTCCCATAAACCACATGTAATAGCTATATATTCTTTTTGTATTGTTCTATTTTGGAATTGTTCAGCAATTTTCCAATGAGAATATTCACTGAACGGTATAATCATCACTCCAGTAGTATCTTTATCCAATCTATGGACAATTCCTGGTCGTAAAGGATCAACAGAACTTTCAAAATCTTGTTCAAATGTATCTAAAATAATATTAACAAGAGTTTTACTATAATTTCCTTTAGCAGGGTGAACAATAACACCACGTGGTTTATTAATAATTGCAAAATCTTTATCTTTATACAAAACATCTAATGGGTATTTCCATTTCTCTAATAACGTTTTTTCTAGATTCTTTTTATTAGTCAAATCAATCTCTATGATATCTCCATAATTGAGCACTGAATTTTTTTTAATCCATTCACCATTTACTTTAATTGATTGATTAAAAATCATTTTTTGAATATTAGTTCGAGAAAACTGTACTAATCTTTGAGAAAGAAAGAGATCTAACCTAATAAGTTCATCTGAAGAAGAAACTGCTATTTTCACAAATCATTGCCTTTGAATCATTATAGAACTATAAAGCAAGAATAACAATCCTATTGTTACTGATGAATCTGCTAGATTGAATACATACCAATGTACATTATTAATATGGAAATCAATAAAATCAATTACATATCCCCTAAAAATTCTATCAATTATATTTCCTATAGCTCCACCAATTATCAATAATAGAGAAATTTGATAAAAAGGTTTATCAAACTCTTTATCTTTTAATAATGATAATAAATAAAACGTAATTAGTATAGGAAATACAATAAAAATAACTTTTGAACTCGCAAAATTAATACCAAAAGCAATTCCTTCATTTCGGATATATGTAAAATCTAATAAATGAGGTATAATCTGTATTGATTCATATAAATTTATCTTAGCATGAATAAGTATTTTTGAAATCTGATCAATCAATACGATGAAGCAGATTAAGAAAAAGTTCATAATAAATTCAGTTTCTTTTTCTCTTTACAAAAAACGCCTTTAGTAGCATTCGGAACTTCTAATAATCTTTCTTCAGGGATTAAGGGTGAATCAGGACATTCACATTTTTCTGGATCATCTTGATAAATTTGACAGATACCATAAGTATCATTATCAACTCTATGAAGTGCTTTTTGTAGATTTGTTACATAATCAGATTCACGAGATATTAACAAAAAACTTTTTTCTATCTCATGAGTTTCTGTGCCTTCATTATGATCTTTTAAAACATCCTCTGAAAATATTGAAGAATCATTTGAGGTAGTTGAACGTATACCCTTAATGTTATCATTAATTTCTTCTATTTTTAGAAGAATATTTTTTCTAAACATTTTAAGTTTAGTTTTTGAATATTTATTTTTTTTCAATTTATTTATTCTTTTGTTTTTTTATAAAAATACTAAAATCGTTCTTTTCATAACTAAAGATGGAATTATAGTCACTATTTTCCAATTTATCCACAATATCTGTACATAATATTTCATTCATAAAATATTGTTTATGTTTTTCAATAGCGCTGGCTATATCATTAGAGAAATTATTAGATAGTATAATTCTGTCATCAACATCAAAGTTTGCTTCTTTTCTCATGATTTGGATATGTCTAATAACTTCTCTCACCAATCCTTCTGTTTTTAGATCATCATCTATCTCTGTATTTATGGAAACAATAACATTGTTAGAAAAAAATGCTTCCTCATCCTTAGCGCCTTTAATCTGAACAATAACATCTTCATTAATAATATCAAAATCTTCTGAAAAAAGTTTTTCATTATGTAGATATTTTTTAATTGTTGAATATTCATCCATTGTAGATATAATCTTTACAATTTCTTGCATATCCTCTCCAAATTTTGAAGATAAAGTTTTAAAATTTGGTTTTATTGTAAAAGATCCCATCATCTCAATTTGGTCCGTAATTGTAATTTTCTTTATATTTAATTCATCAAGGATAATTTCTTTTTGATTCATTATAAATTCAGCAATATTAGAATTATTCTCATAGACTTTTATCTCGGATAAAGGCTGTCTTACTTTCACATTAGCCTTCTTTCTTGCAGCTCGTCCTCCCTCCATCACTTTTTTCAATACATCAACTTTCTTCAAAAGTTCTAAACTAATTTTTTTCTCATCAAAATCCGGATAAGGAGAGAGATGGACACTTTCGAATTTCTCTTTAGAAATATTCTTATACATATGCTCTGTTATGAATGGTAGGATTGGAGACAAAATCTTAATAACTGATAATAAAACCTCGTATAAAGTCTGATATGCCACAAATTTATCTTTATCATTTTCGCTCTTCCAAAATCTTCTTCTATTTCTTCTAATGTACCAATTGGATAAATCATCAATAAATAACTCAATCTTTTTCAATAATTTATCTGCTTCAAATCTATCATAATGAATAGAAGATTCTTTAATTAATAAATTAACTTTTGCAATAATCCATTTATCCAATAATGTATAATCTTTAGGGTTAATTTTTTGTGTATCAGGCTCGAATTTATCAACATTAGCATATGTGCAGAAAAAGGAATAAATATTCCAAAAGTTAATTAATCTTTTTCTCACATCATCAGCCTTACTGTATCCAAATAATAGATTATTTTCTACATTTTGCCTTATGTACATCCATCGCATAACATCTACACCCATTTTTTCAGCCGCATCATCAAACCAGATTGCATTACCTGCAGTTTTATGCATTTCTTTTCCATCTTCATCTTTAACTAAGGCATGACCAAGAAGAGTTTTAAAAGGAGCTTTGTCCTCTAGAAAACTTGACATAGCAAGCAAAGAGTAAAACCAATTTCTAAACTGACCAGGAAAACATTCAGTAATAAAGTCAACAGGAAACCATTCTTTCCAATATTCATTATTGTCAAAATAACCTAGGGTAGAAAAAGGAACAATGCCTGCATCAAGCCACGGATTTCCAACATCCTCAATTCTACTCCCAACTAAACCTGTCTCAGGATGTTTAATTTTAACATAATCAATCCAAGGACGATGAGGACTGTTACCTTTAAATTTATCCCATCCTTCAACAGCAAGTTTTTCCAACTCTTCTTTGGAACCAACAACATAAAAACTCCCATCTTCAAATGTCCATATTGGTAATGCTAATCCCCAAAATCGTTTTTTTGAAATCATCCAATCACCCATATTGTCTAACCAATTATGTTCGCTATCTGATCCCCATTTTGGAATCCAATTAATTTCATCGACAACATTCTTAATCCTATCTCTCCAATCCATGTTTATATACCACTCGTTTACCTGTTTAAAAACAAGTTCGTCTCCTGATCGCCAACAATGTGGATATACATGAGGATAATCTTCTGCATAAAGCAATAAATTTCTCTTTTTTAAGTCTTGTAATATCTTTTCTGAGGTTTTTTCATCGGTTGCATTAAGACCAGATAAGAAATCAAAACCTTCAACAAAATTAGCTTGATTATCAATCGGTGATATTTCAACAAAATCATTTTCTTTACAAATTTTATTGTCTACTGATCCGCACCCTCCTGCCATATGAACTATGCCAGTTCCTTCTCCTTCAATTACCATGTCATTTCCTTCTGAATCTTTTCCTCCATCAACAACAACATGACATTGAACTGCATTAACTCCTTTTTTCTCTAATTCAACATTAACATTTGGATAACCTCCATTATTATTTTGTGCATCAAGATAATCATAAGGTCCTTCATAATTCCAACCAAGCATGTCTTTACCTTTTAGCACTTCAATAATCTTATATCCTCCTCTTTCCTTAAAGATTTGATCTAAAGTTTTTAGTTTAGGGATTCCTTTAACCCAATTTTTCTTTTCAGAAAATTCTTTAGCAAGACGCTGAAATTTTAAATTATTTTCAGCAACATAATAAATAGAACCATCAGGTATAGATATTTTTGCATAATTTAATTTTGTATTAATTGCTACAGCAATATTTGAAGATAGAGTCCATGGTGTTGTAGTCCAGATAAGTAAATTTTCATTCTTGTAATCTTTTAAGGGAAATTTTACAAAAACGCCTTTATGGACGGTTAGTTTACGACCTTCAATAATTTCCATCTGAGAGTAAGAAGTACCTGATCTACCAGACCATGGAACAACATCTGTACCACGATAAATTTTGTCTTCTTCAAACAATTTTTTTAGAAAAGACCAGATTGCATAATTATTATCATCGGACATGGTATAATATGAATTATCCCAATCCATCCAATAACCTAGTCTCTTAGATTGATTAGTTTGAACTTCTGAATATTTTTGTACTCTTTTTTTACAAAGATTAACAAATTTTTCTATACCAAGATCTTCAATCTCTTTTTTAGACTTAATACCAAGTTCTTTTTCTACTTCAACTTCTACCCATAGTCCTTGGCAATCAAAACCATTCTGATAACGTAATTGATATCCATTCATAGCTTTATAACGTTGATAAACATCTTTCAATGTTCTTCCCCAGGCATGATGGACTCCCATCGGATTATTCGCAGTGATTGGACCATCAAGAAAACTCCATTTTTTACCTTTGGAGTTCTGTTTGATTAATTTCTGAAAGATATCATTTTTTTCCCAAAAATCAAGTATATCATGTTCAATTGATATAAAATCTACTTTTGAATTTTCTTTCTTTATGCTCATAGTGAATTAACCATGAACTTATAAGAAATGTCGAATTATTGCAATTTGATTAGAATTTATCTTCGAAGTGTTAAGAACCTAGATGCTCTACCACGTTTTACTAGAACCAGAATTTTTTTATCTTCTTCGTATTGTTCTATCTCATTAATGAATTCATTAATATTGGAAATCTTTTTTTGTCCCACACGATTTATTAAATCACCGAGTTCAAAACCAGCTTGTTCAGCAATACCGCCAGGCAATATCTTAGTGACAACAATGCCCTTTAAATCTGAACCATCTGACCAGCTTGAATTTTTAGAAGGAATATTAAATTTTTTAATTAAAGTGTCAGATATATTTGCAACAGTAAGTCCAAATTTCTTATCTATATAAGTATCACCTACAGATGATAATCCATCAACCGATTTTTCTTCCAGAACTACATCAATATCTTCATTTCTTCCTGAACGAAGAATTTTAAGCTTTATTTTTGATCCTGGAATACTATTTGATATTAAATTTTTTAATTCTGATCCATTATTAATTTTCTGATCTTCAAAACCCACAATAATATCACTCACTTCTAAGCCAGCTTTATCAGCTGGACTGCCTGGAACAACTTCACCTATTATCGTTCCTTGCATTGATTCAAGTTCCATTGCTTCATAGATATCTTCATTAATATCTTGCATATAGATTCCTAAAAAAGAACGTACGACATATCCTTTTATAACTAAATCATCTTTAACTTTTTTCACTATGTTGGATGGAATAGCAAATCCAACCCCTGCACTGGATCTTGATCCAGAAATAATTGCTGCATTAATGCCAATTAATTCTCCTGCCATATTTAATAATGCTCCACCACTATTTCCTGGATTAATTGCAGCATCAGTTTGAATAAAATCTTGATATTTATCACCGCCCTGCACCATAACATTATCACGCCCTACTGCACTCACAATACCTGCAGTAACAGTATGACTTAAATTTGCAGAAAAAGGACTTCCTATGGCTAATACCCATTCACCAACCCTGACTTTATCAGAATCTCCCATTTTAATAGATTTTAAATTATCAGCTTCAATCTGTAAGAGGGCTAAATCAGTTCCTTCATCAAAGCCTATGATTTCTGCATCAAACCTTCTTTTATCCATCAATTCTATAATGATTTCATCTACAGGTTTTCCATTATTAAATACAACATGATGATTAGTAATAACATAACCATTATCTGCATCTACTATCACACCAGAACCCAATGATTTTCCCTGGTAAGAATCAGGAATATCTCTACCCCAAAATCTATAAAAATCTTGGACATCTTTATTCGTTGTATAGGTTTTTTTGGCAGTAATTGTAACAACGGATTGATTTACATCTTCAACTATATCAACAAATAAAGTACTAAACTGTTGAAAAACAGGATTCTGTCCAAAAACAAACGATATTGTAATAATTGATATAATTAATTTTTTCATAATTGTTTTATTTAAATAGAGAAGCTTAAAATAAGTTCCACAATTAATTTAATCCTTTTTTTAAAAAGTCTTGAAAATCATTTACATTTCTTGACATTCCCGGAAATTCTCCAATAACAAAGTCATTCTTATCCAAAATAACATAATAAGGAAGTGCAGCAGTCTTAAATCTATTAATTTGGTACTCCCTTTTCTGAAGATAATTTTCTCCAGTATCAGTATATAAGCTAACTAAAACAAATTCTTTCATTAATTCTTCCACAGATCTATCAGTAAAGATATTTCTCTCCATCCAGCGACAGTTTGTACACGTTACTCCTGTGAAATCGATGAAAATCTTCTTACTCTCTAGGTTAGCCAAATTAAAACCTTCATCTAGTGAAGTAACCCAGTTCAAATTTGAATGTATCTCTTTTGGTGGAAGATATGATTCAAGTGTTCCATTAATCTTATATCCGAAATTTCCTAATCCCAAATATAGACTAAACAATAGAAATGGAATTGCAAAAGCTAAACGCATACTTGAAAAAGATATTTTTGAGTCATTTTTAAAACGAATAAGACCCAAAAGATATAAAAAACATAAGAACATTATTACAGACCAAGAAAAAAGAACAATTTCATAAGTAAAGATATTCCAATTCCACACCAAATCTGTATTACTAATAAATTTGAATGCAGCAGCTAATTCTAAAAATCCCATTATTACTTTTACTGAATTCAGCCAATTACCAGATTGTGGTAATTTTGTTAAATAATGAGGGAATAATGCCAAAAAGAAAAATGGAGAAGCAAATGCTAAACTGAAAATTAACATACCAATAATAGGCCAAAACCATTCTCCTTGAGCAGCAGCAACTAAAATCAGACCCATAAATTGCACTGTACAAGTAAAAGAAGTTAAAGTAAACGTTAAAGCCATAAACAAAATACCTACATAACCTTCAGAATTTTCTCTCTCTAACGAAAATCTTCTTAAAAATTTTGGTAATTCTATTTCAAAAAATCCAAAAAGAGACAGGGCAAAATAAATAAATAAAAACCCAATAAATAGATTCACATATGGATTCGCTGCTAATTGATTTGCACCAGATGCACCAAGCAAAATTGCAAGCAACATACCCAAGAAAGTGAAGGTAAATACAATTCCTAACATATAAACAAAAGCGCTCTTAACAGGAGATCCTTGTTTTTGTTCACCACGATGAGTAAAAAATGATATAGTAATTGGTATCATTGGAAATACACAAGGAGTTAATAGTGCCAAAAACCCCATGCTGAGTGCTAACAAAAGAAAAGGTCCAGTCTTGCTATCTGTTACATCCAATATAGATCTTTCATCAAAAGAAAAACTAGCAATAGCATACTCATCTCTAATATCTCCCTCTATAACACTAAACTTTAAAGTTTCTGTATATTCATTAGGAGGATAACATAAACCTTCGTTACATACTTGATATCTGACTGTACACTTAAAACTATAAGATCCTAAAGGAAGATCTTTACGAATTTTAATTGGGATTTTAAAATTTGGCTTTTCTTCGTGATATCTTGTTGTAAACCCAAAACCTTCATCAAAACTAATAATAGGAACAGGTTCAATAATCATACCAATATCATCAATAATTGATCCTTCTACATTAATAGTCGTTGATTCAGGACCATCTGGAACATCATATATTGCATAGATATGCCAACCAAATTCAAGATCTGTGTCTAGATTTAGAAGAGCTATCTCTCCTTTTCTTACATCCTTTATACTAAACTTAAAATCAGCTGGATCGTCAAATTGTTGACCAAGTAATATTGAAAAATAAAATAATAATAATAATCTCTTCATTAGTCTTGGGAAAATAACTTCTTCTTAACCTTTGTCCAAAAAGTTTCTTTAGGAATCTTTATATCAACTTCGCTGAAAGAATCAAGTTTATGAATCAAATTTTCGATTTCATTTTTAGCACAATCGTGTCCATTTTTAATAAAATCATCTGTACGATCAAATGCAGACCAATGAAGGCTATTATGATCTGGGTGAAATACAAAATCAGCTTGATTTAATAGGTATTCATTTAAATGACGGACTGAAAGATCTCTTACCCTTGACATAATTTCAACAATATTTTCAAGCTTTTGATCGGTTTTAAAATTTTTACTGATATTAATTGCAATAATAAAATCACATTCATTCAATAACGGACTAACAGGAGTTGGCAATACCACTCCTCCATCAACCAACATTCTACCATTCTTGTATGTTGGCTCTATAAAACCAGGAATAGACGAGCTCTGAACAACCGCATCTATGATACTACCAGCTTTATAAACAATCGGTTTTCCTGATATAAGATCAGTAGCAGTTATAATTAATGGTATATTTAATTCATCAAATGTTTTGCATGAAACCAGATTTTTGATTGCTTTTGAGAGTCTTTCATTCTTAAGAATTGATCTTCGTGTTGAACTAACCATTAAAACATACTGATTTTTTATTTGTTTCATTACTTGTGAAAAGATTGATTCATCTTTTTCACTATTTGATATATATCTAAAACCTAAATCTTTAAAATCTGTACTATTAATGAGTTCTATATATATTTTTTCAACCGTTTTCGCATTTCCATGACAGGCATACATTGCACCAATCATTGAACCTGCACTTGTTCCAGAAATAATATCAGGAAATATATTATGTTCTTCTAGAGATTTTAATATACCAATATGACATGCGCCTCTTGCTCCACCCCCACCAAGAGCAATACCTATCTTCAAATTTTTATACATCTATATTTTTGCTTCCAGGTTTTGTGGGTGGAATATTTCTAAGAGAATCTGGAATATTTTCTGGAGAGAAAATATTTGCAATTTGTTTGGTAACCGAAAAAAATTCTTCATGTAAATCTATTTTTGATGAACTTCTATCAACAATTACTCCTATCCCACAAACAGTTCCTCTGTGATGATTGACTAATTTCATAACCTCTTTTAAAGACCCTCCTGTACTTAAAACATCCTCAATAATCAAAATCTTTTCACCTTCTTTAATGGTGAATCCTCTTCTAAGTTTCATAGTTTGATCAATTCTTTCACAAAAAATTGTTTTTACACCTAATTGTCTACCAACTTCAGTCCCAAGAACAATACCACCTAGTGCAGGTGAAATAACTTTGTCAACTGAATATGATTTAAAATGATTGGACAATATTTCTCCAAACATCGTTAGATATTCTGGATATTGTAATACTTTAGCACATTGAAAATATGCATCACTTCTTAATCCAGAAGACAGTATGAAGTGACCATACATTAATGCATTTGTTTTCTCAAAAATCTCTGTAAAATCTTTATTGTTCACAATATTTTCTTATTTGTTCTGAAAATTCTTTTGCAGCATTATAAATACTTTTATAATCTTTGTTATCAGCAAAAATTATAGATCGTGAAACATTTACCAAAGTTGAATCCATAAATTCTTTGTTAATATTAACTGTATTCTCTAAATCTCCACCTTGTACACCGATACCTGGAATTAGAAAAGGTAAATTGCTTAATGATCGTATTTTCTCCATTTTGTGCGTATCAGTAGCACCAACAACTAAACCAATATTTTTATTCTCATTCATATCATTTGTCAAATTAATTACGTTCTTAAAAGTATCATTTTGTATATATCCTGCAGATGAATTTGAGGTCACACACAAAACATATACTCCCTTTGTAGAGTCTGTAGAAAATGGTGTTATTGTTTCTTCTCCCATATAAGGATTCACGGTAATAGCATCACAATCAAAATGTTTAAAAAAAGCATTCGCATAATGTTCCGCGGAATTACCAATATCTCCTCTTTTTGCATCTGCTATGACAATATGCTGATTTCCAATTTTTTCTATTAATTCTTCTAACCAAACAAAACCTTTTGAACCCCACTCTTCAAAGAAAGCTAGATTAGGTTTATAAGCAGCAGCAAAATCTCTTGTAGCATCAATAACTGTGAATGAATAATCTTTTAATTCTTCTAAAGTAACATTGGAAGCAAACTGCTTTTTATCAATATCAATTCCTACACATAGATTAGATTCTTTTGTTTTGATTGAATTTTTCAGTTTATCTATAAAGGATATCATCAGCGAAATTTAGCTCAATTAGCATAATGAAACAAATGGCTTCATAGTAGATTTAAATATTTTTAATTTTCCCGTAAATGGAAAACAATTTAGAAAAGTCACAGACAAAGATTATCGCTTCAACAAATGTGTTCCAAATCGAATTTGTTGAGAAACTCGGAAAAGAAGATTATCCCCCATTAATTAGTATCTCTTTACGCCTTGCAAAAGAATATGGAAGACAAGCTGTTTTAACAAAAAATACTATTGAAAAATACTTTGATGGAAAAAAATCATTACCTTTCATCGCAAGATATCAAAATGAAATTATTGGATATATTATTGGAATTCCTTTGGAAGAATTACGTGAAGAAAACTGGGCTGTGAATGATGAAAATTTTGGTAAATATAATACACTTTATACCTACGCTTTTGTTTTTATGGCAAAATATAAATCAAATGGTTTCGCAAGAATGTTAAAACGTGTTTATGTCAGTTGGGCAGAAAAAAGAGAGAATATTAGATATATGACTGGACATGTCCGTATAGGTATTGCGAATAGATTTGATGATAATATTTCTATTATCAATCAAGTAAAAAATTGGCAAGGAACTAGGAAGTCATTTGAATATTATCGAAGATCATTTGAAGATGAAGGAGTTTCTTCATCTGTTCATAATCCTCCACTTGAAATTACAATCTAATTTTTCTTTCGATAAGACTAATCAATATTAATGCAAGAGAAGAAATAATTATCGCTGGAACAACAGCTTCGTCAAGACTCCACTGATTACCAAAATATACAGTTGCAACTATTCCTGATAAAATTGAACATATTGCACCATACTTTGTTGCTTTATCCCAGAAAAATGTTGCTAACAATGAAGGAGTAATTGCTGTACCATAAATTGTAAATGCATATAGTGCTTTTTCGAAAATAGTTGTATCTGTAGCAAACATTTTTGAGACCCAATATGAGAAAAATCCTAATAATAGGACCAACAGTCTACTAAGTACCACAATTGTCTTGTCAGAATGTTTACGATTTGAATATTTTAGATAAATATCATTAATTAAAATGGTTGTTGGAACAAGCAAAAATGAATCAGCTGTAGAAATAATAATACCTATTATTGTTGCAAGCATTACCGCTCCAACAAATGGTGGTAAGAAATTATAAGCTGCATAAATCAATACATGTGATTCTTTTGTTATGTCAGTAATCATACTAGAACTAATCCATGCATTTGCAACAATCAAAGATTCCAAAATAACAATCGCAAAAAATAATCGATAGGTTGCTTTTTTTGCGGACTGCACTGATTCACTAGCAAAAAATCTTTGATACATATTAGCATCACCAAGGATTAGTAGAAAAGATGGTAGGGTAAAGTTTATGGCCTCTCGAAATGAAAGTACACCAAACATGGACATATTATTCATCATGCCTTTATTTTCAAAACTAGTAGACATGCCCTCAAAGCCTCCAGCTTGAAAGAAAAGAATTGGGAGTGCGATGATAAAACAAGTGATCATCAGTATGCCATTTGCAACATCTGTATATGCAACACTTAATAATCCAGCTAAAACAGTATATGCAACAATAAATAGTGCTGCTATTATGGTTGCTTGATTCAAAGTTATTCCACTGTCCAAATTATCATGAAATATAGTATAGATTACTGCACCACCAGCATTGAATTGATAACTAACAATCACTAGGTAAGCAGCAAGGAGTGCAAAAACAGACAGAATCATTGCTATATCACCAAATTTTGAACCAATAATTTCTGGAACTGTTAATTTCCCAGAAGCTCTTGCTTTGCCAGCTATCTTTGTTAGTACTAATACACCTAACATTCCACCTATAGGTAACAAAAAACCAGCTGCACCTATTTCAAAGGTTTTCCCTGCATTCCCAAGAACAGACCCTGTTCCCATCCATGTTGCTGCCATAGTACCAACAAGAATCCAAGTAGATAAAGATCTCCCTGCCACAGAAAAATCTTCTTGATTCTTAATTGAACCTGATTTGCTAAAACCTATTATAAGCAAACCGATTAAATAAATTCCAATGACAACATAATAAATCATTAAAATAATTTAACCATAATACATATATTATTCTTAATTAATGCAATTACACTGGAAAATAATAATAGGATTACTTCTTGGTACAGCTTATGGAATAGCAAGTGCCTTTAATGGATGGTCAGAATTCACATCGAACTTCATATCTCCGTTTGGAACAATCTTTTTAAATCTCTTAAAATTAATTGCAGTACCACTAGTAATCTCTTCTCTAATTACAGGGGTTGCTTCACTATCAGACACCAGAAAATTGTCTCGTATTGGATTAAGAACAATTTTGTTATATGTTGCTACTACAGCAGTTGCAGTAAGTATTGGATTAATCTTGGTCAATGTTCTTGAACCTGGATCTGCAATCCCAGATAGTTATCAAGAGACCTTAAGCAATGAATATATAGATAAAGCAGCTAGCAAGAAAAATTTAGCTGATTCTGTTCAAGAAAACAGAGGACCATTACAACCACTAGTAGATATGGTTCCAAGCAATATCTTTTCTGCTGCATCCAATAACAGCAATATGCTTCAAGTAGTATTTATATCAATCATTTTTGGTATTTCATTAATTGGAATTGATCGAAAATTTTCAAAACCTGTTTTGGAATTTCTTAAAGGAGTTAACCAATTAATTATAAAACTAGTAGAGATAATAATGTATTTTGCTCCTTATGGGGTATTCGCATTAATAGCCAAAACTATTAGTTCTGTTTCTGGTGATATATCTCAAATAGGTAGTCTCTTGACTGCTCTATTATTTTATATGGGAGTTGTGATTCTTGGATTATTTATTCACATGGGAATTACTTACATTGCTATCCTTAAGTTTTTTACTAATATAAGCCTCAAACATTTCTTTAAATCTATTGGTCCAGTACAATTGGTAGCATTTTCAACAAGTTCAAGTGGAGCAACTTTGCCAGTAACAATGAAGCGTTGTGAAAAAGATCTTGGAGTTTCAAAAGAGATATCATCTTTTGTACTACCATTAGGTGCTACAATTAATATGGATGGAACTGCATTATATCAAGGAGTAGCTGCTGTATTTATTGCTCAAGCCGTTGGAATGGATCTTACACTTGCAGATCAATTTGTCATCGTAGCAACTGCTGTATTAGCATCAATCGGTACTGCTGCTGTTCCTGGAGCGGGCATTATTATGTTAGTTATTATTTTGGAAGCAATTAATGTTCCGAGTGAAGGTATAGCTTTAATATTAGGTGTAGATAGAATTTTAGATATGATCCGTACCACAACAAATGTAACAGGTGATGCTACAATTGCCTGTGCAATGGATTCTTTAGAGAAATAGACCAATCTTCATAGTGATTTCTAATTACTTTTTTTATATCTGATAATTGTAAAGATCTACTTGCAGATACCATAATAGATTCGGGAAAAGAATTTTTTAAATACTTTATTTTACCTTCATTAATAAGGTCAATTTTATTAAATACATACTGATAAGAAATCTTTTCCGCTCCAATTTCGGTTAATACGCTCTGTATTGTATCAATTTCATTGTATAAGTCACTTGAATTGGCATCCAAAATTATTAGCAATAAATTAGAATCCACTACCTCTTGCAGAGTAGATTTAAAACTTGCTATCAAATTATTCGGAAGATTCCTAATGAAACCAACTGTATCACTTAATAAAATATAATTTGATTCACCAATAAAAAGACGCCTTACAGTTGTATCTAAAGTAGCAAACAATTGATTCCTGATTAAAACATTGCTTTTAGTTAAAGCTTTCATTAAAGATGATTTGCCAACATTGGTATATCCTACCAAAGAAGTACGGAAAAAAAATTTTCTTTTTTTACTTTGAACTTTTCTTTCAGAATCAATGTCTTTGAGCTTTTTCTTAAGAAGAGATATTCTTTTTCTTAAGATTCTTCTATCTACCTCAATCTGTTTTTCTCCGGCACCTGCTCTTGTACCAAATCCACCCATTTGTCTTTCAAGGTGTGTCCACATTTTTGTCAATCTTGGAAGTTGATATTGTAATCTTGCCAACTCAACCTGAGTTTTAGATTCTTTAGATTTAGCATTGTTATAAAATATTTCCAAGATTACTCCGCTTCTATCTATAAACTTTAAGTTTTTATTTAATTTTTGAAAATTCTTTGTCTGTACAGGAGTTAAATCTTCATCAAATACTACATAATCTATATTTAAGGCCTTCGCTTGCTCTACAATTTGTTTTGCTTTACCAGATCCAACAAAATAAGATGAATTAATATTTTTTAGGTTCTGCTTAATCGTTCCAGAAACATCTAATCCAAGCGTATTTACTAATAAAGAGAGCTCTTCTATGCTGTAATTATAGTTTTTATTACTATTCCAGATTCTTGGAGCCACTAATAAAGCTTTTTTTTTCTTAAAATGCATTCGAAATCATTTTTTGAAATAATATTCTATCAAGAATATCTGATAAAACCGATTTAAAATCTGTATTTGACCAATTTGAATTTATTTTTGTTGTTATAAAAAATATCTTTCCATTTAAAACTTCTTTTTCTAACAATAATGGATCATCTGTAGAAAAGGAAATTTTGGAAAATAAATTTTCATCATCTTTTAATTCAATATATCGATAAATCTTTGACTTAGTAAATATTTCATCAATTGCTAAAAAATCTTTATTAACAAAATCAACATTCTCAATTGTAAAAAATTGATTTCGTGATGACCCTCTGACCGCTTTTATATCAGGATAATCTAAACTATATATTAAATCCTTATTATTTCCAAAACTAGGATTGAGGAAAACTACTATAAATCCATTATTCAACAGAAATTTCTGCAAATCTACTACTGATTGGTTTGACAAATTATCAATATCATTTAAGATAATAATTTCTTTATCTTGGAAATTGTATTTTTGGAATTCATTGTATATAAAATTTTCATTAGTAACAAAATCTTTGTTAAACAAAAAAGAATGGTTTTCTAGAATGTTCTGGTTTGGGAAAAATGATCCAATTTTGATATTCTTTTTTTCAGGAATTGAATGATAAAGATTTGCAATTATATTGTTTCCATGTGAAAACGAGATTTGAAAAAGACTATCGCTGTTATTTAAAGGTAAAAATCCATCAATAATCTGAGTAGAATCAATATTAATAATATTCAATGTTTCATAAATGGTAGAACCATTAGATATGAGCATCTTAATATTATCAATTTTTGGATTTTTTATATCAATTTTCAATTGATAAGCTAAGGAATCCGAATTCATTATATCATAGTCATTAAAATCTAAATCGTATAAGAAAGATAATTCATCAAATGTTTCTGAATATTGATTTGTATGAGGTTTTGCCAGGAATAAACAAAGAAGTATAATTGATAGAAGCTGAATATAGAAATAAGACTTAGATATAAGACTATTCTTTAGTAGGTAGATTGGAACTATAACAAAGATTAGACACCAAAAAATTTCTACATGATAAAAGGAGATCATTACTTGCTGATGATTAAGTTGATTCTACTATTTTGAGAAACTTTTGTACCTTCTTTTGGATTTTGATTTAAAATAATATTTGGTACTGACTTTTTATAATCAACAAACTTAATGGATCCTTCTTTTAAATTTGAATTCTCTATTTTCTCTAGACCTTCGCTATAAAATAAACCAATTAAATTTGGCACCGCCACAAAATCGCTAAGTGCCAACCCTCTACTTACTTCTAATCTCATCCCAAAACCTTTTCTAATACTATCTAAAACTGTAGGAGATTGCCATGAAATAATTCCTTTTGGATAATTTGGATTAAAAGAATAGTAAACTGAATCAATCTCTATGCCAAGTTGGTTTAATTCTATCTCTGAAGCTCTTAGAGTTTTCCCTAGCAAATCAGGCACTAATACTTTCTTGTTTAAATGCGTAATTTTTAGCTTAATTTCTCTACCTGGTTTTACTTCCTTTCCAGCTACTGGAAATTGTTCAAGTACAATATTTGGATTGATATCATTAGTAAAAATTGTATCAGCAATTACAATTTCTACGCCTTCTGATTTGGTTATAGATTTTGCTTCATCAATATCTAAACCCTTTAGATTAGGCGTAAAAACAGTATTCTGATCATTAATATAAAGTGGCATTAGTAAATAATTAAATAATGCTACTAACAACAGGCCAGTAGCGAGGAAAATTCCAATTTCTTTAATAAACTTCATTTAACCAAGTATAACATTTTCTAGATTAGACATCCCTATCATAAAATCGTTTGAAGACATTCTTTTCTTTCCTTCTATTTGAACTTCGTAAACTTTTAATGATCCTGAAAGACATGTAACTTCAAAACAAGTCTTAGACAAATTAATTATTTTTCCGACTTCTTTATAATTTATTCCTTTTATCATTTTTGCCTCAAATATTTTAAGTCTTTTTCCATTAATCATAGTATAAGCTCCAGGATGTGGACTGAATGCTTTAATCTGAGCATCAATTGTAGTCAAATTTTGCTTCCAATTAATAATATATTCTTCCTTCTTAATTTTTGGAGCTAAAGTAACAAGCTTTTCATCTTGTATGATTGGAGAAAGATTTTCACTAGAATATTTTTCGATAGATTCGACAATAAGTTGTGCTCCTATATTGCTTAATTTTAATGATAAACTTCCATAATTATCATTATCTGAAATTTTACATTCTTTCTGCAGCAATATTTTTCCAGTATCAACTTTTGGTTCTATAAGAAATGTTGAAAGTCCAGTAATTTTATCATGATTAAGAATTGATCTCTGGATTGGTGCAGCTCCTCTATATTTTGGTAATAGAGAAGAGTGTAAATTGATTGCTCCTATTGTTGGAATACTCAATAACAACTTTGGTAATATCTTATAAGCAACTACAACAAATAAATCAGGTTTTAGATCTTTTAATTTTTGAATAAAGTCTTTGTTTTCCAAATTCTCAACTTGTATTACATTAATTCTTAATTTGTCAGCTAATATTTTTACTGGAGTATCTGAAAAAAGTCTTCCCCTACCCATTTTTTTTGAAGGATTTGTTACAACAGAAACTACATCCAGGGAAGTGTTACACTTTTTAAGTGTAGGATTTGAAAACTCTGTGTTTCCGAAAAAAATTATTTTCATAAAATTATTTGGTGTTTTCTGACCTCATAAGTTCAAGAGCTTTACCGTATTTAAGCAAATCAGCAGGAGTTGCATAATCGGTAATTAATTTCCCATTTAGATGATCATTTTCATGTTGGATTATTTTTGCCAATAGGCCAGAAAAAATTTTTGAATGTTTATTCAAATTTCTATCAAGATATTTATACCTAATTGACTCATACCTCTCAACATTGATTCTTATTTCTGGAAGAGATAAACAACCTTCTGAGTCAACATTGGAACCAAGAGTATTATCAATTCTCCCATTAATGAATACTAAGGGTGTATCAGATTCTTCATTAGATTTTTCATTAGATTCTTCCATATGAGATATATCAACAACAAATATCCTTTTATCGATTCCAATTTGGTTCGATGCTAGCCCTATACCATCAAATTCATACATTGTATCAAACAAATCTTGAATTAAAGAATTAATCTCTGACAAATCAGTTATATCGGAAGATACCTTTCTTAAGACAGGATGACCATATGTCACTACTTTTCTAACTGCCACTTGATTCTTTTTTATTCAAATTATATAATCGACTTATAGCAATAGTATCAATAGTAATTTCACTATTATTTGATACTCTTAAGACTACTTTGTCATTTTTAACTTGAACCACTTTTCCGTGAATCCCTCCAAGAGTAATTACTCTATCATCTTTCTTAATATTCGATTGCATTTGTTTCAAATTTTCTTGCTTTTTCATATTAGGTCTTAACATAAAATACCAAATACAAAAAAATATCAGAAAAAAGGGTAATTGAGCTAACAAAGCATCAAAAAATGTCGTCTGTGATTCCTGAATTATTAGTTTATTTATTAACATACAGCAAAGTTAGTTTAGCTATTGTCTTTTAACAAGCGCATTGCGAGTGGTATCACTAATAAAAAAAATATTACTATTATGATACTATTAGATAAAAACTTTAAATATTGAAAACTTTTAGATTCATATTTGAATTTCACTGTGTGTCTTCCTGAATCAAGAATTGCTCCCCTTAAGACTCCATTAGCTTGAAATGTATCAGATAATTCACCATCAATAGTTAGTTTCCATTTTTGAGGATAATATATTTCACTTAGAACCAAAAAAGACCTACCAGTTGTTTCAACATCGATGGTTATTTCATGAATATCCCATTCAATATTTAAAATTGTCCCTTTTACAAATTTCTGTGATTCTAATCCCTTTACAACTGCAACATCTTCTGGATAAAATGAATCAGATGTCAAATAATCATATATTCTATCATCCTGCTCAATGGTCCTTTTAACAAACCAAGCTCTATCAAGATTATTTTTAATCATATAAATTTTTAGATCCATCTTACCCATAACAGATTTGTACAACTTTGTATCAACTAATTCAATCATATCATGAGATAATTCAAATGGACTAAGTAAGTATTTAACATTCAAAAACCTAAGTACTGGGAATGAAAGTAAATTATTAGAATTGTTTAGCAAATTATTGTAATGACGGAATTTTGCGGGATGATACCCTCCAACAGAATGAATGCCATAAAATTTCAACTTAGGATCCTGAAAAATTCGGCCTACTGGATAGATTCGATATAAACTAGAATCATTTTTTAAGAAATCGATTACCTCATCTTCTTCAAAAAATGAATTTAGTTTTTCATTTGATATTATTTGAGATTTTTGATTAGAATCTTTTGTAGGCGAAATAATATTTCTGTCTATCCTATAAATATCGACCAAAGAAATAAACATAAAAATATAGATAAATATTTTCGGATTAAAATTTTTTGGTATTAATCTTCTGGTTATTTCACTTATCCCAAAAGCAGCTAACACATAGATTGAAAAGTTTGTTATTATCAAAATCATGCTCGGAACACGAAACTTGTCAAAAAATGGGAAAAAATTATAGAAAAGATCAAAAACAAAGCTAAAATATTTTCCAAAAGATAAAAACAAAGATAAGATTAGAATACTACCAAAAAATAATTTGTGATTATTTGGCTTTAGAAATGATAATAGAGCAAATAATAATACAAAAAAACCAACATAATTAGGATAATCAGTAAATGGCATAAATCCAGTATAATTTTCACCTCCAAACCCATAATAATATGGAAAGATATAGGTCAGTAATTCCTTGGGATGTAGAGACCAATTTGTAGCATAATCATAATGTGCTATTCCTCCTGATCTGATTGATTCAGGTAAATATTCCAATGATGGATAGTATATATGTGAAGACAACAAGAAACCGACTATACATGCAATAAGAAAATATATTACATATTTGTAATTCAAAGATTTATTCTTTATGTAATAGCAATTATAAAAAAGAAAATAGGCACCAAAAAGCATCCAAGAATAATATGCTATCTGAATATGTCCTCTTTGCAATTGCAAACCAATCAACAATGATAGAATAGCCAAACTTCTCAAAGAAGTATTTTTATAGAGATTATTTATAGCATAAATAATCCAAGGAATATAAGCTGCCGTCATCATCTGGCTACCATGCCCAAATACAATCATAGTAATCAAGTATGGATTTAGCATCCATAGTAAACTAATCGAAAAAGATATCAATGAATCTATTTTAAACTGCCTAAATAATAGATACATGCCAATGGCAGAAAAAATCAGATGAATTAATTGAATACCAATATCAGAAAATCCTATCCCAATTAAAATGCGAGTTGGAATATATAACTGATTGATATAGGTAAAAGCCTCAATAGTTGGCATTCCAGAAAAAATCCATGGTTGCCACAAAGGCCATTCACCTATTTTGTTCTTATAAATATCTAAGATATGATTAATAGCATACGGATTTAATGTATCTCCAGAACCAAAAGTATTATCTTGAAAAATGACAGGGTAGAACAATAGTGCTACTGCTAAAAAATAAAAAAATACTAATAAATATTTATTCATCATTTATTTAGAAATTTATTACTTACCATTTGTAATATATCTCTATCTTCATCATCCAATCTAAATAACCATATTAATATGAAATATATTGATGATATCAAAATTATTCCTAACAATAAATAAATTACTAAATGTGATATGTAAGAAGAATAATCAAAATAACCTGATTCAAAGATATATGGTTTTAAAAAACAAACAATAATCGTTGTTAATATTCCAGCACTGATTGGTTTAAACAGCTTCGTTGATAACAAATTAAGTCCCAATAAGTAATAATTTTCAAAAAACCTTAACAAACTAATTAAGAAAAGAGCAATGGTTGTTCCCATCGCCGCTCCAACAATACCAAACTCTGGAATCAACATTATATTTAAGGAGATGTTTGTAAAAAGTGCAACCAAAGCATTGATAAGATTATATTTTTGAAACCCACTCATTGTAAGAGATGGAGATCCTAATCCAAAAATAGCTTGAATCATAATTCCTACTGTTAATATTGGTAGAGCAAGCGAATTATTACCAAATTCGGCTCCAAATAACATAAGTATTGTATTTGAAAATAATATCAAGAATATAAATAGAGGCAAGCTTGTTAATAAAATCCATTTGGTGGACAATTGAAATACTTCTAGCATTTTCTTTTGATTTCCTTCATGAAAATATTGAGAAAAAAGTGGCGCAAAGATACTTGCAAATGCAAACAAAATCATTCTTGTTAAGCCAGCAGTACGTTCTACGGGATGATACAGACCAACAGAATAAGCATCCTCTAAAATTCCAAGCATAATTATATCAGTCCAATGCATAATAATACCAATTGCAGAAACAAACATTAAAGGAAGAGAGAATCTTAAAATTGCAGTATCAATTTTTGCATTAATAACTTTGTTAATACTAATATCAACAAACCTCTTCAAATAAAATAAGATCAAAAAGAAACCAATTATAGCAGAAACAATTGTAGGTGCTAAAATCGCAATTTTTGGTCCAAAAAATACATAGGAAAGTATCATGGACAACAGAAGGGTTAATGGATTAATGATCTGATTAACAAAAACTTTATACTTTAATATCTTAAATCCTTGGGTAGCAAAAGAAGCAATCAAAGTTGTTACTGTGAAGGGCAATGTAACAGCATATGTTTTTATAACCATAGATAGAAATTTATCTTCATTGAGTAAATCAGACACAATCCAATCAGAAGAAAAATAAACTAATACTCCAATAATAATGCTAGATACAAATCCCATCTTAATAGATGAATAAATACTATTTTTTACTTTATCATTTTTTTCTTTTTCTCGACTAACATAACGAAGGACTCCATTATCAAGACCCATAATACTAAAAATTTCTCCAATACGAGTAATAGCATTACCGAGAGAGTAGATACCTAACATTTGGGGACCCAACCATCTGGCCATCATTATTGAGAATAAATAACGAAATAAAGAACCAGTACCCATACCCCCAAAAGATATAAACGCCTCTTTAGCAACTTTTCTTCCTATAGTATTATTATTCATCACTATCTTAATTTAAAATATATCCATTTTAAGAACCCGCCTGGCAAATAAAAAAATACCCAATACAAAGTTATTGTAATTAATTGTATGCCTGATGCATATTTCCAAAATAATTTAATTTGATTTAATAATTTCATTCTTATTTTTTCAAAAGAATTATCTCCCAATGATTGAGAAACACTATGTAGTATAATTGATTCTGGAGAATATATAATTTTATTATTTCCTTGTTTAGCTCTCACACTTAGATCAACGTCTTCACAATACATGGTAAAGGTATTATCGAAACGATTTAATTTCTCAAAATCAGATGCTTTTATACATAAACAACATCCAGTGGCATACATTGTTTCCATTGGGAAAGAATATCTTGGACCGTCAAATTCTCTTATTCCAATATGATTAATAATTCCCTTCCAAAAATTGATTATACCTCCAGCATACCATATCCTATTAGTATCTTTAGAAAATAAAATCTTTGGTACAGAAATGATACAGTCAGAATCATTTAAAAAAGGATTAATTAAATGATGAAGAAAATCCCTACTAACAAGAGTATCATTATTTAAAAAAAGAAAGAAATCATCTTTATTGAATGAGAGGGAGTCAATAGCAGCATTATTTCCTCCAGCATATTTCAAATTTTTGTCTAGAGATAATAGTTTAACATCTGGAAAATTATTCTTAAAGAGTTCAACGGAACCATCAGACGAATTATTATCAACAATTAAAATTTCATAATTAGGATAGTCAATTCGTTGAATCGACAGTAAGCATTGTTCAGTTAATTCTTTATTATTCCAATTAAGAACAATAACATGAACTTTTGGATATATATTATTTTTCATTTATTCTTTCTTCAAAATTTTTCCATGAAAATTTATCTTTATAATTTTTGATAAATAAACTCATTTCTTCGAATAACTTATTCTCAAAGAAATAGTTAATTTTGTTTGATAAATCCTTTTCATCAGGATTGACAATAAAACCAGTCTTATTTTCAACCACATATTCTCTTAAACCGCCAACATCTGTAACAATAACAGGACGATTAAAATTATAGGCAAGAGATATAATACCACTTTGTGAGGCAGTTTTATAAGGAAGAACAACAATATCAGAAGATATGAAATATTTTGCAATATTATGTTCTTCTACAAATTGTAAATCAAATAAAAATTGATCTTTTAAATTGGCTTTATCTATTAAATCATAATATTTTGACATCGATTCATAATTTTCTCCTACTACAAGAACTTTTAAATCAGCAATACGATTGTTTAAATATTTCACTGAATTAATAAGTAAATCGAGCCCTTTATAGTCTCTAATTAATCCAAAAAATAAAATAACATTCTTACTAGAAATTTTTAGCGCTTCTTTAGCAGTATCTTTGGTATAAGATCTACTATCTACACAATACAATGGATGAAAAGCATCAATAATTTCTTTGTCTTGATTGAGATTGATAATTTGATTTCTTGAAAAACTATTCATCACTATACAATAATCAACATGTCTTAACAATAATCTTAATAAATATCTCTCATAAGGTTTATTCTGATGAGAAATAACATTGTGAAATAGAACATATCGATTTCCTTTTTTTGTGCACTTAAGTAGATACAGATAAACTGGAATGAAGAAAAAATGCCAATAAGAAATGATAACTCTATCAGGATTGATTTTTTTTATTATTTTTTTACTGCGAAACCATGTAAATATATTAATTGGATTGATTACACTATAAATATTACCATTGTTAACTTCTTTATCTTGATATTGAGTTTTTCCAGGAAAAAAAATATTTGGATAGAGTTTTTTGAAATTTATTACGCTAACATCATTATTTTTTGATAATTGTTTAAAAAGAGCATAATGAAAATCAGAAATACCACCTCTTAATGGTGGAAATGGACCAATGGTAACAATCTTCAACTAATTTACTCGATTATTTCTTTAACATATTTTTGTACTTTTTGTTTTTTGTTAACAATCAATTCTCCTAACAGTCCAAAAGTAAAAAGTTGTAATCCCGCAATAATTAATATTGCTCCAAGAATGAGTAGAGCAATATGTTTTTGAAAAGGTTCAAAAAGAAAATATTTCAGATATAAAACATAGAATTCAACAACAATACCAGTAACAGAGAAAAAGAACCCCATAGCACCAAAAAAATGGAGTGGACGATCCATATATTTTCCTAAAAAAAGAATTGTCAAGAAATCAAAGAATCCCTTTGAATAACGTTTTGTACCATATTTTGATACACCAAATTTTCTTTCTCTGTGATCAACTACTAATTCAGAAGTAGAAAAATTCTTCTGGTGTGCCAGAAGAGGTATATATCTATGACGACCCCCATAAAGATTCAATGATCCAACAACTTCTTTTCGAAACACTTTTATTCCACAATTTGAGTCATGAATTTTTAATCCGCTAAATAGTCTTACAAAAAAATTAAAGATATAAGATGCTAAATTTTTTTCTAAAGAATCTTTTCTATTCTTCTTCCATCCACAGACGAGATCATAACCTTTGTTTAGATGATTAATAAGATTCTTTATCTCTCTTGGATTATCCTGTAAATCTCCATCGATTGTTGCAACAATCGAACCTTGTGCTATATCAAAACCAGCTTGAAGAGCAATTGATTTACCATAATTTCTATATAGGTTAATAATCTTCCATCCCAAAGTACTATTTATATTCTTTTCAAGAATTGATAAGGTATTATCGGTTGAACCGTCATTAACAAAAATAACTTCTACACTAGAATCATTCTTATATATGTCTGAAAGCTCTTGAACAAAATCATAAATTGATTCGCATTCGTTATAAACAGGAACTATTATGGAAAGTTTCATCTACAGTTTAGTGTTTTATTTAAAAAATGTTCTATCTGAAAAAATCAGTTTATATTCTTGTTTATCATTGTTAAAAGAAAATATCAATTCATCAATTAAATTCCTATCATCAAGTGTATTAAGTCGAGTTGATATCATAAATTCTTTTTTCATCGTAACATCCATATCTTTAAAAGTATCTGGTATTCCCCACATCAGTTTTTTATAGATCTTAGCATCAATTTTTGTTGCCATAGGAAAAAAATTACTAAAATTTTCTATATCAATGTCTTGTCTTTTTTTCATATCAACATATCGTATGTCTTGATCAACTATTTCAACAAGGAATTGTTTTCTACCAAGAAAATCTCTAAAAACAATTGATGAAGAGTTCTTCGTTGATATAAAATCAAAACGAGAAACAAAATTTGTTTGTCCTTTTGCTATTAATTTTCCTGAGCCTGAACTTTTAGAAAACTCTCGTTCCATAAGTTCAAGATTGGCATTCTTGGAATAGTCAATCACAGTAAACTTATTACTAGTACTGCAACTAATAAAGAAAATCAAAGATAATACTATAACTTTGTTAAATATATTATTCATTCTCATATAAAAAAATCTTCTCTGATAATGAACTGCTATCCCGATCTAACTCAAGTGCTTTTTCATAGAAAACCAGCGCTTCATCTCTATTATCTAATGCTATTAGAACATCACCATAATGTTCTAATACAACAGCACTAGAATCATCATATACAATTGATTCTGCTATGAATTCTTTTGCCTTTTCAAAATCACCTAACTTAAAATATATCCAGCCAATTGTATCAAGATATGCTGATGTATTAGGGCTCAATTCAATTGCTTTCTGCGCTAAAGTCAATGCATAATCAATATCTTTATTGCGTTCAACTAGGCTATATGCATAATTATTATATGCTTGTGCATCATTTGTATTATCTGCAATTAAGTTAATATAAAGCTGGTCTGATTTATTCCATTTTTTATTTTTATCATACACCATAGCCAAACCATGCATAGCGGTTGTAGACTGATTATTTATTTTAAGAGCTTTTTCATAGTATGTTTCTGATTCTATAAAGTTTTTCAATGAATAGTGGGCTATACCTAAAAAATAATTTATATCAAAATCATTGGGAAAAATCTTTAAAGATTCTAACAATATTTCCACAGCTTTTTCAAAATCTTCAATAGTAAGTAGCGAAATTATCTTATTGATATAACCATCTTTCTCTTGAGGGTAAAGAGTGATTTGTTTTTCAGCTATGATAATTGATTTATTATACTCCTTTAGATCTCTATAAACACTTGAAAGATAATATAATGCGAATCGATCGTTGTCATTGATTGAAAGAGATTTTTCAAAATATTCTACTGATTTATCAATAACACCATTTACTAAATACTCATAACCTAATTGATTGTAGAGATTATTCACAAATGGGTTACTTTTAATCGCTTCATTCTTCAAGAGCTCTTCAATATCATTCAAGTTGTTTGAATCTGAAAGAGATTCAACAAATAATTGCAAATATTTTGGACTACTAGGATCTGCAAGCAAGAGTTTTTTTAGTATTAATTCACTATCTCGATGATTTGATCGTAATGCTAATTCTGCAGCAACTTCTAAAGACAAAATTAACGAATTATCTTTGCTGTATGCTTGTTGATAATAGATTAACGCTCCATCAATATCATTTAACTCTGATTTTAAATCACCAATAATAAATAGAACATCTGCATTGTCTTCATGCTTATCTGCTACTCTCTCGAAAATATCTAATGCCAAGTTTAGTTCATTTAATGCAATATATTTTTTTCCTAATGACATACTATAATCTTTACTGTCTTTGTCATAATCAATAGCTAATAATCCATAATTAATACTTTTATCATATTTTTGAATCATCCAATAACATTCAGAAATAGAATAATAAATCTCCCCAGAAGATGAACCAAGTTCAATTGCATCTTGAAATTCAATAATTGCCCTAGAATAGTCTCCTTGCTCCATAAACATCAATCCATCCATGAATAATTGAATTGCCTCAGAGTTTTCGACAGTCTTCGATTCTTTTTCCTCTTCTGTTGGTTTTTCTTCACTTAGTGTTGGAGAAACATCAACTTGAGGACTCTGAGCACTGCAGCTCAAGAGAAATAATAGAAGTGTGATAGTTGTTGTATAATTTCTAAACATATTGCAACAAATTACATACGTTTTGAATTTACTCAGACAAGGTTAGATAACTATAAAAAATCTTAAACTATTGTTCATCGTTGCCAACAAAAGTTCCATTCACATCATAACTATTATCTGGTTTATCTTTTGTATCTAAAGAATCATTCGCAACTGGTATTGATTCCAAATTTTCTTCAGACATTGAGTTAGAATTAGTTATTATGTCTTCACTAAATGCATTTCCTGGCAATTGAAACAGAAGAAAAATAATTGCACCTAAAGATAGAGCAAGATATACAAAATTTTGACCTGAAAAGCCAAAAACTCCCTTAGATGTTGAATGTTCTTCTTTAATATTAAGGTTTTGTAATTTTTGATTTAGATTTTTATCAAATTCTTTTGAAACCTTCAAGGATTCAGATTCTCTCATTGTTGAGATGATATGACGTACTTCATCTACTTTGGACTGATATTGTGGATTTTCAGCTAAAAAAGCTTCAAATTCTTTACGCTCTTTTAGACTGAGATCATTTTCAATCCAACTTGAAATTCTATCTTCAAATTTATTATAATCCATTACTTTACTCCTTAAAGTGTTTCAGTTTTTCAGCCAATTGGATTCTTCCTCTATTGATTCTAGATTTTATAGTACCAATTGGTATTTCTAATATCTTACTTATTTCTTCATAAGAAAGTTCCTGAAAATCTCTTAAAACAACTGCAATACGAAAATTCTCAGGAATTTTATCTAAACATTTCTTTAATTCTTCAACAGCCAACTCATTTTGAACCTTATTATCTAAAGATTCTCCACCCATTTCAATATCAATAGGTCTTCCATCATCAGTCCACAATGAATTTGTTCGTCTTCTTTTGTTTTTTCTTAGCTCTGTTAACGCAAGATTTTTAGCAACTGTATATATCCAAGTAGAAAATTTTGCAATAGGCTTATAATAATGTTTATGGGTATAAAGTTTAATCATTGTTTCTTGAACAACATCTTCTGCAAGAGTTTGATTGTTCATATATCTATATACAAAATTGTGCAATCGATCTTTATATCGTTTTACCAATTCATCGAATGCATGACGATCTCCTTCCTGGAATTGTTTAATTAATCGTTCGTCCGTTAATTTAAATTCGTCATTCATATCGGTAGATTTGTGTAATAAGGTTTGTAAATTCTGGCTCATCAATTATATTTCTTGTTTTAACTCTTCTATCTAAATCGGCTAATAAATTAATACCTCTTTCAATTTCTTCAATAGTATATTTCTCTGAAGATGAGGAAATTTTATTTATAATCTTTCCTCTTAAATTCTTACGGCTCATATCAGTAATTGTTCCATTATTTAACTTAGCAAGAAAAAGTGCCTCAAAAATTGTAAAAAAAGAATTGGTAATATACAAAACACCAAACTGATTGAGTATTGATAGACCTGATGACAAAATTTTATCAATATCTTTATCGCAAATAGCATAATTTAATTCCCAAAGCTGTTTATTCTTTTTCCAGTCATAAAAACTGTCTAACCAATCCTCATTAATATCGTCTATGCTATCAGCAATAATACTCAGTTTAGAAATTTCATTATAGATAGCTGAAAAATTATTCCCAAATATTTCAACCAAATCCTTAGCAATCTTATTATTTATTTTAAAACTAAAGTCATTCGAGAAAATTTTTACCCATTGTATCATTTCACTTTCAAACGGAATACTAATATCAACAACAGTGAAAAATGGTGCAATATCATTAACAAATTGGCTTTTAATAAAATTTTTATTTGATTTGTAGTCAAATCCTAAAAAAGAAGAATCCGTACAAATTATTACGTTTGAATCATCATTCTTAGATATTGTATTTATAAATATTTCTCTATTTTTCTTACTAACTTTGTTAATATTTTTTATAGTTAGAAATTTTTTAGATTCAAACAAATCTATAGATGTAAGACTATTTAAGATTTTATCTTCCACTCCAGATTTTTCAGAACAATCGAAAGAAATAGATTCCAAAGACTCAAAATGTGTTTTTTTAACCAAATTTTTTATATATAAATAGAGGAAATCATGGTCACCAACTAATAAATAATTAGAATCTGGATGATTCTTAAGATGCTGAATAGACTGTAATGCTTTAATCATTTTCTGTATTTACTTATAATAATTATTGCAACGAAAGCAAGAGCAAAACTAATAAATCTCTCTGTTACAATAGATTGCAAATATGGGTTACTCCCCCAAATAATAGTGGTAATAGATCCAGTAAATAAACCTGCAATAATTCCTTTTCTTGTTACTCCCTTCCACCACAATGAAAGCAGTAATGCTGGACCAAAGGATGATCCAAGACCGCTCCATGCAAAACTAACAATACTAAAGATAGTTTTTCCACTCCATTCGGAATACATCGCCACCAAATAGGCAAATATTCCTAAAAGAACTGTTATAACTCGACTATTTAATAATTTATTAGATTTTTTTAATACATTTACCCCTAAATCTTCACTAATAGCAGATGTTGATACCAATAATTGTGAATCTGCAGTAGACATCATAGCAGCAACAGCACCTGATATGAGCAATCCTGCTAACCATGCAGGTAACAATTCTTTGGCAAGCATAGGCATAACAATCTCTACATCTTTACCTATAAAAAAAGCTTCTCCAAAGTATCCCATACCGATTACTCCAATTAAAAAGGCACCAGAGATACCAGGTATAGCCCATAACGCAGCTATTAGTCGCGCTTTTTTTACGTCTTTAACTGATCTAATGGCCATATATCGAATTAAGAGATGTGGTTGACCAAAGTAACCTAATCCCCAGCTTAATCCACCTATAATTACCGAAAATGCAGCTAGCCCACTTAATCCAGATACCAAAGAACTTTTTGCAGAATCTGTGCTCATAATTAAATCTCTTAATGGAGTATCAAAAGACGACAATTCAATCAAACCAACAATTGGTAGAATAACTAAAGTTCCAATCATCAAAATACCCTGTACAAGATCAGTCCAAGCAACTGCTAAAAGTCCTCCCATAATGGTATACAGTATAATAACTAAGGCTCCTAGAGAGATTCCATACAAAGGTTCTATTCCAAAAATAGTATTTAAAATCTTTCCAGAGCCATGAAATTGGGCTGAAACATAAAAAGTAAAGAAGACGGCAATAATTACAGATGAAAATATTTTAATAATACCTGATGTATCATTAAATTTTTTATGTAAGTAATCAGGAATTGTAAATGCTTCATATTGTTCTGTTTCGGCTCTCAATTTTTCTGCTATAAGAAACCAGGAAAGAATAATACCACTGATAATCCCAATAACAGCCCATATTTCACCATATCCAATTGCAATTGCAGCTCCTGGTAAGCCCAACAATAACCAAGCTGATTCACCAGAAGCTCTCTCAGAAAATGCAGTTACCCAAGGACCAAGTCTACGCCCAGCTAAGAAAAAATCTAATTGTGAATTAATAAATTTATTTGATAGAATACCAATTAATACTATTAATAATAAATAGAGTGTAAAAATTATTTCAATCATAAAACTAAACTAATAATTATACAGTATAATCCAAACCAAACAAAACTGAATCTTTCAAGAAATTTGATTAAAAATGTTAAACTAAGATATCCAAATACAAATGAAGATAGAAATAAAACTAATCCTGATTCAAAAGAAATAGTTTCAAAACCATTAGAAAATAATAGTTTATAAAAAATTGATAGTATAATAACAGGTATCGCCATAAAAAAAGCATATTGAATTGCTTTTTTCTTATCTAAACCAAAAAATAATGCAGAACTAATCACCATGCCCGATCTTGATATACCAGGTAGCATAGCAAAAGCTTGAAAAAAACCTAGAAAAAATGCTGTTTTATAATTCCACTTCCATTCACGAGGACTCTCGAATATTGAAGAGTTATCCATATTAGCCCTTAACCCACTCAGCCCTAACAAAATCAATCCATTAGCCATTAAAAAGGTCTTAACAGAATCATAATTGAAGAATACTTCTAAATCAAAAAATAGTCCGCATAAAATAGCTGGAATAGTAGAAATAGAAAGCATTTTTAGCGTATTTAGATGGAAAAAATCATCAGAATTTTTATTTGAGAAAAATGTCGCTTTATAAAAAAGAATAATGCTAAACAATGTACCAAAGTGCGCAATAATTTCTGCGGAGGCTCCAGCATTCTTAATTTTTAAAAAATCTTCAAATAAAACTAAATGACCAGAACTACTTACAGGAAAAAATTCTGTAACACCTTGAATAAATCCTAAAATTAGATAATTCATTAATTCATTCATTCCAATAAATTCTTCCTTTCATTCTTTTCTCTGTTTTATTTCGCCTATATGAATAGTAAGCAGGAGTATTATAAGTACACTCTTCTACATCCATCACATCATGAATGTTGTAAGCATTTAATTTACTCATTGCAATCTTTTGTAAACTTAAAAAAATCTTCCCATCTTTTAATGTTGAAAATCTATCATCAAAAAGGTCTGCAACATCATTCTTTACTTCAAAATTATCCTGCCTTATTGATGGACCAATTAAAACTTTTACACTATCTAATCTAAAACCTTCGTTTATTAGCAATTCAATACTGTTTTCAATAATACCTTCGGCTAAACCTTTCCAACCTGCATGCACAACTCCAAAAAAGTTTTTATTTTTGTCTGCAAAGAAGATCGGCATACAATCTGCAACACTTACTTCTAAAATTAATTGATTATTTGAACTAAATATGCCATCTGAATATTCATATTGTTTAGAAAATTGGTTTAAAAAAATTGATTGATTAGAATGAGTTTGGTTCATTCTTATAACAGAAATATCCTCTAAAGACTGAGCAAAATTAGATAGTGAAAATAAAATATTTAAATTCTTTACATTTATTTTTTCAGAATAATCAATCAACATGTGAATTAGTTGGATTATTAATAATTTCAGTTTTAATTAATCGTCTGTTTGAATATTTAAATAAGTTAATATCTGTATTTACTTTACCCGAACTAAAATCAAACTTTCTGGTGTAAGAATATTTATTCAAATTTTGATTGGACATGTTAAAACTTTTATCATCTTCTATTGTAGAATTAATAAAACGAGATAAATCAAGACCATAATGGAAAGCATTATTTAATTTCGGATTGTAATCAAATTGATTACCAACTCTATAATTAGGTAAAAAACTACTGATAAAATACATTCCAATAATATGCGAGGATATATTCTCTTGATTTATAAAATCTAAGTCTAACCATAGCTCATTACCAAAAAACTGTGTTTCCAAATTTGCAAGAGCAATTTGCGTACCTACATATGTCAATCCTTCACCAGATAACGGCAAAAATACACCATCAATTACATCTAGAATCACTTTCGTTGAATCAATCTCTTCCTCTTGGTTATTAAAATCAAACATATCATAAACATCGTCTGAATCAAAATCAAACATTGCATCAAGAATATCGATATCTATTCCCAAAAATTCTTTGTATTCATCTGCGTGTTGGATCTCCCATGCTACTTCTCTTAATTCTGTAAAAATACCTCTTAAATCTACTGGTTCAGTGTTTTCGTACCACTGAATTGATACTGGCTCTTTATTTAGTCTATTCATTTGCTCTAAAAATGAATCAACTTCTTTGATTCCATCATTTGTTTTAGGGGCAATAATTGCAATTTTCTCTAACTGAAGGTTGTTAATCATATGATTAGCTAAAATTTCATTTTTATAATCAAGAGAAGAATTCAATAAATAAACATTGCTATTGATAGAATGGATATCTTCATCAATTGATCCAGGTGCAAAGATTGGTATTTCAGACTTTGATAAAGCTGTTGCTCCTGATATTAAATTTTTACTATTAGTAGGGCCTATGATTGCGTCTACTTTATGAAAAGAATAAAGTTCATTAAATGCCTTAATTGTACTTAATTGACTCCCTCGATTATCATAAATAACATAGGAAGTTTTATTCTTGCTCTTTAATAATTCACTCCCTTTTTGAAGTCCTGAGAGAAAAGCTTGTGCATATTCTGAATTATCTCCACTTAGAGGTAAAACTACTCCAATTTTTGCTATAGAATAATTATCGTATGGCATATTTTTCTTTAGATAGTTGTAAGAAGATTTAAATTCCCTAGATAACATGGAATAATCCACTGAAGAAAATACATTTTTCCAATTTTCTGATTGATTCCTAGCTAATAAAAAAGAATGTGCAAGCTTTAGTATATTTAAATTAGTTAAATCAGTTTCTAATAATTGTAAAGATAAAAAATTTTCTTCGCTAAGATTCATTTTTAACAATTTATTTAATCTTTGATTTATTCTTTTATTAGCCTTTGTGTCAATATTTGATTTCCTTGCACTAAGATAGTGTTTAAATGATTCATCAAATAATCCCATTTCAGAGAAAATATCTCCAAGTTCTAAGCTATATATTGTTTGAAGATTTGCATTTAAGCCATTTTTATTAATTTGTTTCGCAACAAATAAAGATTGATCTATAGCATTAATACCACGCAGTGCTTTCATCTTAAGAATTAAAGAGTGATTCAGATATTCCGAATCTGAAAAATTAGTATTTTCAATTCGTGAAATTGCACTATCGAATCGTCTTGCATTAATATCTTTTATAGCATTCTCTAATTCTAATCTTAGATAGGCAGAATTTCCTTCTTGACTCAATACAATTGAGAAAAATAAAATTATTAATAATCTTTTCACTCTACAGTCACACTATGGTTATTGTAGGGTGAAAAAAGTCCCTACTTATTCTTTGAATTACATACTTCATATTGTTTTCAACCTAATAAATACCAATTTAATAAAAAACTGATTAATTGGGACTATAAAGGGTTTCGGTTAGGGTATGAGGAATTAGTAGGTTTTTGAATCAATAAATTCACCATCTTTGTAGGTTTCTTCTTCTTTGAGTTGTCCGTTGTCGTGGTAGGTTTTGAATGGTCCATCCATTTTTCCATCTTTGTAGGTTCCTTCTAATCTGAGTTGTCCGTTGTCGTTGTAGACTTTGAATGGTCCATCTCGTTTATCATCTTTGAAGGTTCTTTCTGATCTGAGTTGTCCGTTGTCGTAGTAGTATTTCCAAAGTCCATCTATTTTATCATCTTTGAAGGTTCCTTCTGATTTGAGTTGTTTGTTGTCGTGGTAGGTTTTGAATGGTCCATCCATTTTTCCATCTTTGTAGGTTCCTTGATACCAGAGTTGTTCGTTTTCGTGGTAGGTTTTGAATGGTCCATCTTTGATTTTTTTAGTCATAGAAAAATCTACCCCAAACTACTCGACAGTAACACTTTTTGCTAAATTTCTTGGCTGATCTATATTACGTTTCTTTGCTACGGCAATAAAAAATGCAAATAATTGCAAAACAATTGTTGCTAATAAAGAAAATAAATAAGGACTAACATTTGGTAATAAAATTAAATCATCTGACAAATCCTTTAATCTTTTTGATTTGGAGTTAGTAATGGAAATGATTTTCCCTTTTCTAGACTTAATTTCTTCAATATTTGAGAGAATTTTATTATATGTTTTGTCTTTTGGAACTATAAAAATAACAGGCATATTCTTATCTACTAGAGCAATAGGACCATGTTTCATTTCTGCGGCTGGATAACCTTCAGCATGTATGTAAGATATTTCTTTTAATTTTAAAGCACCTTCAAGTGCAATAGGAAAATTCAGTCCTCTTCCTAAGTAAAGAAAACTTGAAGCATTTTTATATTTTAACGCAACTTTTCTAATATATTTTTCCTTACGTAAAACAATCTCAACATCTTTATCTAAGTTTGAAAAGTCTTTGAAGAAACCTGTTAATGTTGTTTTTACATCAATTGTTTTCCTAGAAGAAGCTAATTTTAAACAAAATAAATAAAGAATAACTACTTGTGAAGTAAATGCTTTAGTTGATGCAACACCTATTTCATGTCCACATCGTGTATAAATTCCACAATCGGTAGCTCTGGCTATAGAACTTCCAGGAACATTACAAATTCCAATTGTAATTGCACCAGCGTCATTCGCTTTATTAACAGCTGCAAGTGTATCTGCTGTTTCTCCTGATTGAGAAATAGCAATTACAACCGTTTTATTATCAAGAATAGTATCATTGTATCTAAATTCAGATGCATATTCAACATGAACAGGTATTTTTGCAAATTTTTCAATTATATTTTTTCCAATAAGTCCCGCATGCCAAGACGTACCACATGCAGTAATGTATATTCGATTAGTTTCTTTAATATCGTTCCAATACTTTGATAAGCCATTCAAAAGAATATCATGATCATTACTCCTTCCTTTTAATGTATTAGTAATAGAATAATTTTGATCATGAATTTCTTTGTGCATGAAGTAATCAAAGTTTCCTTTCTCAAAGTCCTGAATTTTGTGATCGATAATTTCAATTTCTTTTGAAAGACTTAAGTTTGTATCAACAGATTTGATATCATAATTGTCTCCTTTAAGAACGACTATTTCTTTCTCATCAAGATATATAATTTGTTTGGTATATTTTACAATCGGAGAAATATCACTAGCTAAGAAAAATTCATGGTCTTTGATTCCAAGTACTAGTGGACTTCCGCTTCTAGCAGCAATCATCATATCAGGTTCATCTGAATTTAAAACGACAATTCCGTATGCACCATCTACCCTCTGCAAAGACGCACGAACTGATTCTTCAAAATCTAAACCTACTTTATTATAGAAATAACCAATCAATTGGACTAAAACTTCTGTATCTGTATCAGAGTTGAATTTTATTTTTTTATTTTTTAAAAATTTCTTAAGGGTAATATAATTCTCAATAATCCCATTGTGAATCAATGCAATCTTTCCAGATTGATCTACATGAGGGTGTGCATTTTTACGATTAGGTTCCCCGTGAGTCGCCCATCTAGTATGAGCCATTCCTGATCCAGAACAATCAGAATATATTTTTCTAGACTTTAGAATTCTTTCTAAATCTGCAACTTTTCCTCTACATTTTGTTACAACGAGTTTACCATTATGATTACAAGCTGTTCCGGCAGAATCATAACCACGATATTCTAGCCTCTTCAGACCATCCAATAGGATTGGATGACAATCTTTATTTCCTTTATAAGCAACTATTCCACACATAATTTACTCCTCGGTCAAATTTAAGGTCATTTTGACATTTTGAAGATTGCTCAGAAGCAGTGATAAGATACCTAACAACCCAATCAAAAATATTTTTACCACAAAATGATTTTCTGTAATTATTTTAATACTTCTCTCCTTTATTCCCACTCAATTGTAGCCGGTGGCTTACCTGTACAATCATAAACAACTCTACTTATTTGTGATATTTCGTTAACAATACGATTAGAAACCTTGGCAATAAAACCATAAGGTAAATCGGCCCATGTCGCTGTCATAAAATCAACTGTTGTAACAGCTCTTAAAGCTAATACATCTTCATAGCGTCTTGTGTCACCAACTACACCAACAGATTTTACAGGTAAATAAACAACAAAAGCCTGGCCTAAATTATCATATAAATTTGCATTGATTAGTTCATCGATAAATATTTTATCGGCTATTCTTAAAATATCAAGTCTTTCTTTTGTTACTTCGCCCATAATTCTAATTGCTAAACCTGGTCCAGGAAACGGATGTCTTCCTAAAATTTTAGAAGGAACTCCTAAATTTTTACCAATATTCCTCACTTCATCTTTAAATAAATCTCTCAAAGGTTCTAACAGATTTAAATTCATTCTTTCAGGTAATCCTCCAACATTATGGTGTGACTTAATCACACTCGCATTACCAGTTTCAGATGCAGAAGATTCAATAACATCCGGATAAATTGTTCCTTGGGCTAGCCAATTTACATTATCAATTTTTTTTGCCTCTTCTTCAAAGACTTCGATAAAAGCATTACCAATAATGATTCTTTTTTGTTCTGGATCTTTTATCCCTTCTAATCGAGATAAGAATATATCACTTGCGCTAGATAAATGAACATTAATACCAACTTCTGAAAAAATATCTAACACTTCTTCAACTTCATTTAATCTTAATAAACCATTATCAACAAAAATGCAGGTTAAATTTTCTTTAATACACTGATATAACAACATTGCAACTACAGAAGAATCAACTCCACCAGATAGACCTAATATAACTTTCTCATTTTTAACTTTAGAATTAACATAAGATTTCATTCCATCAATTATATCGGTTATATCCCAATTTTTTTCACAATTACATATTTTATATACAAAATTTTCAATAATCTTGATTCCTTCGTTCGTATGAGTAACTTCAGGATGAAATTGTAAACCAAACCAAGCCTCTTCCGAATGTGCAAATCCTGCAATAGGACAATTTTCTGATTTGGCGATTGCATTAAAACTATCAGGAAGAGTAGAAACTTTATCCCCATGACTCATCCATACATTCAAAGAATTTTTTTGAAAATTTATTCCATCAAATAATTTGGAATCACTTGTTTTTTCAATATTAGCATGTCCAAATTCTCTTTTATTTGACTGTATGACAGATCCGCCTAATTCTTGAACCATTGTTTGCATTCCATAACAGATACCTAATAGAGGAATCTTGGTATCAAATAAGGCTTTGTTAATTTTAGGCGTATCACTTTCCGTAACAGTTTCTGGTCCACCAGATAAAATAATTCCTTTTGGATTTAATAATTTAATTCTATCAATATCAATGTCACAGGGAAGAATCACTGAAAAAACCCCAACCTCTCTAACTCTTCTAGCAATGAGTTGAGTATATTGAGAGCCAAAATCAAGAATAATAATTGTATCGTTCTTGCTCATTTTAGCACAGATAATATGTTAATTAATTTATTTTTCAAACTATTTCTATCAACAATTAAATCAATAAAACCTTTCTCCATTAGAAATTCTGAGGTTTGGAATCCTTCTGGAAGATCTTGTGAAGTGGTTTGTTTAATAACTCGTTGACCAGCAAAACCAATCAAGGCTTTCGGTTCAGCAATCGTAATATCTGCCTGCATCCCAAAGCTAGCTGTTACCCCTCCAGTGGTTGGATAGGTAAGTACTGATATATAGAGACCACCTTTTTTAAAAAAATTTGATAAATGTGCGCTTACTTTTGAGAGTTGCATAAGAGATAATGCTCCTTCTTGCATTCTTGCGCCACCTGATTGACATACAATAATCAAGGAACAATTTTTTTCTAGCGCAAGCTTTATTGACTTAGCTATTTTTTCACCTACTGCACTTCCCATACTTCCACCTATAAATTTAAAATCCATAATTGATAGCACAACTTTATGTTTGTCTATAGTTCCATAATAACAATTTATGGCTTCAGCATTATCTGGAACATTTTGTAAAATGTCTTCATAGGATTTATTTGCTTTAAAATTCAAAATATCTGTTGAAACAATATTTTCAAATAATGCTTTATATTCTGGATCTAAGATAATTTCTAAATATTTATTATTAGAAATTGGATAGTGGAAATTACAATGATGGCATATTGAATTTGCTTTTTCAAGTTCAGGTTTATACAAAATTTCACCACAACAAGTTCCTTTCATCCATAAGTCACTTGGCAAATCTTTCTTACCAGATTCCTGAATCTTTTTATCTTTTCTAGTGAACCAACTCATCTTAGTCTAATTTAAACGGACCCATATAATTTGGCGCTAAGTTATCAATAGATTTAGTTTTTAAAAAATCATAATTATTATATCCTAAACTTGCAATACTAAGGGCAGTAAGCTGAATATTTTCCATTTCTGTAATATTTAACTGGTCTGCTATCTTATCTGGACCCACATAGATAATGGACATATCTTTTTTACATTCTAAATTATCTATATCTATAATTTTTGGAACCGAATCAAGGACATATAATTGATCTCTTGAAATATATTCTGCAATGTATAGAGCAGTACCATGTGAATGAATAATTGTCTGAATAACTTTTCCTGAATTTGGTTTAACTATATTAATCATCGATTCAAATGTTGAAATAGGAATAATAGGGATATCTAATGCTAAAGAAAGTCCTTTTACATAACTAAGGCCAACTCTAAGTCCCGTAAATGAACCAGGCCCCATTGATATTGCAATTCCATCTATATCATTAAATGAACTTTGTACCTTATTAAGTAAGTCTTTTACAATAAAAGGAAGGGATTTAGAAGTATCTTCTTTTGTATCCGAAAATACCTCATAAGAATTATTTTCTATAACAATTGCCGCACTAGATTGCTTTACTGATGTTTCAATACCTAAAATTTTCATGATAAAACTGTTATTAATCTTTCTTTTTCTGATAAATATTCAAATTTTATATTAATCATATTCTTAATAGCTATATCAT
>Ga0208060_1000003_pt1:0-42500 | contig 90493 bp, 85 predicted proteins | sample DeeseametaMP0901_FD_184200 | JGI IMG/M metagenome (GOLD analysis project Ga0208060, IMG submission 184200) | Marine microbial communities from the Deep Indian Ocean - MP0901 (SPAdes) | ecosystem: Environmental > Aquatic > Marine > Oceanic | place: East of Durban, South Africa, South... | reverse complement strand
AAGAAGCTTATCCCCCCTAGCCTCACTGCTAAAGATCATGTATTCGGTATTCGGAGTTTAATTGGGTTTGGTAAGCTTGTAGGCCCCCTAGTCCATTCAGTGCTCTACCCCCGATACACTACTTTAACGCTGTCCCTAAAGACATTTCGGCGAGAACCAGATATCTCCAAGTTTGATTGGCCTTTCACCCCTATCCACAGTTCATCCCCTAAATTTTCAACTTTAGTGGGTTCGGTCCTTCATTTCATGTTACTGAAATTTCAACCTGACCATGGATAGCTCACTTGGTTTCGGGTCTAGCGCATGATACTTATTCGCCCTATTCAGACTTGGTTTCCCTACGGCTCCATACTTAACAGTACTTAGCCTCGCAACATACGACTAACTCGCTGGCTCATTATGCAAAAGGCACGCCATCATTCTGCAAAAGCAGAACTCTGACCGCTTGTAAGCACACAGTTTCAGGTTCTATTTCACTCTCCTTTCGGAGTACTTTTCACCTTTCCCTCACGGTACTAGTTCACTATCGGTTACATGGAAGTATTTAGCCTTACCAAGTGGTCTTGGTAGATTCAAACAGGATTTCACGTGTCCCGCCCTACTTGGGAACTATTAAAACAAGATTTAATGTTTTCACATACAGGACTATCACCTTCTATGGTAAAACTTTCCAGATTTTTCTGTTAACATTAAATTTTCTGACTTGTCAATCTAACTGCAATTAGATTAATAACAGCCCCACAACTCCAATATTGCAAAATTTGCAGACTTGACACAATATTGGTTTAGGCTATTTCCTGTTCGTTCGCCACTACTAAGGAAATCACTTTTGTTTTCTTTTCCTAAGGTTACTTAGATGTATCAGTTCACCTCGTTCGCTTTATCTATCCTATATATTCAGATAGAAATGTTTTGATATAAATCAAAACGGGTTGCCCCATTCGGAAATCTCCGGATTAACAGTTGTGTGCACCTACCCGAAGCTTATCGCAGCTTACCACGTCCTTCATCGCCTCCATGTACCAAGGCATCCTCCGTATGCTCTTAGTAGCTTTATCAAGTTTATATAACTTGAGTGTTTTAATGATTCAGCATTGATTAAACTATAATAGCTTAATCAATACAATTGTCAGTAACAGAGATTAAATCTCTGTTACATTGTTAGTAACAGAGATTAAATCTCTGTTACCCGCGTTAATTTCCAAATTGTCAAATATCTAAAATTTAAATTTTGTGGAGCTGACAGGGATCGAACCTGCGACTTCCACAGTGCAAGTGTGGCGCTCTCCCAACTGAGCTACAGCCCCATAATTTTGGTGGGCCTACGTGGACTCGAACCACGGACCTCATCCTTATCAGAGATGCGCTCTAACCAGCTGAGCTATAAGCCCCTTCTAAAAAAGTATAATAGCTATAAGCCCCTTCTAAAAAAAGTATAATATATGCAGAACCTTTATTATTTAATCCTCTTCGACCATATCTTATTTTAAAAAATAAGATTACTCCCTGAAAGGAGGTGATCCAGCCGCACCTTCCGGTACGGCTACCTTGTTACGACTTAGTCCCAGTTACCTGCCTTACCTTAAACAGCTTCTTCCCGAAGGTTAGAACACTATCTTTGGGTACTGCAGACTTCCATGACTTGACGGGCGGTGTGTACAAGACCCGGGAACGTATTCACCGTAGTGTGCTGACCTACGATTACTAGCGATTCCTGCTTCATGAAGTCGAATTTCAGACTTCAATCCGAACTGGGGCTAGTTTTAAAGATTGGCTCCTCCTCGCGGAATTGCTGCTTTTTGTACTAGCCATTGTAACACGTGTGTAGCCCTGGGTATAAGGGACATACTGACTTGACATCATCCCCACCTTCCTCCTGGTTTTTCCAGGCAGTCTATTTAGAGTCCCCACCATTATGTGCTGGCAACTAAATATAGGGGTTGCGCTCGTTGCAGGACTTAACCTAACATCTCACGACACGAGCTGACGACAGCCATGCACCACCTGTGATAGAGTTTAAGAGCAAGCTCTTAAAGGGATTTCCTTTCGGAAAACTTTCTCTAACATGTCAAACCCAGGTAAGGTTCTTCGCGTATCATCGAATTAAACCACATGTTCCACCGCTTGTGCGGGTCCCCGTCAATTCCTTTGAGTTTCAATCTTGCGATCGTAGTCCCCAGGCGGAGTACTTATCGCGTTAGCTACGGCACCGAAAGGGTCGAAATCCTCCAGCACCAAGTACTCATCGTTTACGGCGTGGACTACCAGGGTATCTAATCCTGTTCGCTCCCCACGCTTTCGTACCTCAGCGTCAGTTTTGAGCCAGAAGGCTGCCTTCGCATTTGGCTTTCCTCATGATATCTACGCATGTCACCGCTCCACCATGAATTCTGCGTTCCTCTCTCAAACTCTATTTTAATAGTTTTATATGCACTTCTTTAGTTAAGCTAAAGTATTTAACATATAACTTTTTAAAACGCCTACGTACCCTTTACGCCCAGTAAATCCGGACAACGCTAGGACCCCTCGTATTACCGCGGCTGCTGGCACGAAGTTAGCCGGTCCTTTCTTGTAAGTTACCGTCAATGACAGATGGTATTAACATCTGAAACATTTCTTCACTTACGACAGATTTTTACATTCCTAAAAACTTCATCAATCACGCGGTGTTGCTGCATCAGGCTTTCGCCCATTGTGCAAAATTCCTCACTGCTGCCTCCCGTAGGAGTCTGGACCGTATCTCAATTCCAGTGTGGCTGATCATCCTCTCAGACCAGCTACCGATCTTCGCCTTGGTAGGCAATTACCCTACCAACAAGCTAATCGGACGCAAATCTATCTCAAAGTGTAAGCCGAAGCCTACTTTAACAACAAATGTCCCGAAGGACCCGCTGCATTATTTGGTATTAGCACTGGTTTCCCAATGTTATCCCAATCTCCAAGGCAAGTTATTTACGCGTTACTCACCCGTTCGCCAGTTTAATATTTATCCGAAGATAAAGTTCTCCTTGACTTGCATGTGTTAAGCACACCGCCAGCGTTCGTCCTGAGCCAGGATCAAACTCTCAATTGTAATTTATTGTAAGTTTGTTTGTCTAACTCCAGGATTAAAAGACAAAGGTTCTACATATATCAAATTTTCAAATATCTAAAAAAGTATGCGTAACGATTTTCTTTACGCAAAGCCTCGCAAATTATTATTATTGAGAGAGATTACCAAGCAAAAAATAAAAAATTTTTAAGTTATTTTCTGACTATAAAAGTAGACCTGCAATTGTTGCAGTTAACCAGGATGCTAAAGCACCACCTATCATTGCTTTTGTGACTAGTCGTGCAAGATCTCCTCTTCGATTAGGAGCTATTGCACCAATTCCTCCTAATTGTATACCAATAGAGCCAAAATTTGCGAAACCACATAGAGCATAACTTGCAATAATGGTTGTTCTTTCAGAGATAAGTCCCTCGGCTACTATTTGTTGTAAATCACCATAAGCAATTAGTTCTGTCAAAACAATTTTTTTGCCCATCAATGTACCTAAGACACCAGCTTCTGACCATGGAACTCCCATAGTCCATGCTAATGGTTTAAAAAGAAAACCAAAAATAGCTTCCATCGATGTTCCTAAAAATAGTAGTAAATAGTTTATCATTGCCACGAAGGATAAGAAAGCAATAAGCATAGCAGCAATATTAGCTGCTAACTTTAAACCTGTAGTAGCACCATTCCCGAGTGCTTCCATTGCATTGGTAGTAGTCTGTTCAATCTCAATATTTAAATCCCCCATAGTATTAGATTTTTCCACCTCTGGATAAATAATCTTAGCCATTACTAAAGCAGCGGGTGCTGACATTACCGAAGCAGTTAATAAGTGACCAGCAATACCTGGGATGTCTGATAACCAACTAACATAAATAGCTAAAATCCCTCCAGCGGCTGTAGCAAATCCGCCTGTCATAAGTGCCATCAATTCTGATTTAGTCATTTTATCAACAAATGGTTTTACCATTAATGGAGCCTCTGTTTGACCAAGAAAAATATTCCCCGAAACACTTAGCGATTCTGTTCCACTGATAAACATTGTTTTTTGAAATATTTTTGCAAACATCTTTACAATTTTTTGTATTATTCCAAAATGATATAAGACGCTTATTAAGCTTGAAAAAAAGATAATTGTTGGTAATGTACGAAATGCAAAATTTTCTAAAGATGGATGATAAGTATCAGAAATATAAGATCTAAAAAGAAAAGTACTACCAGCATCTGAAAAACTAACTAGCGTAGTAATAGCATTATCTAAAGCTCTAAAAACAGGTTCACCCAATGAAGTACCGAGTATAAAAAAAGCAAGTATAAACTGTAATGCTAGTCCTGAAAAAACGGTACGCAAGTTAATCTTTTTTCTATTATTTGATAAAAGAACAGCGATGCCCAACAAAGTAAATATGCCAATTAATCCAGTAAATTTTTCCATTCAATTATTGGTGATTATGGTGGTGGTGTAAATCAGAGGTTTGCATATCTTTTTCCACAACCTTTGAATTTTCCTTTAATAAATCTAATATTTTGCTATCAAGGAGATCATCTAATAACTTATTTCGATTAGATTTTTTTTTATAAAATCTTTCAATCTCAGTTTTTTGATCTTGATTATTTTCAATAGCATTAGCAATAAAAATTTCTATTTCATTGTTTTCGATTTCAAATTTCAAATCCTGAATAATAACTTTTCTTATTAGAAACCATTTTAAATTATTTTCAGCAAAAGTTTTATATTGTTCTCTTATTGTATTTTCATCAAGGCTATTTCCTTGTGGACTAGCTTTAACTTCATTAATAATATTCCCTAGATATGAATCAAACATAGAAGAAGGAAGAATAGGATCAACTACTTTAATAAATTGATCAATTACTCCAGAATTAAACATTTCTTCAGACTTTTTTTCATATTCTTTTTCAATACTTTCTTTAATATTTGTTCTCCATTGATCAACGCTATCACAATTTGGATCTATTTTTTTAACAAGATCTTTGTCTAATTTTGGTGGAATTCTTCTTTCAATAGAATGAATTGAAACTTTAAAAATTTTATTACCATTTTCCGAATCAATATTAACCAGGACTTCATCTCCAACATTCTTGTTTAATAAAACTTCTTTATTGGCTCCGGTAATAGGCTCTTGTCCAATAGCAATAAATTTTTTATCAATTTTTTGTCCTATAATAGGAAGACCAGAAGAATCTATTTCTTGGAAATCAGCTAACATAAAATCTCCATCTTTAGATCCTTTATCAATTTTTTTGATTTCGCTTTGTGACATTAAAATATTATTAATTGTATCTTCAACTTCTTTATCATTAGAAATAAAATTTACTTTTTCTACAGAAACCATATTCTTTTTAAATTTAGGAAGTAAAATTTTAGGCTCTATCTCAAATTCAGCTTTAAAAGAAAGATCATTTTCATATGAAAAATCTATATCTTTCAAATTAGCTTGGTTGATAGGGTTTAATTTTTCTTTTTGCAAAGATAGGATATAATATTTTTCACAAAAATCCTGTACGAATGCTAATTCAATATTCGGTAAATATTGGGACATAAGAATATTTTCTGGAATTTTACCTTTTCTAAAACCAGATATTTTTGTTCCTTTGGCGACTTTTTTCTTAGAAGATTCGAAATCACTTTTAATATCTTTCCATGCGATAGAAATAGATAATTCATAAGTGAAATCATTTATCTTTTTTGATTTTATTTTAAGATTCATTTATTGCTTTAATCTGTAAATACAGCCTTCAATAGCTTTCATAAATGAATGCAATTGTTTATTAGTACAAATTAGGTCTTCTAACGGCTCATAAGAATCAGAAGGGTATGATTCTTTATCATAATCTCTTAAAAAAATAGATTCAAATTTAATAATCATATCTTGAAGAACTTGTTTGTGTAAATTTTTACTTCTTAAGAAATTTAGTTGAAAGTTAATCTTTCCATTTGATGATAATCTAAACAATGGTAGCAATCCATAATCAGAATTACATCTATATGTCATTGTCCCAAAATCTTCTCTTGTACCCCATGATAGTTCATCTGATGTTTTTTCCGAAAAATCAATCAATTCTAAACATATCATAACTACATCATTTTCACATGTTTCATTTATGTGATTAATAAACATTTTTTTGGACCACTTTGCCATATTGTTTTATCCTCTAGTGATTAGATTTTGGTGCCGAATTTACAAAAAACAGAATTCTTTTGGAAAAGAAATCTTAATTAAAAATCTAGTTTCTGAGAGGTTTACCAGTTTTTAAAAAGTGATTAATACGTTCTTGGGTTTTAGTTTCACCAGCTAAAGACATAAAAGCTTCTCTTTCGATATCCAATATATATTGTTCATCTACTTTGGACATAAAACCACCTTTCTTACCGCCACTGATGATATCAGCAGTTTTTAAAGCAATTAATTCATCGTGTTCAGATATTTTACCTTGTGCTCTCATCATTTTAGTATTTACTTGGACCATTGTTCTAAGAGGCATTCCAGGCATCGTTAGATCATCTCTATATTTTGGAGGTTTATAACCATTGTCATTCATTTCAAGAACTTTTTGCTTTCCAATGGCTAATAAGTGATCAGAATTCATTAATATGGTATCACTTTTTCTAAGAAAGCCTTTCTTTACTGCATCAGTCGCACTTCGAGATACACTTAATGGATTAATTACTTCAACAGCCTTTCTAGCAATAAGCATATTAACATTTTTAGCATCATTATTTTCAAGCAAATTAAGAATTACTCTTAAATGGCCGCCTGCTCCAGGTACAAGCCCTACACCTGCTTCAACTAAACCAGCATACAATTCTCCTGATGCTACCGTATGAGATGAACAAGCATAGAACTCTAAACCTCCGCCTAAAGCGAAATTAAATGGACACGTAACAACTGGATATTTTGAATGTCTAATTCTTTGAGTTAAATCTTGCATTTGTTTAGTACCAAGTTCCATTAATTGTAGATTATCCGTATCTATAGCCATCTTAAAATCATTAACATTTGCCCCAGCAGACCAATTCTGGCCTTCATGTCCAACAACCATTCCTTTATACTTTCCAGTGTCAAGTAAATCCATAGCATGCGACATAATTTCAACCATTGATCGATCAATAGGATTCATTTGTGGAACAAAAATTGAGTGGAATTCTACGTTTAGTACTCCATCTCCAATATCATGAATGCTAGCACTCCAATCTCTTTTCAAAGTATTTTTTGAATTTCTATACAAATTAAGATTTAGTGTTTTTTTATTTGGCTTGTATTCTAATGCTTTCTTTTTTAATGGACACCAATAAGTCATTTTTCCATTTTTAGTTTCATAAAATGATTTTCTTCCTGAGTCGAGCATCTCTTCAACCCAAGTAGGGACTTTTCTATTTTCTGCTTTCATTCTATCAACAGATCTCTCAACTCCAATAGCATCCCAAGATTCAAATATCCCTATCTGCCTTGTAAACCCCCATTTCATAGTATTATCAATTTCAATAATGCTATCAGCAATTTCTGGAATCATTTCTGCAGTGTAGGTTAGCATTGGGGCATTACATTCCCATAAAAATTTTGCCCCTTTATCATCTAAAAATGTTATTGCTTCTAACCTTTTCTTTAGATTTTTAATACCTTTTCCTACCCTAATTGTATCAAATCTACTCTTTTTAGTAGGCGTATATTCCAGAGTATCAAAATCTAATGAAAGAATTTGTTTTCCTTCTTTTTTGTACCATCCCGAACCCGTTTTCTGACCCAACCTTCCATCTTCAACGAGTTTCACTAAGAGTTCATGTGCTTTAAATTTTTGTCTTTCTTCTTCACTTTCTGTTGTAACTCTTTCATACATATTATTGGATACATTAAGTGCTGTATCTAAACCAACAATATCTTGAGTTCTAAAATATGCGCTCTTTGCATTACCAACTAAAGTCCCGCTAAGAGCATCTACATCTTCAACTGATAACCCCATTTCTAATGCTTTTTCTAGAACGAGTCTACCACCTGCATTAATAAGTCTATTTGCGATAAATCCTGGAGTATCTTTCGCATGAACAATACCTTTACCTAGAATAGTCTCTCCAAAATTAGTCACCGTATCATAAACATCATCAGATGTCTTTTTTCCTTTAACCAATTCCAATAGTTTTAAATATCTAGGAGGATTGAAAAAGTGAGTAATAAGAAATCTCTTTTGAATATCATCAGGAAGGACTTCAACAAGATTTGCTAGAGGAATACCTGATGTATTTGATGTTAGGATTGCATCTTTTTTTAGATGAGGTAATAATTTTTTATAAACATCATGTTTAATCTCAATCTTCTCTGCAACTGCTTCAATAATCAAATCACATTCATTTAATTTTTCTAAATCATTATCGTAAGTACACGGAGTAATAAGAGAAATATTCTTTTTATCAAACAGTGGTGCTGGCTTAAGACTTTTTAATACATCAACACCTTTTCTTGCTAATTCATCGTTAATATCAAATAACAAAGATGGAATTCCCGCATTTGATAGGTGACCAGCAATTTGTGCACCCATAACTCCAGCGCCCAATACAGCACATTTTTTAATTTCAATAGACATGTAGTTAACCCCTTTTGATAATTGTAGTAATTCCTTGACCAGTACCTACACACATTGTTGCAAGACCCATAGATCTATTTTGTTGTTCCATTACATTAAGTAATGTAGTAATAATTCTGGTACCTGAAATTCCAAGTGGATGACCTAAAGCAACCGCTCCACCATTTAGATTTACTTTATTTATATCCCAATCTGCTTTTTTTATACAATACAGAACTTGGGCAGCAAAAGCTTCATTGATTTCCATTGAATCAATATCATCTATGGTTAAGCCAGCATTTTTTAAAGCTTTAGCTGTAGCTGGTATTGGACCTGATCCAAACATTCTCCAGTTAACTCCTGCAACGGCTCTACCTTCAATAGAAGCCCTAATTTTTAATCCATTATTTTTCGCATATTCTTCACTTGTTAGAAGCATCGCAGACGCACCAATTGAAAATGGACTACTTGTAGCGGCTGTAACAGTACCATCTTCTCTAAATGCTGGTTGTAAAGATTTAATTTTTTCAACATTAGGAGTTTTTGGTCCAGTATCTTTTTCAAACTTTGAACCATCTTCTAAATCAATTGTAATAATTTCATTATCAAATTTACCAGCTTCTCGAGCAGCTAATGCCTTCTCATGTGAATTGATAGCAAATTCTTCTTGTTCTTCTCTAGAAATACTCAATTCACTGGCAAGTAATTCAGCTCCTTCTCCCATTGATATATAGTAATCATCTTCAGCAAGTTTTACATTAAAATCAGGAGCAAAACCACCTTGAGGAATTGTAAACATATCTTCAACACCTCCAGCAATACCCACTTGAATATCACCAACTTCAATAGCACTGCTTATCAGATGTAATGAAGTCATTGCTGACCCACAATATCTGTTAATAACATTTGCAGCACAAGTATCAGGCAATCCAGCTAAAACTGCAGCACCTCTGGCAACCAACATACCAGTAGGTCCTTCAGGAAAAGCACATCCCATTGATACATCCTCAACAGCATTAATATCTAAATTTTCATTACGATTTAGCAATCCTTTAATAACCTGGGCAGCAATCTCATCTGGTCTAGTGCCAATTAATGCACTTCCTTTAGTTCCTATAGGTGATCTAACACCATCAACAATAACAGCTTTATTCATTTTTTCTATACTCCTTTAATAATTTTTAACAGGATAACCTCCTGCTTCTACAGTTTTTTCTCCAATAACCTTTTTTATTCCAATAATATCGGTATCTAAAGTTAATCTTTTGCCTAACTTGTCGAACTTATCTTTGATATCTTTTGGCATATTACTACTATCAAAAATACTATTAAATATTTTTCTAGCATATTCTACTACTTTTACACCTTCTTCAGCAACATACGCTTGTACACAAAGACCGGGGAATTCATTAGCTTTATAGTTATTTTGAAGCACTCTACTTAATGTACTATCAGCTACGTAAGAAAATATTAAAATATTAGCAAGATATTCCATTAGAACTTGTTCAAGACCAATATCTTGACCATATTTATTAAGAGATTCATTCAATGCTATTGCATAGATAGCTTTTGATGCTTCAATGCATTCTGCTTCTGGTTTATAATCTCCAATATATCCACTGTCAACTCCATTAGAACAATAGTTATCTACTTGAGAAAGATATTCTCTTAAACCAAGCTCTCCAGTAAGTGTTTTTGTAATCATATCCCTACCGCAAAGCATTCTATTGATTTCATTGGTTCCTTCCCAAATGCGATTAATACGTTGATCACGATAACCTTGTGCTATAGGATATTCTTCGATAAAACCATATCCACCAAAAACCTGTAAACAATGATCAACCACTATTTGACTTGTTTCACTACCATATATTTTAACCATAGAATTTTCAGCAATAAATCTTTCCGTCGTATCTCCTTGTTTAACATAATATTCAGAATCGCTTTCGTCTAATTCACTAATAGCATCCTGTTGTTGTCCAATAGTGTTATAACACATACTATCTAAGGTATATATTCTCATTACACAGTCGGCAAGTTTCTCTTTTATAGAACCAAAATTTGCAATGCTTTGTCCAAAAGCTTTTCGCTGTTTAGCATACTTTGCTGCTGCTTCAACTGCAATCATTTGACCGCCAATAGCAGATGCTCCCAGTTTAAATCTTCCAATATTTAATCCACAAAATGTTGGCCCTGAACCTTCACCGACCTCACCAAGTAGATTTTCAACAGGAATTTTACAATCTTTGAAATATAACGGTACTGTAGAAGATCCATGCATTCCCATCTTTTTTTCCTCTGCACCAATTTCAAATCCAGGAGTGTCCTTTTCAATAACAATAGATGAAAATTTTCCATCAATTTTTAATGCAACGGTAAATACGTCTGCCCATGCTCCATTAGTAATAAAAATTTTCTGACCATTCACTATATAATATTTACCATCATCAGATAATACCCCCGTAGTTTTTAAATTAGTAGCATCAGATCCAGCTCCAGGTTCAGTTAATGCAAATGCGGCAATTTTTTCTCCAGTACAAAGTCCAGGGAGCCACTTTTCTTTCTGAGCATCATTTCCATACCAAATAATTCCCAGACTTCCAATAGAAGTTTGAACGCTCCACACAGTGGCAAAAGATGCATTACCACCCTTAGCAATACCTTCAGCCAAAATACACATTCCTGTTTTACTCATAGCAGAACCACCATATTTTTTAGGAACATCTACTCCCAATAATCCTAATTCACCCATTTTCTTTAAAAGTTTACGGACTAGTTCTTCATTTTTCTCTTCGAGCTTATCATGAGCTATTGGTAATAATTCATTTTCAGCAAAATCTGACATCAATTCATAAATAGCTTTTTCATCATCTGAAAATGATTCTTTACAAAAAATCTTATTCTCACCCACTCTTGTGGTTAAAAATCTACCGCCAGATTTAATCATATTAAGATTAGGCATCCCGCTGTTTGCTGATCCATTTGTTTTATCTTTTGGATTATCTGTGGTTTTATTATCACTTACTGTTGTTATATTTTCTTGTTCTGACATATTATTATTCCTTGTCTATTGTGTATGCATTCAAAATATAATCTGAAATTGTATTAATATAATTTGAGGCTTTTACAGATTTTGTATCATATAGAGTAAACCAGAAAATTCCTTCAATATTTAAAATCAATGATAGGGAAGCAATTTTTGGATTAATTTTTTTGAATTCTTTATTTTCAATACCTTTAATAATAATTACTTCAACTAACTTTTGGAAACGATTATAAACTTTTTGCATTGATTTTCTAAAATCTTCATCATGACGAGAAATAGACCAAAACGTTGGTAAACATTGAAAAGGAGTTGGATCTTTTTCTAGTTGTATCGCAAATGTTTGAAATAATTTTTTTAATGCACTTAATGAACTTTTTTGTTCATTAACTTCTTGACCAAGAATGACTGAATATTTTTTTTCCCAATAGTCAATTACCGCTAAATACACTTCTTTTTTAGATTTGAAGTAGTGATAAATAGCTCCTTTGCTCATCTGAGATTCATTCACAATATCATCCATAGTACTACCAAAATAACCTTTGTTAGTCATTACAATAAGAGCAGATTCCAAAATCTGTTCTTTTTTTTGATCTTGTATACTTTTCTCCATAAACCGACCAGTCGGTCTAAAAGTAAAAAAATCTACACTTTATTTCAACAATTCCTTTTTTTTGAAAAAAATTAAGTTGTAATATGTGTTTAGTCTATGGGGACAAAAAATAAGCTAAAAATTGTAGTTGCACCCTCATTGTTTGCAGCAGATTTTTCTAATCTAAAAAAAGCATTAGATTATTGTAATAATTCTAGTGCAACATGGCTCCATCTTGATATTATGGATCAACAATTTGTTCCAAACCTATCTTTTGGGCCTGATATTGTTAAGAGCATTAGAAAACATTCAAAATTATTCTTTGACGTCCACTTGATGGTTAGCAATCCATTTGGAATGATTGATTCGTTTATTAATGCAGGCGCTGATGGTATATCATTCCATATTGAAGCATCAGAATCACGATTTACATTACCTCCAAGGATTCTAATAAACAAAATTAAACGTGCCAATCTACTATGTGGGATTGCTATTAAACCTAAAACTCCTTTTAAGATTATTAAAAAATATATGGACCTTATTGATTATGTAGTCGTAATGGCTGTAGAACCAGGGTTTACTGGACAAAAATTTATACCAGAATCATTAAATAAGATTCAAGAAATTCATCAATTTATTATAGAAAATAATTTACTAAATCAAGTATCTATACAGATAGATGGTGGAGTAAAATTACATAATGCTAAAGATGTCGTTGATGCAGGAGCAAATATATTAGTTGCAGGATCTGAAGTATTTCAATCAGAAAATCCAACTGAAGTGATAAATAAAATGAGTCAAATATGAATTATCAATCGATAGATAGCTTCAATGATTGGAAAAAAGAAGAGCAAGATCTCTTTACTATTAATATAATTAAAGGACTTGTAATGGATGGAGTACGAAAAGCAAATTCAGGTCACCCTGGTGGACCGATGTCACTTGCTGATTTTTCTTATATACTATATTCTGAATTCCTAGTCTTTGATTCTAAAAATCCTGATTGGCAACTAAGAGATAGGCTTGTATTGTCGGTTGGACACACATGTATGTTGTTATATACCTTACTTTATTTGTCTGATATATTAAATATGGAAGATTTAACAAGTTTCCGACAAATAGACAGTAGAACTCCCGGACATCCAGAAAGAGAAACTCCTGGAATTGATTCAAGTGCTGGACCTCTAGGACAAGGTGTAGGGATGGGCATTGGTATGGCTTTAGCAGAAAGAATGTTACGAGACTCAATTAAGAATGAGAAATCACAATACACTTATATTTTAGTAGGAGATGGGGATCTACAAGAGCCAATAGCATTGGGAGCTACTTCTCTAGCAGGTCATTGGCAATTGTCTCAACTAATTATGTTCTATGACAAAAATGATATCCAAATTTCAGGTGAAACCAATCGATGCGACTCAACAAATTATGCTCAATTATTTGAATCTATGAATTGGGATGTACAAGAAATAGATGGACATAATCATAATGAAATAAGAAATGCTATTACAAATGCACAGAAAACATCAAAACCAAGTATTATTATAGGTAATACAACAATGGCAAAAGGAAGTCATTCTATGGAAAATAAAAGTAAAGCACATGGTGCTCCATTTACTCCAGAAGAAATTGTTATGACAAAAAAGAAGTTAGGATTACCTGAAAATGAGGAATTTTATTGCCCTGATATTGTAAAAAAACATTTTCAAAGAAACTTTGCCAAAAAAATTGAAACATCCAATTCTTTAAGTAAATATAATTTCGATTTTAATATAGATGATGCACTCAAAAAAATATCTGATATTGAATTCAATGATGAAGTTATAGCTACAAGAAAAGCATTTGGAATGACATTAGATGAATTAGCAAAATATATTCCAACAATTGTTGGTGGTTCTGCCGATTTAGACGAATCTAATTGTACAACAAATTTTGCAAATAAATATGGAGATTTTTCCTCATCAAATCCTAAAGGAAGAAATATTGCATTTGGCGTAAGAGAATTTCCAATGGGTGCAATTCTTAATGGCATTAGCCTCTATGGCGGATTAATCCCTTTTGGTGGAACTTTCTTAGTATTTAGTGATTATATGCGATCAGCAATACGTCTATCAGCAATCCAAAAATTGCATGTTATATATGAATTCACACACGATTCAATCTTTGTAGGTGAAGATGGTCCTACCCATCAACCAGTAGAACATATTATGTCATTACGATTAATACCAAATCTAATGGTATTCCGCCCTGCTGATGCTGTTGAAACTCAATTCTGTTTTGAAACTATTTTAGAAAATAATACAAATCCTAGTACCATTTTATTAACAAGACAAAAATTACCTTTAACAAAACTTGATAAGAATATTATTAAAAATGGAGTAAAAAAGGGTGCTTATGTAGTAGTAAATCATGATAATCCAGATACTATCATATTTACCACAGGCTCTGAATTAAGCTTAACATTATCAATCGTAAAATCTTTAAATCAAAATATTAAAGTTGTTAATATACCTTGTTGGGAGATATTTGATCAACAATCTGATGATTATAAAAACGAAGTTCTTACACATGATTGTAAGAAAAGGATATCAATAGAAGCTGGAACTGTATTAGGTTGGGAAAAATTTGTAGGAAAAGACGGATTAACAATCGGAATCAATGAATTTGGATTCTCTGCACCAGGAAAAGATGTAGCAGAAAAATTAAATTTTACAAAAAATGTTATTACAAAGAAAATTGAGGATTATCTAAAATGATTATCGCATTAGGAACAGACCACGCAGGTTTTGAATTAAAAGAAACTGTAAAAAAATTTCTAGAGGATAATGGATATGAAGTAAAAGATTTTGGTGCTCATGAATACGAATCTACTGACGATTATCCTGATTTTATAAAACCTGCAGCTCAGTTTGTTTCTGAAAATGACGCAATGGGTATTATTTTTGGAGGATCTGGACAAGGAGAAGCAATGGCTGCAAATAAATATAAAGGTGTTAGAGCAGTAGTATTCTATGATGGACCAGACGAAATTATTAGACTATCAAGACAACATAATAATGCAAATATATTATCATTTGGATCTAGATTTATTGAATCTAGTCGCGCTATAGAATTAATTAAAATGTGGCTAAATACTAATTTTGAAGGTGGTAGACACCAACAAAGAATTCAGAAACTAGAATCTTACTGATTTCGACTGGCATAGACTTGAATATTGCCATCCTTCTTAAAAGCCAAAATATCATAAGGATCGTTTCTTGGTCCTTCCATGCCTGGTGACCCCATAGGCATTCCAGGCACTGCAAGACCTTTGATTTGTGGTTTTTCGCTTAATAAACGAGCAATTAGATCAGCCGGTACATGTCCTTCAATCAGATAATCACCAGCTTTTGCTGTATGACAAGACTGAAGATTACGCGGCACTCCTCCTAGCTGTAATTTGATTAAATTCATATTCTGTTGATTATGGGCCTCAACTATAAACCCGTTTTTTTCCAAGTGTTCAACCCATGCGTTACAGCAATCACAGGTTTGGCTCTTGTACACCACTATGTCTGGAGTTTGTACCGCTTTGTCACCAATCAACAGTCCGCTCATCAATAGTAATACGCCTACAGTTACTCCTGCAATTATTATTAGTAATGTGTTTTTCTGTTTACGATTGTTTTTTGTCATACCCATTCATTATTAGAGGCAGTTAAATCACCACCAGCATCTCCTGTATTTAATTGTTAAAATCTTACATCAGCAAGTATTATAAAAAATAATAGTACAAAATAGTATAAAGAAGTTTTAAAGATTAATTTTGCGTTTCTTTCTGTCTGTTCAAGTATAAAAGGTAAACAACATAACATATAAATATTGCTTAAGAAATAAGCTCCTACAAGATAAATCCTTCCTGAAATACCAAAGAAAAATGGTAAAGTTGAAATTGGTATTAAAACTAATGCGTGAAGGAAAATATGTAACACTGTTTTTTTATTTCCATTATCAATAACGGGTAACATTTTTAAACCTGCTCTTGCATAATCTTCTTTGTGTATAAATGCGATGGAGTAAAAATGAGGGTGTTGCCAAAAGAATAATATAAAAAATAGAATCCATCCACCAGGATCAAGGCTATTGGTTGCGGCTGTCCATCCACCCAATGGAGGTAATGCTCCAGGAATAGCTCCTACTGATGTATTAATCCAAGATACTTTTTTTAGAGGAGTATATAACACAAGATATGAAGCAACAGTACAAAATGCCAAAATACTAGTGAGCATATTTACTTTATTGATTAATACAAATAAACCAGATCCCACAAGTAAAATTCCAAAAAGAGATGCTGTTGTAATAGACATTTTCTTTTTTGGTAATACCCTATCTTTTGTTCTATTCATTTTTGCATCAGTTTCAACTTCAATAACATTATTCAACACTGATGAACCAGCAGAACATAATAAAGTACCAACGAGAACATACAATAATAATTCAGGTGATTTAATCCCCTGCTGCCCAAGATAAAATCCAATTACAGTAGTGGTTAAGACGAGAAATGCAATACGTATTTTTGTTAATTCTATCAGATTTTTAATCATATATAACTAGCTCTGATTAATAAGTGTTACAATATCATTTTGTAATTCCATTACATTAGCATCAACAGTTCCTTCATAAAATTTTCTAATTTGTTTTTTCTGGTCTACTAATACAAATCGTGTAGAATGGCCACCAGGAAGCAATGATGCTGACAAAAAGAAACCGTTTTCAGATAATGTAATAATATCTAAAATATCGCCTCTCAAGAAATACCAGTTGTCATTATTAGAATATTGATTAGAAAATGATTTAAGAATTGAATCAGAATCATATTCAGGATCAACAGTAATAGAAACAAATTGAACTAAATCTGAGTTTTTAAAACGTGTTTGAAGAATACTAAAGTTCTTTGACATGATAGGACATGCTCCCTCACATCGAGTAAATATAAAGCTAATTATGGTAATTTTTTCATTAAGATTGTTATCACTAAAAATTTCACCGTTAAAATTTGTAAGTTCAAAATTTGGTACATTAGATATTACATTTAAACTTTGAATTTTTGATTCTGTAGCTTCACGCAATACAAACAATGCTGTCATTCCTAAAGAAAAAATAAGAAGAAAAGCTATAAATAGTTTTTTATTTAATTCATTCATTTTTTATGCAATTATACAATATAATTATCACACCAACAAGCCAAGATGAACCCCAAGTATGAAATAATCTAGTAAGTTGCGGTAAATCAAAGAAAACCATTAGTTCTCCAAGAAAAATCTGTAAAGCAACCATCGCAAGAATAAAATACCCTAGCTGTTTTGCTAGTAATAAGGAATTATTTCTGAGATAATAGTTGATATAAATGCTAAAAAAAAGTAATCCAAAACCTAACAATGAATGTAAATACTTATAAGAACTTAATGCATTTAATTGCTCTCCCTTTGATAATAGTGGATTATCAATGGCGATAAGTTCGATATTTGTTCTAATGCCAGTTCCTAGAAGGATTTCTATTATAATTAAAATCCAAAAAAAGATTAAGCTTCTTGAAATAATATTGTTCTTTTCTACCTTTGCAAAATATTCTGCATTAAACAATTTGAAAGATTGAATACATATATAACTTAAAACTGATACCAAAATAAGAGCAAGTAACATATGTAAGCTTACAATAAAAGGGTTTAACACTGATGAAACCACCAATGCACCTAAAAGACCTTCTGCGATTACGATTACTAATGATAAAAGAGAAGAAAACAATAAACTAAAATGTTTTCTAAAATAGTAGATTGCTAAAATATTGAGTACAATGATTGAAATACCAACTAATACTCCGAGCATACGATTTCCGTATTCAATCCATGCCAGCGTAATATTAAACATAGTTGGATCAATATAACTTGGAATTTGATCAACGCTTAGTGGAGGAATCCATCTCCCAAAACATTTAGGCCAATCTGGACATCCCATTCCAGATCCTGATACACGTACCAAACCTCCAACAAAAATTAGTAAATATGATAAAATAGTTGCAGTAACTGCAGATTGAAAAAAAAGCTTTTTTTTCATTTAGTGGTGATCGTCCTTATCCCCCGATTCATGGCTACCATCTTCGTGAATTGGATTCCCATGGTCATCTGTCAAAGGTAAGGAGTCATAAAATGCAGCACGCTTATTGATTGGATCTTTAATCTCAGGGTTGATTGCACCACGAAATTCTGTATCAGACATTGTAATAATCATAAAGATTGCAAGAAACATTAACGACAGTACAAACGCTATTAAATTCTTTTTGTCATCCCATAATAAGTGCATAAAAAATAATGCTACAATAGTAGCCTTGGTCCCAGCAATCAACAATGCAATAACAATATTTAAAAATCCTAAATCAATATATGATACCCAAACTGTTACTCCAGTCAAAAAGAATAATATGCCAGCAACTATGAAGTAAATCTTTAGTGGTATAATATGATGATGTTCAGACATAGTTATCCTATCAAGTAAAATAGTGGAAATAAGAAAATCCAGATTATATCAACTAAATGCCAAAAAATACCTACTAATTCCATTGGTGTATAATATGCAGAATGTAATTTATCTCTTGCAGTAAGATACATTAACCAAGCAATTAAACCCATACCAATTGCTACATGCAAACCATGTAATCCAGTCATTATAAAATAAATACTAAAGAAAATATGCGGATTATTCATATTTGCAATTTCTGGGCCCATATAAGAATAATATTCACCTGGTAGTTGTCCAAGATGAAATTTATGTTCATACTCTAAATATTTGATACCAAGAAAAATAGCTGCACAAATAAATGTTACAAAAAGCATTATTAATGATAATTTCTTTTTTTTGAGTTGAATTGCCCAAATGGCCAATGCCATTGTAAGAGAACTTCCAATCAAAACAATTGTATTTATTAAACCTTTATTGACATCCAGTAAGAGATTGGCATTGATAAACATATCAGGATTCCATGCACGATATACCGTATATGCAACAAACAATGCACCAAAAGTAAGAACTTCTGTCAAAATAAAGCCCCACATACCAAGCTTAGAAGTTTCATATTGTTGATTTACATCATAAAAATGATGATACAAAAAATCAGGAGATGATTTATTGTGACTCATTTTTTAAATGTAGGTTTAACAATAACTTTATCATAATCATATGGACCATGCGTTAGTACTGGTTCTTCTTCAAAATTATGAGGATGAGGAGGAGAAGTTGTATGAGTCCATTCCATTGTCAGAGCACCCCATGGGTTAGTTCCTGGATCTAACTTATTATTTTTCCTTAAAGACCAAAGAAGATTTACAACTGCAATAAATATAAATAAACCTAAAACTAAAGACCAAAAAGTTGAATAACTATGTATCTCCGCATATTCTTGAGCATAAGTTGCATATCGTCTTGGCATTCCTCTTAAACCAAGTAAAAATTGCGGAAAAAATGTTCCATTAAAACCAATAAAAACTCCAATAGCACAGATATTGGCAATAGTTTGGTTATACATTGCCCCAAAAGTTTTTGGCCACCAATGGTGTAAGCCACCAAGAAAGGCAATAATTGTTCCTCCTTGCATTACATAATGGAAGTGTGCAACAACAAAGTAAGTATCATGTAAATGAATATCTAATGCAACTGCACCAAGAAATATTCCAGTTAGACCACCAATCGTAAATAAGAATAAGAATGATAGTGCATAAAGCATAGGTGGAGTGAAAGATACTTGTCCCTTATACATTGTTAACATCCAACTAAATATTTTTATTCCAGTTGGAATACCTACAAAGTATGTAATAAATGAAAAAACAATTTGAGAAAATACAGATTGCCCAGAAGTAAACATATGATGTCCCCAGACTAGAAAACCAATGAATGCAATTGAAAGTGTTGAATATGCAATAAATTTATATCCCCATATTTTTTTTCTAGAGTGTACTGGTATAATTTCACTAATAATACCAAAAGCAGGTAAAATCATAATGTATACTGCTGGATGGGAATAGAACCAGAAAAAATGTTGAAAAAGAACTGGGTCGCCTCCAAGAGCAGGATCAAAAATTCCAATCCCCAACAATCTTTCAAGGATTAGTAAAACCATTGTTATTGCAATAACAGGGGTCGCCGTAATTTGTACTAATGATGTTCCATAAAGTGCCCATACAAACAAAGGAAGCTTATACCAAGTTAAGCCCGAAATTCTCATTTTATGAATCGTAGCAATAAAATTTAATCCGGTTAAAATTGAGGAAAAGCCTATAACAAAGATCCCAAGGGTCATCGGAATAACATTTGTTGTACTAGTCGTAGAATAAGGAGTGTAAAAAGTCCAACCAGTATCTACCCCTCCTGCAAGAATTGTATAAATAACAAAGACTGCTCCAAGACTATACAAATAAAAACTCAACAAATTCAATCTCGGAAAAGCCACATCTCTTGCACCAATCATTAATGGAAGCAACATATTTCCTAATGCACCAGGTATGGCGGGGATAATAAATAAGAAAATCATAATAGCACCATGTAAAGTGTACATACTATTATATTGATCGTTTGTTATAAAATCGGCCTCTGGCGTTGCAAGTGCTAATCTCATACCCAACGCTATTACACCAGCAAGAAAGAAGAAGAACATCCCCCCAAAAAGATACATAAGACCAATACGTTTATGATCAAGGGTTAGTACCCAAGACATAATTCCCCTTGGATAAGTAAGATAGTTATTTTGATGATTATCGCTCATAAATGTCCTTTAATTTATAATTTTAAATTCCTGAATCCTCTTTTAAAGTTTTTAGAAATGCAATCAACGCATCCAATTCACGATCATTTAAGAGTCCCTGGTAGGTAGGCATTACGCCTTGATATCCGGCTACAATTTGAGATTGGGGTTCTAAAATAGAATTACGAATATAATTATCATCTATTGTAGCACTACTACCATCATCAAACACTCTTTCCTGTCCCCACATCTGACTGGTTTGTAAATAAGAAGGGCCAACAAGTGGCGATCCATCGAGTGTATGACATGTAATACACGCTTTTTTACTATAAAGTTTTGCTCCTAGTTCATCCAAAGGTAAATCATCATCTTCTGAACCAACTTCAGCAAGCCATACATTGTATTGTTTTGGATTCATTACTACAACTTGGGCATTCATTTGGGAATGTCCAGTACCACAATATTCTGCACAAAAGATAGGATAAATTCCTTCCTGTTCAGCATTAAACCACATGACATTATAACGGTTTGGTAAAACATCCATTTTTGCACGCATTACTGGTATATAAAAACTATGTATAACATCTTTAGAAGATAAAACAATTTTTATCGGAACACCGGAAGGAACCACCAGTTCATTCAAGGTAGAACCGCCTTCTGGATAATCAAAAGTCCAAAACCAACTTTGCCCAGTAACTTTGATTTCAATTGCATCATTAGGAACAGTAACCATATTTAGGTATGATTTAATACCCCATACAAAGGTAATAGAAACTAAAATAAGTGGAATAATAACAAATGATGATTCTAAGATAGAATTATGATCTGTACTACTAGTAAGTCGTATTTCATCGTTCTTTTTAAAACGATATTTGATAGCTAGATAAATCATGCCAAAAGTGACAATTGCAAGCAATACGAGTGAAGTATAAAAAATAAAATAGAAGAGGTTGTCAATATCCTGTGCAAATGTTGACACTTGTTTAGGAAACAAATATTCTGTTAATCTATCCAATTTCAATCCCCAAATAAATTGTGATCTTTTCTCCAGAAATTAAAAAGCATAAGACCTATAAAAACGAGAGTTAATATACCACCAATTCGCATAATATTGGTAGCAAAAAGCGTATAAGTATTCTTATATGGATCATAATGATAACAATAAAGAATAATTCTGTCAATTGTAGAACCAATCTTGCCTTCAGAGGCTTCTAAAAGGGCTAATTTCAAATCTTTTTCAGGAAACTGAATTCCATAAAGATAGCGTGATATAATACCATTAGGATTGACAACAACCAATGCTGCAGGATGCATATATTCATCTCGTATTCTATCATAGTAGTACAGAAACCCAATACTATTTGTAATTTTTTTAATATTCTCATTTGTTCCAGTTAAAAATGACCAGTTTTGATTAAGATTGTCAATACCATATTTTTGAACATAGTTTTTTTTCGTTTGATGTGCTAACTGATAAGTTTCATGTGGATTGATATCTATGGTAATAATCTGATAATCATTTCCTGCTTTTAAACTCAAATTTTTCAAGGAATCACCCAATCCATTTAAAACGAGAGTACAAAGCATAGGACATTCAAAATAATTTAGAGTAATAATAGTCGGGATATTTTTGGAAAAAAAATCTTTTAAAACCACTTTTTCTCCATTTTCATTTAAAAATTCTGCCTCTAATAAAATAGGACTGCCTAGATTCTCTATAATATCAACAGTGCCTTCTCCAGGAAATTTTTTCTTTAAAATCTGGGTATATGAAAAATCAGAAAGTAAAAAAACCAATAATAATTTAATTAGATTGTTCATCAAGCATTAACTCTTTTGATCGGTCGATAGGAATTTGATAGATTTGTTTTTCTTCATCAATTATTTTGTAACTATTCAATGATTCATCTTCCAATTTTCTCAATTCCATTAATTTTTTTGATCGTTTACTTAATTTAAATTCATATTCGGTATCATCTAATACACGAATATAATATTCGTAAAGTAAAAATAAAGTTATCCCTATGGTAATTATAAATACCACGCCACCAATTGCAACTGACTTGACTGGAATATCTCTTATTTCATATTCTTTTTTATTACTCATTTTTAATTATTCCTGTGATTAATTGCATGTTTTAGTTCTGGATCATTAATTGGTATCAGTGCATTTCTGGACATAATATGTCTAAACATCCCTACAAAGACCAAAGTAAATCCTAGCATTGTAAATAAATCATAAGCACCAAGATGAACATTATCATGATGCATAGTAGGCATCACAATCCAATGAATATCTAAGTAATGTATTGCTATAATCCAAAGAGCCATGACTTTTAATACTTTTGTGTTACGCTTTGATGCACGAAACACTAATATAAAAAATGGAACTACAAATTTCCCAAAAATAAGTAAAACACTCGCTACTTTCCAAGTTCCTACCCATCTATGAAGATACCAAATTGTTTCTTCTGGAATATTACTATACCAAATAAAATAAAATTGTGCTCCAGCGATATAACAATAAAATACAGTAAATGCAAATAAGTATTTTCCTAGATCATGATAGTGTTCTTTTGAGACAATACCATTTAGGTATCCTTGATCTTGCAATCTAATGAGAGTAAAAGTTAAGAAAGCTAAGAATACTAAAAAACTTCCTGCAAAAATATAAACCCCAAACATTGTTGAATACCAATGAGGCTCTAAGCTCATCAATAAATCAAATCCTACAAAAGTCAGACTAACAAAAAACAACACTGCAAGAGGACTCATGCTAAATAAACTCATTTTCCTTAATAAAGCATGATCTCCAGTTCTATCATGTTTAGTAGATGTGAAATACAGATAAAATGCTATCACATTCCATAAGGTAAAATAGGCTACTGCTCTTGCTATAAAGAATTGTTTATTTAAAAAAGGTGCTTTGACTTGTAGCAAATGATCAGTTGCATTAAAAAGTTCGTGAGAAGGCATCCACATAAATAATTTGTCCATTCCTACAATAATTGGAAAAAATAATAATGTAAATACTGGCATTAGTATAATAATATTCTCCATTACTCTTCTAATCACTGTACTCCATGTTGCAGAAAAACCATGATGAACTAGTGTAAAAAATATACCGCCAAGTAAAATAGACAACCAAAAAAAGTATGAAGTAAGATATGAGAAATAGAATTCTTTAGAAGAAAAACCCAATACAAAATTTATTATCAACAAAACCAATCCAAGAAATATTAAAATATAATTATTGGATTTCTTTGAACTGTAAGTATATGTTTTTGAATCTAATTGCATTATTCTTTTTTCATCTTTTCTTTTTCAATATTTGGTAAATCATCAAATGAAGCATTTTGGCTTCTTTGTAATGCTCTTACGTAATAAACAACAGCCCAAACATCTTCGGTTTTTAATTGATAACCATATGCAGGCATACTACGTAATCCATATGTAATGGTATTGAACATTTCTCCATCAGGTTGATTGCGAATACGATTATCATGGAAATTTCCAGGAATAACAGGATAATCATATTGAGTAACAATTCCTTTTCCATTACCAACTTGAGAATGGCAAGGAGCACAATAAATATTATACCTATCTTGTCCTCTATCTAATATTTCTCTGGTAAGAATAATTGGATTATCAGCTACATAACTTCCGTCTTTATTCTTCCCACTAATAAATGAAACATCTTCGTTATATCTACCAACAGCAACAGTCCCTTCAATAGGTTTTCTCATTGTAGAACCATCTTCAAAAAAATAACTTTCTTCCAATGATCTATATTTTGGTTGGTTATCCATATTTGGATTTAAATGGATTGGTGGATCTTCAAATTTTGACCCACGGAAACATCCCGTTAAAAACAATAAACAAAATAATAATAGTAGTAGTATGTTATTCTTCATATTCATCTTTCAATATTTCAATATCTTTTCCACCAATCTTTTTGAGAAAATCTTCTACTTCTTTTTCATCATATTTTGGATCTGAACTTTCAATGCTAACATAAAAAGCATCGCTTGTAACACTAGAAAATTTTTCTGAATAAAACAGAGGGTGGTGTAAACGAGGAATTTTATTAAAATACATCATCCCAAATACTGCACCAAATGCACTGAACAACACCATTAACTCAAATGTGATAATAAAATAAGCAGGATATGCAAAGAATGGTTTTCCACTAATATTCATTGGATATTCAGATAAATGAACCCATGTTTGAAGCCCAAATCCAAACAAAGCACCGATTAATCCGCAAACACCAATCACATAGCCTAATTTTGATCTTTTTAATCCCATTGCATCATCCAACCCATGTACAGGAAATGGAGAGTGACAATCAAAATTCTTAAATCCTGCATCTTTTATTTGCTCCGCAGCATGTACTAATGCCGAAGGATCATCAAATTTTGCAATTATACCGTACGTTTTCATTAATGATCTCCATGCTGAGGATTAGATTCAGGTAAAACTAATTTTATTTCTGTCATAGATACCATTGGTAAAAATCGTAAAAACAAAAGAAAACCAGTAAAAAATATTCCGAAAGTTCCAAGATAGATTGCAATATCCCAAATGGTTGGACTATACATTGCCCATGCGGAAGGCATATAATCTCGATGCAATGATATCACAACAATTACAAAACGTTCAAACCACATCCCAATATTCACCAGAATAGATGCAATAAAAAGAAATGGAACATGGGTTCTAAAACGCTTAAACCAAAAAAATTGAGGTAAAATAACATTACAAGATATCATTGTCCAATATGCCCACCAATATGGTCCAAGCGCTCTATTAATAAATGCATACGATTCATACGGATTTCCGCTATACCATGCGATAAAAAATTCCATAACATATGAATATCCAACAATGGATCCTGTTAATAACATGATTTGAGCCATCTTATCTAAATGGCTAATCGTAAATATGTGTTTAAGATTATAAATACTTCGTGCAGCAATGACTAACGTCATTACCATTCCAAAACCAGAATAAATTGCACCAGCCACAAAGTAGGGTGGAAAAATAGTTGTATGCCAACCAGGAATTATACTTACAGCAAAATCAGAACTAACCACACTATGCACAGATAAAACAAGTGGAGTTGCAATCCCAGCTAATACCAAATAAGCCAATTCATAATGTTGCCATTGTCTATTTCCACCTCTCCATCCCAAAGCAAAGAATCCATAAATTTTCTTTCTTAACTTAGTTTTAGCTCTATCTCTTAAGGTTGCTAAATCAGGAATTAGACCAGTATACCAAAATAACAAAGAAACTGTAAAATATGTAAATACAGCAAAAAAGTCCCAAATTAATGGACTTCTAAAATTAGGCCACATAGCCATCTGATTGGGCACAGGAAAGAACCAATATGCGAGCCAGATTCTTCCAATATGAATCCCAGGAAAAATAAGAGCACAAATTACTGCAAATAATGTCATGGTTTCAGCGAAGCGATTAATTGAATTACGCCAATTCTGTCTAAATAAGTGCAAAATGGCTGAAATCAAAGTGCCAGCATGACCAATACCAACCCACCATACAAAATTGATAATAGCCCAGCCCCATCCAATAGGAGCATTTACTCCCCAAATTCCAACTCCTTCCCAAATTAAATAACCAAGAGCACCAACAAATACAGATACCAAAGAAAGTGCTAACGCAAATGCCAGCTTCCATTGAATTGGTGCTTTTTTCTGTTCAGGAATTCCACTGATATCATTGGTAATTGTTGTGAATGTTTGATCACCTAAAAGTAATTCCTCAGAATTTTTCTGTGCTCTTGATTTTATAACTGCTTCTGACATCTAGTGGAGTGCTCTTGCATGATTTGTAATTAGTTTCGGATTTTGATTTCTTATTTTTGCAAGATATGTTGTTCGTGGACTAGTACCAAGTTGCCCTAATAAAGCATAATCACGATTACGTCTCTTTGCTTTACTCACTTCACTTTGAGAATCATTAATATCGCCAAAAACGATTGCACCTGCTGGACATGATTGTTGACAAGCAGTTTTAATATCTCCATCTACAAGTTCTCTGCGTTCATTGCTTGCTTTTATTCTTGCTTCACTTACACGTTGATAACAATATGTACATTTTTCCATAACTCCTCTGGATCGCATACTAACATCAGGATTCATAGCCATTTGAACTACTTCAGGAGTATCTTTTGTAAAATTATAAAAATTGAATTTTCTTACTTTATACGGACAATTATTAGCGCAATATCTTGTACCAACACATCTATTATATGCCATTTGATTAACACCATCAGTTGAATGTGTAGTAGCAGCAACTGGACACACGGTTTCGCATGGCGCTAATTCACAATGAACACAGGCAACTGATTGAGTAGAGACTTCTGGATTGTCAGGATCCCCAGAAAAATAATTGTCAATACGAATCCAGTGCATTTCTCTTCCATTTAATACTTGCTGTTTTCCTACTACAGGAATATTATTTTCACTTTGGCAAGCAATAGAACAAGCATTACAACCTGTACAGCTTGTTAAATCAATAGACATTCCCCATTGATGTCCTTTACTGTAATCATATTCTGGTTCTGGATTATACATAGAATAATCTTTTAATTCTCTTCCCTTATCAGGTAAATGTTTTTCAACAGCATGCTTAACAAAATCTGGATGATCTTTGTATTCGTCTAACGTAGCTTGGCGAACTAATTCAGGAATACGATTTTGTGTTTCATCAGCAGATAAACTTTTTGATAAAGCAAGGTCATCCGATTCTAGTCCATAATGATCTTGTGTTCCTGCTAACGGATATTTTTCTTTCAATACTTTGACTGTTGCACCAGAACCATATCTCATACTTTTTGTTGTACGTAAAGGATACATATTAAACCCAACACCATGTCCTACACGACCATTAAAGTCTCTTCCATAACCAAGCTCCAAGGTAATCGTTTTTTTGTTTTGTCCTGGAACAATCCATGCTGGAATTTTTACTGTTTTTTTGTTCAAAGTAATTTCCAACATTTGACCATTCTTTACATTGAGTTGTTTTGCGACTGACATACTAATTAGGGCAGCATTATCCCATGTTAAATGAGTAATTGGTTTTGGAAGTTCTTGCAACCATCCATTGTTTGCGTAACGCCCATCATACATTGAAGAAGAGGCAACAAATACGACTTCAAATTGATTTTCTTTTGTTTTTTGATCTGTTAATGATAAAAGTGAAACATTTCTTGAACGAACCCCTTGAGCTTTCAATAATGCTTTATTATAAATACCATTATGAAGAATTTTATTCCAGGTATTTTCAAAATTAGATTGTTTGGCAATTTTTCTTTTCCAAATATCTTTAATGAAATCATAAGACCTTTTTTCTTTGCCATATACCAATGGAATTAGTATTTCAATCACACTTTTTGATTGGAACAAAGGTCTAATTTGTGGTTGAATAACACTTGGATATCCATCATAAGTCATCGCGTCTCCCCAGGTTTCAAAGAAATGAGATTCTGCTATATGCCAATTAGAATGTTTTGAAGTTTCATCATAGATATTGCTTAAATGAACTATGTTTTCAACATTTTTCATTAATGTTGCAAATTCTAAATCTGCTGAGGTATTGTAAACAGGATTACCCCCTAGAATAATTAGATTTTTAACAGCTCCTTTTTCCATCTTCTTGCAAAGAACACCTAAATCTTTTGAAGAAGTTACATGAGATTTTGTCAATGGATAATAATCAATAGGAGCAACTAATTGATTATTTAGCATTGCAATAACAGCATGAGCTTCGGCTGACAGATGATTCCCTCCAAGAATAATGCAATTACCTTTATTCTTTATTAATTCTTCTGCAACAGTTTTAATCCACAAATTATTTGATGTTTTGACACTTCTAGCATCAGTTTTTAGTCCTAATTTTTTTAATTCACTACACAATTCTTTTAATACTGAGTTGAATTCACCAACAGATACATTTAATCGATGATCTGCATTCGCACCTGTTAAAGTCATGGAGCTTTCTACAACATAAAGTCTATTCATTGTGCTATTTTCATTTTCCAATTTTCTATTTTGTGCAAATTTCTTTGTGTGATAAATATTGTTATCATCACATCCAAGAAAATCAGAACCAATAGATAAAATTGTTTGAGCATTCTCCAAACGATTATAAGGTTGCATTTTTTTTCCAAATGCTTTTTTAATACCTAGATATAAATTTTCATTATTGATTGGATCATAGACTACCCAATCGGCATTAGGATATGTTTTTGCAAAATTATCTCGAAGAACATTGAGTGTTGGAGAAGATGACTCTTGTAATAAAACTGCTAGTCCTTCTCCATTTGAATCATAAATAGATTTAGCATATTTTACATAATCTGACCAAGCCACTTTCTTCCCATCAAGTTTTAATCCTCTAGCACGATCAGGGTCATACATATCTAATACAGTTGCTTGACTAAAGGTATTTGATTTCCCAAGGGAAGTTGGATGTTTCTCATTGCCCTCTACTTTAACAGGTCGTTCATCATGGTTTTCAATCAAAACTCCAATTGCATTATTTTGAAATGGCATTGTACTTGCATAATATTTAGGAATACCTGGTATTGTTCCAATTTCAGCGTCTACATAAGGAATAATTTTCTGAACTGGTTTCTTACAACCTTCCAATCCTGCCAAGGCTACAGATGCTGCCACTAAAGACAGAAAATTTCTTCTTGAAACATTGCTATCTTCATGATGTTCTGATTGTTTTAAATATTTATCATAATCATCTGTAGATGAAATGTCTTTTAAACCTTTCCAATACCCAAATTGATGAGAATTTACTTTTTCTTCACCGTTATGGTTTGTTTTTACAAATCCTTGATTTTTATTTTTTATCTGTGACATTGTTGACAATCCGCTACTGGTCTTGTATTATCATGTTGTTCGATAAACGATGCTACAAACTGATCATAGTCATCAGGTGGAGTCCAATACATATTAGTTACTTGGTCTACTGGCCTCACTTCAGGGCTATCAGATCTATGGCAATCTAAACACCAATCCATACTTAGTGGCTTTACTTGATATACAACTTCCATTTCTGCAATATTTCCATGACAAGTAATACAAGCAACGCCAGAATTTACATGAACACTATGATTGAAATAAGCATATTCGGGAAGCATATGTACTTTAATCCATTCAATAGGTTTTCCAGTTTCCCAACTCTCTCGCACTAATTTTAATTTTTCACTATCTGTTTTCACATAGGTATGACATCCCATACATGTTTCTGTTGGTGGAATAACAGCAGAATAAGATTGTTCGACGCCAACGTGGCAGTATCGACAGTCAATTCCCAAATCTCCAGCATGTAATTTATGGCTATATGGAATTGGTTGAACAGGCGCGTACCCGACATCAGTATAATAAGGAGATCCATAATACCATATAAAAGATGACAGAGAAAATAAAAGTAAAAAGACCCCCATCAATAAAATTCCAGCAAAGTTATTAGTCCATCTGGAAAATAATTGCATACTAATTAATTTGTATCATTAGAGTAGACTAAACATTACATCTTAATTAGCAAAGCAGTCAAGCACTAAATAGGAGAAGGATTAACTTTTAAACTTATGTTTTTTTCGATTTATTAAATAAATTAACCCAATGCAAGATTACTACAAAATTGTATCATCATCTATTTTATATTGGTTTTCTCAAAAAAAATGGTTTGTTTTTAGCATAATATTTGCATTAATCTTTATAAGTCTACCAACACCAATCGGACTTACCGTTCCAGCTTATCATAGTCTTATAATTTTATTTATGGTATTTATTCTGGTGACATCTGAACCAATCCCTTTTCCAGCAATAGCACTACTCACACTGGTCTTACAGGTGCTATTAGGAGTAGCTCCAGCTGATGTCATAGCATCATCATTCATGAATGATGCTGTTTTATTTGTAATGGGATCTTTGATGTTCGCCATTGCAATTGTTCATCAAGGACTAGATATCAGATTGGCAAAAATTATTATCGCTATTTTTGGGAAAAGCAAACGATTATTCCTCGCAGGATTAATGGTGGTTTCTGCCATTCTCTCTTCTTTTTTAGGCGAACATACTATTATTGCTATTATGCTACCTATAGGATTAGCTATTATTAAAAACGTAGACTCTTCAACACTAGATGGAAAAAATGCAATTTTATTAGTTTTATTTTCAATAGGATATGGAACAATTATTGGATCAATTGGTACTCCATCAGGTGGAGCTCGCAATGTTATTATGATTAATTATCTACAAGAATTTACCAACATTCAAATTGATTATTGGGATTGGATAAAATATGCATACCCAATTCTAATGATTCAATTGGTTGTTGCTTATTTTGTTCTCAAATTTGCATTCCCAACCTCACTAGACAACGTACGAGTTCAGGGATACAAAAGATCTATTGCGAAATCAAACAGTGCAACCAATATCAAGCACCTCTTTTCTTGTTTAATTATTGGCTTAATTATAACCAGTTGGTTTTTATTTAACCAAGAACTAGGGCTTGGAATTATTTCTTTATGTGGTGTACTCATATTTATGATTTGTGGAATGGTACCATGGGAAGTAATCAATAAAAATACTAATTGGGGAGTAATTCTGTTATTTGCAGCAACAATCTCACTTGGATTTCAAATTAACGAAACAGGTGCGGCGTCTTGGCTAGTTGAAAAATTTAATGAACTAACATCATCTTTTCCAGAAGATTCATCTTTTAGTTGGTCATTCATGGCAATACTAACTGGTTTAACATCAAATTTTTTCACAAGTTCGGCTACAACATCATTATTGGGACCAATGGCAATTGAACTGCAACCCAATGATATTTCTTTTGGAATGTCGGCTGCAATTGCATCTGGTTTTTCATTCTTAACTGTAATCTCGTGTCCAACAGCTATGATTATCTATTCAACTGGCCTAGTCAGTATTAAAATTTTTTTTAGAGTTGGGTTGTTGATGTTTTCTAGTTCAATTCTTATTTTATATTTGGTCTCAAAATTTTATTGGGTAACACTATGAACATTTTAATTGCAATTGGTGGTAGAGAATATTCCAAACTAACATTAGATCTTGGAATGAAGGTTTCTAATTCGTTCGAAGCCAGCACTACAATTGCATATGTTGGGAAAAAGATTAGTCAATTCGCTGAAAAAGATGTCAGTATTGTTCATCAAAGTCTTGATGAAAGACAACTATACAGGCCTGGAGTAAGAACACTTGAATGGGCATATGACTTTTTAAAATCAAAAGAATATATTGAAGAAGAAAAAGTAGCCACTTTTAATGATTATCTCTTAATAGATGAAGAACAATCGCGAATGCGCGTATTGCTAAAAGGAAAACATTCGAATAAAATTAATCTCATTTTACGTACTGGAGAAATTATTGAACAATTACGTTCAGAGGTACAAGATAACAATCATGATATTACAATCATAGGGGGTGGCAACAATAAGGGAATGCATCATGATTTGGTTCAGTTTATTGATAGTTCAGTATTGGTTGTAAAAAATTATTCTGTTAAGAAACAATACAAAATTTTATTACCCGTAAATAATTCTAAAGGATCAAATAAAGCAATTGAAATTGCTGAACAATTTGCAAAATCCAACAAATTGTTTGTAGAAATTGTTACTGTACTTGAAAATAAATCTTCTGATAACACGCTTAAGAAAATATTAGAAAGAACTGAAGAAAAATTCTCTAATGCTGGTATTAAAAATACTGCAACTATTCTTGAAGGAAATGTTGTTAAAAGAATTGTTGAAAATGCAGGAGATGATAGCATAATAATGCTTGGAGTATCTCCAAAAAATCCAATAACAAAATATTTTTTTGGTAGCAAACCAATCAGTATTACTGCACAGTGTAATTGTCCTGTTCTAGTCGCTAAGTAAGTGCATCTAGTACAGCATCATAATCTGGTTCATGTCCTGTTTGTTCAATCAATTGCGTATAACCAATTGTACCATCGCTATTAATGATTACAACAGCTCTAGCTAGCAATCCTTGGAACTTTCCATTGAGATGTAAAATACCATAATCGTTTGCGAAGGCGTCATTACGCATATCAGAAAGAAAAAGAACATTTTCTAAATTGTTGGCAATACAAAATTGTTTTTGATTAAACGCTAAATCTTTAGATATACAGATTACTGTTGTGTTGTCCATTTGGCTAGCTAGTTCATTAAATTTATGAGCCGAAGCTGAACACACTGGAGTATTGAGAGAAGGAAAAATGTTTAATACCAATCGTTTTCCTTCAAAATCTTTTAAAGTCATATTGACCAATTCATTATCTGCTAATAAAAAGTCAGGTGCTTGACTTCCTACTGTTGGTAACTGTCCAGAAAGATCTACTGTCTGATCGCCTAATTTGATTTGAATCATAATTTTCTCTTATGTTAAATTGAAAGTATTTAAATTCATTGACAATTTAAAACATTTAAAACAATTTATAGGAGTTTTTATGAGCGATTCACAGAAATTTGTACTACCAGCATTACCCTATGGTGCATCAGACTTAGCACCTACTATTTCATCTGATACAATTGATTTGCATTATGGGAAACATCATCAGGCTTATTTTAATATGTTAAACAATTTTGCTGATGGTACCAAATTCATGGACATGGAATTAGACCAAGTGGTCATTGAAAGTTTTCAAGATGGCAATAAAAAAGTTTTTAACAATGCAGGCCAAGCATGGAATCATATTTTATATTGGGAACAAATGGTACCAGGAGGGAGTAATGTTCCTCAAGGAAAATTACTAGAAAAAATTAATGAAGCGTTTGGTGATCTTGATACGTTTAAAGCCAACTTTGTTCAACAAGCTGTTGGAGTATTTGGTAGCGGATGGGCTTGGTTAGTTGAAAAAGACGGAAAGTTAGAACTACGCGGTCTTCCAAATGCTGAAAATCCCCTAGCACATGGTGAACATGCACTGATGGGGATTGATGTATGGGAACATGCCTATTATCTAGATTATAAGAATGTAAGACCTGATTACGTCAAAGCAGTGTTAGATAATCTGATAAATTGGGATTTTGTTGCTGATAGACTAGGTTAACATCTAAAACGATGGTTTCCTTAGTTGTCAATGGAACGTTTCCCAAGAATTCTAATATTGTTGATAAAATTAGATCTTCTGAAATAATCATTGCTACCGATGGTGCTGCAAATTCCTTATTAAAAAATAATATTACTCCACATTATGTAGTAGGAGACTTGGACTCAATCGATTCTGCTACTCAAGATAGCATTGAACATGCTATTAATATTCCAGATCAATCAAAAACTGATTTAGAAAAAGCGTTAGAATGGTGTACTGACAACAATTATTTATCTTTATCAATTTTTGGAATATCAGGAAAAAGTGAAGATCATTTTTTAGGAAATTTTTTTACCATTAATGAGTTTGTTGACAAAATACAATGCGTAATTTATACAGATTATTCTATTATTACGCCATGTATAGGAAAAAATGAATTTGATTCTTTTTCTGGACAGACAGTTAGTCTAATCACTTTACAAAATCATAGCATTGTTTCATCAACAAATCTAGAATATCCTCTGGATTCATATAAATTGGTACCATCATCTAAAGCGATTAGAAATAAATCATTGGGAACGTCATTTATCATAGAATGTTCAGAACCATTAATGGTTTTTCAGTCTATAGACTAGCAGTGGTTGCTAAACTGTTTGCTTCTGTTCTTTGAAGCAATCTATCTTGTGTAGCTTGTGCATTTTCTTCTTTTCCAGCCCATGCTTTTAATGCAGGTTGCTGTAGAGCTCTTCCATAAGAAAAAGTAAGATTCCAATTTGTTTCACTTTTGTTCATTTCATTTAAATGAAGCGTTGCATCTTCATCAGATTGCCCACCAGAAAGAAATGCAATGCCTGGTACATCGCTTGGAACATTGGTGGTTAGACATTCTAGAGTACGTTGGGCTACTTCTTCAACACTTGCTTGATGCTTACAATTATAACCAGATAATACCATATTTGGTTTTAGTACTATTCCTCTTAAATCAACTTGGTGTTCTTCTAATTGGTGAAATACCACATCTAATGTTCTAGATGTGACATCAAAGGAAGTATCGACGGTATGAGTTCCATCCATTAGCACTTCTGGTTCAACAATTGGTACCAAATGATTCCGTTGACACAACAAAGCATATTGAGCAAGACCAGTAGCGTTAGCAAGAATACATTTGTCAGATGGTATATTATCTCCAATGGTAATTACGGATCTCCATTTTGCAAAACGTGCACCGAAACTATGGTACTCTTGTAATCGATCTTCTAATCCATCCAATCCAGTTGTATTTTTCTCATTGGAATCTTCTTCCAATGGATGGGCTCCTGTATCTACCTTAATCCCTGGTAAAATATCTTTGGATTGTAGGTATTCTGGAATCAGCATATCGCTTCCAATAATCTTTTGTCTAAATGTTTCATCAAATAAAATAACTCCACTAATATAATTCTCTAATCCTGGTGCAGTAAAAAGTGTACTACGATAAAAATTTCTAGAATATGCTGTAGACTCTACTCCAAGACCTTCGAATCGTTTGGTACAGGTTCCTATACTCTCATCTGCAGCTAGTATTCCTTTGCCTTTTTGAACCATCTGTTGTGCAACTGTATGTAATTCAGACATTTATTCTCCTATAGATCATATTCATTGGTTATTAGTTTACTTTCTCCTGTTTCTCCAAAAATTACTCTAGATGAAACAATTGCTTTGTTATCATGGAATTTAACACCAGGGAGCCATCCACTACAAATACCACTTGCCACAAAGAAAGTATCTTGCGAAGTACACAATTCATCTGCAGACCAAATCTTATGAATATCATCTCCCAACATTTGATGAGCTCTTTTTTCAAATTCAGCATCATAAAAACGGAGCTGTCCTTCAAAAAATCCATCCAGTGCTTTTACAGCAGTAGCCGTAATAACCCCTTCCGGAGCTGCACCAATGCCATATAACAAGTCTACTTCGCCTTCTACAGCTCTTAATCCACCAGCAACGTCTCCATCTTTGATTAACACAGTGTTGGCTCCAGCAGAACGTATATCAGCAATTAAATCTTGATGACGATCTCTATCCAAAACAATCACTTGTAAATCATGAATATCTTTGTTTAATGCTTGTGCAGTAGCAGATAAATTTTCTGATACACTTTTTGTAAGACTTACATGTCCTTTTAATGCCTTACTCCCACAAAGCTTATCCATATAGGTATCTGGTGCTCCCATTAATGATCCTTTTGGGGCTGCAGCAAGGACAGAAATAGCATCTGGCAAATCATGCACACAATGATTTGTACATTCCAAGGGATCAACAGCAATATCAATCTTCATATCGCTTGTTGTATCTCCTAATTCTTCCCCAATAAACAACATTGGTGCATCATCACGTTCTCCTTCACCAATCACCACTCTTGTATGCACAGGTTCTTGGTTTAATACAGATCGCATTGCTTCTGTTGCGGCTTTATCAGCCATTTTTCCATCACCGCATCCTCTCAAGTGTGCTGCTGCAATGGCTGCTTGCTCGGTAGCACGTAAAAAAGATTGATAATGTTGAAATACTTTACTCATTTTTTCTCAAAAAGGTAAAATGGAAGATATAAAAACAAAAATATTACAATAGAAAGTGGAATAACAATTATTATATGGAATGGAGGTTGTTGAAAAAATACGGGAAAGAAATCTATCAACGAAGCTCCCTCAGATAATTTCATTAAATACCATAGATTTGCTTCATATCCTGGTTCCCCTCCAATCATTAGGTTTAATATATAGGCAAAAGGTAACACCATTAATCCATATTTCACTGCATTGATTAATGAAGAAAAAGTCACATATTGTTTGATGACTACAATGATATAAACAATGGCAAAGAAAACAAGACCATGAGAAGAAAAGAGAGAAACAAAATCAATATGTGGAAACGTAAATTGTACATCAGGCGTGAGTAGCGCCATGGTACCACCACCCATTCCCCAGAAATATGCAAAGTCAAAAAATCTTTTGTCTCTTGTTAATAAAAATAATCCTGTTGCATAAGAAGCAATATGGCATAGATGAAGTGGTACTGTATTTGTAAAATGATAATCTCCCAGAGCAACTAAAAAAAATGGTTTAACAAGTTCCGTGATGATTAAAAGATATCCTAGTGTTTTCTCGAAACCAGCAAACGTATTTTCATTATAATATTTTTTTGCAGTAAATGAAAAAATCAAAGACACACTTAAGATTATTCCCAGTGTTATTAAGTGTATATCTCCAAATATTTCGAATGGAGTGTGATTATCCATTTTGTAAAATTCTGAAAAAATACTGTGTTCTTCCATTTTTTAATGTATTATAGATAGCAGTATCTTTCACTCCAGCAAAATCCTTGATAACTCCCTTTAAATAAAAAGGAGTACTTTTAGAGATAATTTCATTTTTTATTTCATTAATCTTATCCCCATCGAGTGCCCTTAGAACATTCTCTGTGATTTGATAATAATCAATGGTTTTCATTCCACATGTATTAAATGCTTCTTCATAATCATTAACCGCTTCCGTAGGGCATACATCGGTCCAAGCAAATAAGCCTCCAGGTTTTAAGACACGTTTGACTTCAGATAAAAATTGAGGAATGGAAGGATAACAATGCGATGACTCAACATTAATAACGACATCTTGACTATCATCTTCGAATGGTAAATCTGATGCATCGCCTTCAACAAATCTTAGATTGTGCTCATTATGAATTCTGTTACATAATTTGATAGCATTTTTTGAATAATCAATTCCAGTAATTTTTTTAGGGCTTAAATAGCGAGCAATATAAGAAGTGCCTCCTCCTCGCCCCGATCCAACTTCTAATACAGTTTTATCTTGCACAGCTAATTTCTCAACCGTATGATGATACAATTGAATACAGTATCGATACTCTTCGTCTTCATCGCCTAAAGGAGGTTCGTTGCTTTTGTTATCATAATCAAACCCATAATTCATAAAGGCCCAATCAAAATATTCATAGGTATTGGCTAGACGGTCATAAATTCTTTTCCATAAAAAATGCTTTATTTTTTTTGAAAAAAAGAAAATAAATCCTGCAAGCTTTCTAAAGAATGTCCCCATCCTATTATCTTATGTAACTACCAGCATTAATGTCAATATTAGAACCTGTTCCATGGTCAAATTTTCCACTACAGATGAGAGTAATAATTGGTGCAATATCTTCCGGTTCAGTAAGTTTGTTTAGTGCAATATCTTTTATAACAAAATCTTCTCCATATTTATCAATAGATTTTTGTGCCATTGCTGTACGAGTAAACCCTGGTGCAATAGAAAAAGCAGTAATCCCATCTTTTCCAAATCCTCGTGCAATAGAACGTACAAGAGCAACCATTCCTGCTTTGGAAGCTGCATATGCTAAATAATCTGGAGTATCTCCTCTAAATGCAGCACGAGAGGCAATATTAACAATACGACCTCCATTTTTTGTTTTAAAATATTGTAATGCTTTTTTAGATAACACTCCAGTTGCAAGCAAATTAATATTCATGATTGTATTCCAATTTTTAATCCAGGTTTCATCATCCAAATTGATAGAATTCATTATGGCAGTACCAGCATTATTAATCAGAATATCTAACGTATTCCTCCAAGATAGAACCTCTTCAAAAAGTTTAATAGCTTCATCAACATTATTAAAATCTGCTTGGAACAATTCACATTGATCTGAAAATTGTTCTTTTAATTTGGAAGCACCTTCAGAATTGGAATTAAAATGAAGGGCTACTTGTGCTCCAGCATTTAATAATTCTTGTGCAATTGCTTTTCCAATTCCACTATTTGCACCTGTTACTAAAATAGTTTTATCAGATAAATCAATTTTCATCTTTAATGACAACTTTCATTATACTTTTTTAGTCTCCAATAGTTATAAGGCCATGGAGTAAGAAAACCTACTAACAACATAATAGGAGTTGCCCACCAAGTAATTTGAGCTCCACCTGTTAAGATCACATCAGTAATATTCATTGCTATTTCCATAGCAATCATCGATATAAAAGACATCCCGAAAGCTGTTTTAAGTGCTTCCCTAAAGCTCATTTGCTTACTTAAAATAAATGTTTCTAATGCAATACTTGTCATTAATCCATTAATGATAGCAAGTACCATAATTGAGAATGTTGTATTAAAGAGATCGCTAGGATTGTTCTGAAAGTAAAAAATTGTTCCAAAATCTCCTATTGAACACCCCAAAAGACACCAAGCAGTATTTTGTGCAGATTTTTTCCAAGTATGTTTACATTTCCAACTAATCATAATAGCCTTAATTTAAGTGAGTAAGATGAAAAGTAAATCAATTCTGTTAATAAATAATTCTGTTAATAAATAATTATTATAATCTTGATTGCAGATATTCAAAGATTGCAAATATTCAAAAGCTGTTGTAGATTTATCGCGAAGATGAGAGATAAGGAGAGTAATAAATGAAAAAAATACTTTTATTATTGGTTGCTTTCCAGTTCAATTTTGTTGCGCAGGAAACCAATCTCTTCGGTAGCCAAATAGGTAGAAATACCTTTTATTTTGGAAGTGAAATTCTACAATATGATGTTGAAGGAACAAATGGTCCAGGAACATCCCCTACATTCACCTTAAAACCAGAACTGGCATACTTCTTTTGGGACAATATAGGAATATTTGCAAAGTACTATAGGACGAATGGAACCGGTGAAGAATATGGTTTAGGAGTTATGGCTACGTTTCCAACTTTCTATGTTAATGGTGTCTACAAAGATAATGATGTAGAGGACAAACATTGGCAAGGAACGATGGGAAAATTATTTCAGCTTTCCAGTCCATCACAAATGTATTTGAACTTAGGACTTAATTTTTCACTATACTCTGAAGAGGAAGAAAAACAATTACAACTTATGATCGAAGGATTATATTTCGGTATAGCTTTTGCGTTTTAGAAGAATTATATCTTCTCTTTAGAATCTGAATGGTTACAAAAATTTTCGCCGCAATGAGCTTTGTTAACTTTTTTCACTTGATAAGCACCCTCACTTACACTTTGAATGGCAGCTACTACTTCTTTACGAGATAATACTTCATTATCAAAAGTCACAATAGCGTAGTCTACTTTTCTTTCTTTGTCAAAATCAAAGTTAACAGTTTTAAAACCATCTAAATCTTGCATTGCTTTTGTCACTTTTGTTACACATCCTACATTACACATCATTCCTTCGATAGTATAATTCTCAGATATAACTTTATCTTGTGCAAAAGATATTGTTAAAAAAAGTGAAATTATTAATACTAAATGTCTCATATTGTTCCTTTTATATTTTAAAAGAGTTCGATTGAATATAATTCATCCCCATGCAACAAACAAGCGCAACCAAGCTAAAATACCCTACAAAATCAAGTCTATCAAGATGCAAAAATACCAAAGCAATGCTGACAAAAAATAATACTAGTTGTAGTAAAAATAATATTTGAATGGTTTTACTTAATTCTGGAAAGAAAAATCTTAAAAACATAAGCCATTTCATTATGCTATTTTTTGGATTTCTCATTTTAAAACCAATTTTCTTGTTCCAGCAATCCATCTATCATAATCTTGTGCTTTTCCCTGTATATAACGCAAAACATCTTCGTGGGGTAGAATTAAAAATCCTTCTTTTTTGATTCCTTGCACTGTATCGTCTGCAACTTGTTCTGCGCTTAATATCCCATCTTTTATCAATGGATGATCATCTGCTGGGAGTTCTGAAGTTTTCAACATATTGGTATCTACGAATTGAGGACATAGGACAGAAACCTTGATTCCTTGATTACCATACATAATCGCTAAGTTTTCAGCCAAACCCAATGCTGCATGTTTGGTGGTAGCATAAGGCATTGCTCCAGGCATATTTAATAAACCAGCTGCAGAAACTGTTAAGAGAAAATATCCGTCTTTATTTTCCAACATATGAGGAATTAATACTCTAGCTGCATAAATATGGGACATTACATTAATTTGCCAATTACTATCCCAAGTATCATCGCTAGCATTTAAGGTTCCATGCCCTTGTATCCCTGCATTTGAACAAAATAGATCTACGGAATTAACCTCTTTAATAATTTCATTCAGAGTAAGAGTAAATTGCTTTGAATTTGAAACATCAGCAATATACCCTTTGCCTCCAATTGATTCAGCTACGTGAAAAACATTAGGGTTAATATCTATAAGATGTATAGAACTGGGAGATTCTCTTAGAAATCGTTTTGCAAGTGCTTTGCCAATTCCGTCGGAACCACCTGTAATAATTATGTTTTTATTTTCCAGGTTCATTTGAAGTAGTACCCCAGCAAGGACTCGAACCTTGAACCAATGGCTTAAGAGGCCACTGCTCTACCATTGAGCTACTGAGGCATTCCCTTCTTAAGCTTTGAAAAACTATTATATAATTATTAACTAACCAGCTGTTACTTTGACTGCTTTGTCTCCTCTATCATCTGACTCTATTTCAAACTCAACCGCTTGGTCTTGTTTGAGAGTCTTAAAATCATCTCCTGATTCGATGCTAGTGAAATGAACAAAAACGTCGCTTCCATCTTCTTTAGTGATGAAACCATAACCTTTTTTTTCATTAAAGAACTTTACAGTACCTTTTTCTCTGTCACTCATATTTCTCTCTTTTTAGTTAATAATTAAAATAATAATCGGGGCAATATAATAGAGTTATTTGTGTAATGCCAATTAAATTTAAAATTTAAAATTATATACTTTTAGCTAAGATTCTTTACTTTATATAATGCTATGCCTTTGGAAAATGCTAGACTATAGCTAGTAAATAAAATTGTGCAATAAACCAAATCTCCTACTAAAGAATTGCCAAAAAATGGAAGTGCTAATGTATAACATTCGATTAAACCAAATAATGATTTAGGATACATTGCTCCTGAAATCCATACACCAAAATTTGTTACTAAAAAGAAAATTAATGATCCACTTATACTAGATAGAGCTATGCTGGATACCTGCACTTTTTTGATTAATACTGTCCCTAACAACGCTATACATATGATTGCACCATATATCCATAAAAAACCAGAAGAGAAAATTAAGAGACTATCATAGTATCCTGCATACAGATAATTATTAATCACTAAATCGCTAATCCACATTGCCATCAAAGGTATTAAGATAACAATCCATTTATTTTTAAATACATGTGATGCCAACAGTGCAATTGCAATGATTGGAGTAAAATTTGCCGGATGAGGAATGATTCTTCCTAGAATCCCAATAACTATTAAGGCAACTATAAGTACAATATTTTTTTTCATCGCTAAGAAAAGAAAATTAGTTAAAGTATTTATCATATACAAAATCAAAATCTCTTCTAATTTTT